>ERZ827108.2721-NODE-2721-length-17192-cov-3.514676_pt1 | contig 17192 bp, 20 predicted proteins | sample MGYA00519921_ERZ827108 | MGnify/ENA primary metagenome ERZ827108 (study PRJEB31778, sample SAMEA3449258) | human gut metagenome | biome: human gut; feature: human-associated habitat; material: faeces | place: United Kingdom | collected 2010/2012 ... | reverse complement strand
CTGTGTGTTGAAAAATATATAAATATAATAGTTAAATATATTAAAAACTTCGTTGTAAAGAAAGAAAAAATATCGTATAATTTTAACGAATAATAAAAATAAATAGGGGGATTTTTATGTATTGCAGCGAATGTGGAAAAAAAGTAGATACGGAAAATGACGAACTTTGTCCGGAATGCAGAAAAAAACTGGAAGAAGAAAGAAAACAGTTTATTTTGATCGGAGAAAGAAGAAGTGGAAACACACGGCTTTCAAAAATTCGTTATGAGTCTCAGGTTTTAATTTGCGGGGATCAGATCGAAGTAAATACAAAGACATATTGGATGAAAAAGAAAGAGTATACCTTTAATAAAGAAGAGATAGAGGATATACGCGGAAAAATAAAGCCAATGTGGAGCGTTGGTGATGTGATCCGTTTCCTTATTTTTGGATTACTAATTCCAGTGACCAATTTGCAAAGTATATGGGGGATTTTTCTGAGCGTGAAACTCATGCTGTGTAATTGTGTTGAAATAAGCTTAAAAGATGGACGCAGGGTCTTCATTCCGGTTATGCAATACGCCGATATAAATCCGGTTATGCAGGAAATCGGTGGACAGCAGGAAAAAATCCAGCAATTTTTAGAGAAGCAAATCCCAGAAAAAAAGTGGGTAAAAAGAAATACAATTAGTACATATATTCTTTTTGCGGTTGCGGCGATCATGATTGCGTATGGAATAGAACAGGCGGAAAATGGAAAAACGTTTTTAACATCAAATTCGAATGATAATTCTTTATCAAAAGAAGCAAGAAAAACGTTTGACATTTTACAGAAAAATACAGGACTTGAAAAAGATGAGAATGAACAGGGAGATGTGGAAAAATATATATTTCCCTATGAAGGAAAATGGTCTCTGGAATATGTAAAAGAAAAAGTATTTGTTCGATTCATAAGTCAGGATGTATATGACTGTTTTGCAGGAAGATTTTCAGAAGATGCAATCGAGTATGCCGGACAGTTTGCTTATGGTTTTGACGGTACGACTGTGAATATCTATACGGATATAGATCTTGGAGAAGAAGGAAATTTGAGCATTGTGACGTATGATCTTCAAAATCAGAGCTATATCCTTATGGTAGACGGTGAAAAATATGATATTTCCGATTCTTTTAGAGATTATCTGAATGAATACGGTTTACCGGAAATTTTGGAATCTGCCATTGAAGGATTTCAGTCAGATATGCAAACAATGGGCTTAACAAAAAATGCACTGGAATCATTAAGTCTGGATAGCATAACGCAACTTGTGGCAGAAAATAAGATTGATGTAGAAACGATATCACAGGAAGAAGAAAAGCAGAAAACAGAGAAGATCCAGACGGAAAAGAAGACGGAAGTTCAGGCGGAAACGCAGCAGGTAACAGAAGTGTCAGAGCCGGATTATTACAGTGCTTATTCTGGAATTTTGAGTGATACAAAAAATCAGTATGGTGATGATGGGGATTATTGTAAATATGCGTTATATGATATCGATGGTGATGGAGTGAAAGAGCTGATTACGGGAGAAGGTACGTGCAGCGCGGACTGGGGAAATTACGTGTACAGTATTTCTGCAAATGGTGTTTACTGTGCCGGGTATTTTGACAAATCAGTGCTTCTTTATGCGGCAGATGACGGCAATGGAATTTATGCAGTATGGGGCATGCAGGGAGTAGAACAGGTACGAAGGATTACGCTGGTCGATGAGAAGGTGAAAGAAGAAGAAATTCTATCTCGTCAAATCAAACCGGATTATGAATCTTATATTACTTATCCTGTTGAAATTCAGACTGCATATATGACAGATTTTTCGCTGCTGACACAAAGTCAGGAAACACAAGTCTCTGGAGAATCACAGTCAGAGGAGATGCCGGGGGACGGATTTGAGTATCTGGAAGTGACAGAAGAAGATCTGCTTAGAAGACCGGAACAGTATGAAGATATGGACATCAAAGTATTGACCGGGGCGTATTTTGTTGACGAAGATGGTTTTGATACAATGGAATCAATTCAGGTACAGTATTATGGGAAGGCATATGATAAGTCTGGGGAGATAATTGGAAATATACTTGGTGGTGATAAATGCTGGGTTGAGGGACAGTTTCTGAGTTATACGAAAAAAGATGGCACAAAAGGATGGTATATAGCAGCTCATAAAGTTATTGTGGTGGATGACTCAGAGTACTGGTCGGAATACTGAAAAAAGAATTAGGCAGAAAGAAAAGGAGCAAAGTATGTATTGCAGCGAATGTGGAAAAAAGTTAAAACCGGGCGCAAAGTTTTGTTCCGGATGTGGGGCAAAGGTGGCAGGTGCGAAAACAGAAGCAAAAGATAATCCAAAAACAGATCCAGAAAGAAAAAATGAAACGGAGGCCAGAATAATATCGAACGAAAAAAAGGCCTCAGAAGTGCAAAAAATAGCAGAAACAGATCTGAATTCAGAAGCAACAGAAAAGGCGGAATCAGAACACAGTTATCAGAAATTTGAAATTAAGGGCAGAAGAAGCGGGGCTTATTTTCTGAAAGAGAAACCGATGACAGAGATTCTGGTTCACGGAGAACAGATCGATATACAGACCAGTATCTACTGGAAGAAAAATAAGTATACGATTATAAAAAATGAGATTGCATCGGTGGAAGGCAAATGGAAACCGATCGTTTACTTGAGAGACATTCTTTGTATTTCGATTTTATGCATGTTTGGCCCATTAACAGGATGGAAAACGATATGGGGAATTTTGCTGAATATAAAACTGATGCTTGGAAAATGTATTCGGATACGGCTTAAAAATGGAACGGATGTAAAAATTCCGGTGGGACAGTATCTGGATGCCTTCGATTTCCTGAAAAGGATTGGATATGAGGAGGCTGTTTCGAAGGAAAAAAGCAGAGAGAAACGGCAGGAACTCTATGCAAAACAGGAGCGGCAGGAAAAACGTATTAATGTGCTCTTTTTCATTTTTGCAGTATTGATGATTCGTTCCGGGATGGGCAAGGAATCATTACTTTTTATGATAAAAAATGCTGTTGGCAGCATATCGCAGGTAGAGACGGCTGATCAGTATTCTGAGATGGGGAAGAGAAGAGAGTTTTACGTAACGATTGCAAATCACACGGGAAAAGAGATTCAGTCACTTTGTGCACGTTCACCGGAACGGGGTGGAGTACGGCTGCATTACGAGTGTGTTGCGGCAGATAAAATTTTAAATACAGAGGAAGAATGTATTGCGGTATTTGATTTTAATAAAGAAATCGCAGGATGGGAGCTTGAGGCGACAGGCTGTGAAGGTACCGTAATAAAATATGAAAATATTTCGTTTGCAGGCTGTGATTCACAGGATGTAAAAATAGATCTTTTGCCGGAAAATTCGGATAAAGGAATCGGACGTTTTGAAGTGATGGATCGATTAAGTGCGGAGGAAGACGCACAGGCGGATTATGAAGATGTGACGGAAGAAGAATTGATTTCAAATATGGAACAGTATGACGGAAAAAAGATAAGAGTGACGACAGAACGATTTGAAGTTTCTGAGGGGCTTACGACACAATTTGGAATCAATATCTTATCGCCGAAAGAAGGATTTTATGATACGGAGGGAAATAAATGTGAAATAATTACTGCCGGAACGAAGGGGTATGTAGAAGGAACATTTGTATTTTCAGAAAACAGGATAGGTGAAGCAGGAGAATGTCAATACATAAATGCGGATCGCATTATTTTAACAAAAACAACGGGAGATTTATATGACAGTGCACAGAAAGCATTGGAAAATTACGAAGAGGGGGGGAATTAGAACATGAACGAGGAAACAAAGCTTAAACCAGGATACTCAAGGATTACAGGAAAAGTTATTTTTGAAATTTTGGTAGATTTAATCCTTGCAATGCTGCTTTTTAGCTACATGAATGATACGGAGCAGCCTTATTACAGAAGAATAAAAGATACCATTCAGACCATGAGAGAAAATACAGATGTTTTAATCGAAAAGGACGGGGAGAAAGTTTTATCCTATAATTTTACTTATAAGAAAAAATGGACAATACGGTATACAGATACGGGAATTGTTCTGAGGATCTGGGAACCACAGGTGTATCAATACCTTCGGGAAGTTGAATCTTTCATGGATGCTTCGCTGTTTGGGGATGGCTATGCGGAAACTTTTGAATATGACCCTGAAAATAACCTTGTATACATGTACGGAGGGGAGATGACCCAAAGCGGGGATTTTTTCAATGCAATCAGATACGATATTACAAATGATCAATATGCACTTTTAAGTGGAAAGGGCAGAGCGGATGAGTATGTGATAAGCGATGATGAAACAGAGGAATGGATTCGGGACAGTTTGGAATCTACAGACTGGAAAACCATTTTTAATCAGGATCTGCAGGAATGTATGTCTGGATTTTCTTCAAAGGGTATAACGTTAGAAAAAATAGAGGAAGTGACTCCGCAAATCATAGAGCGTTATTCTTATTTAATAAAATAAAAACGTTTTAAATTAACGAATACTCGTTGACAAGAAAAGAAAAAAGTGGTAGAACAAAGTCGAAAAAATAGTTTGGGAGGTAGAGTTATGCAAATAGGAACTGCGTTTACGCTTTCGATGGTTGCGACAATCGCAGCAATGATTTATCTGTACATGAAAGTATTGCCTAAAAAACTTAACGGGAAACTGGGAAACAAGTATTTACAGTGGCTGCATGATTATTTTCATGTGAAAAGACTTTATATTGAGGACATTGTAAAATTTGTTTTCATACTGGGAACTGTTTTTTGTGTCTGCTATGGCATATTGATGATGTTCTCAGTTACAACTAATTTTTATGGTGAGATGACCTACAATTTCGGAGCTGGCCTTGCAATTTTGATCAGCGGCCCGATTGTTCTGCGCTTTACTTATGAAATGTTAATGTTAAGAATTCTTGGAGTTCGTAATCTGATGGACATCAACAATAAAATGGAAAAACTGCTGGAGGAAAAAGAGCGGACTTATGAATCGGTAGAACATATTGTAATGCCGGATAAAGAAGAAAAGAAAGAAAAGGAAGATTGATTTCTATACTGCAATGGATATAAAAGCAGAGATTGAAGAATGAAGCGGGAAATGGCAAGATGCGTCTTGCCATTTCCCATCTTTATTTTTGTGGTGGAATATATTCGATCAGATCATGTAAGTCACATTCCAGGACATAGCAAAGTCTGTTTAAAATATCGATATCAAGCCGTTGAATTTTATTATCCCGGTAATTTCGCAATTGAGTTCGCTGCATTTCAGCGCGAAAAGACAGTTGATTAAGTGAGATGTCACGTTCTTCAAGAATTTCTTTTAGATGAATTTTAATTTCGCCATAGTCGCGTGATTCAACAGGAAGCTGACGTAATGGGTTTTCTTTTTTTTGTCTCATAAATAGTTTCCTCCCTGATGGTATTATATTTTTTATTGATTTTTCTTGTAAGATCTGTAAATACAGAGTATATTTATATATGGGTATGTAAATAACCAATATAAATATAAAAAGAAGGAGGGATGAAGCAGAAATTGCTTCAAGGGTAAAATGGATATCGAGATCAGAAAATTATATGAAACCATAGTATCAGCAGAAAATTTTAAACAAGATAATATTGATGAGGAACTTAGAAAAGAAATAAAAGAATTTTTGAAAGAACATTGTGTGAATCAGAACAATGTGAATGTTGAAAGTGTTGCTTTTTCGTTAGCAGAAATTGGTGAGGAGGCTGGATTTGTACGTGGGTTCAAATATGCTTTTCGTCTTTTATCTGAATGTGTATAAAAACGTTATTTATAAACGAATATACGTTGACTTTAAAAGAGAAGATGGTAAAATAAAAATAAGATAATTTGAAGTTTAAAAATCAAATTAAACAGCCAGAATGGGATAAGATAAGGGGAGAAAAATGCATAAAAAATATTGTGAAAACTGTAATCGGTATTTTACCAAAGGCGAAAAATATTGCACGAGTTGTGGAAGTAAATTGATTGAAAATGTAGAAAATGAAAATTTGGATAATAAAAAAGTAAATGAAGTAAGCAATGAAAAGAAAACAATATCTGACTTTGATGAATTTGTATCAATTTTTTTGCTCCCTATTGCAGGTGGAATGGGAATTATTGAGTTATTTTTGTTTTGGACAGGAATTCAGATTGGCATTCCAAGGGCGATAGATGGCAAGGCTACAACGTTGTTTTTGATTATGATTTTAGATTTTTGTCTGAAAAGAGTCAGAAAAGTCATTATCCACCTGTATGCCGGAAGTCCAAAATTAAACTTGTTTGGATTAAAGAAAAGTATATTTTTAAATATAGAAAAGTTTCTTAAACTTGTATACACAGGGATTAATATAGTTTGTATTTGCGGATTAATAAGTTTATTTTGGGATGAGAGAGAAGTTTTAGAATCATTGTTTGAACTTAGAGAATACTTTATGATATGGACAATGAGCCTTGAGATTATCTATGAATTAAAGACATTGTATTTTTGGGATGAAGTATTGGAATTACTCAGAGATATATCAATGATAACGCATCCTGTTACGAAGGAAAGCTTGGAGAAAGATTTGATTGAAGAAAAGTTTGGGGATTAATTTATAAAAAAATGAGTGCTGTAAAATTCGACGTTGAATTTTACAGCACTTTGTGTATAATAAAGGTAACTGAAAACGATAAAAAACAGAAGGGAGTCAAAAAGAATATGGCAAATATTTTACCTGTATCTGATTTGAGAAATTATAATGAGGTTTTGAAAAATTGTCATAAAGGCGAGCCGGTATATCTGACAAAAAATGGCAGGGGACGATTTGTAGTTATGGATATTGAAGATTATGAACGTGATCGTGCAGAAAAAAAACTTTTGATGAAGCTGCAGGAGGCAGAAGAAGCAGTGAAAGATGGAGAAGGGTGGCTTGATTTAGATGGATTGAAGGCACTTATGGAGGAGTAACATGTTAAAATTAAGAATCAATCCTATGGTTGCCAGAGATCTGAAAGATATCCGGGATTATATTGCGGAAGATAATGTGGAATACGCAGCAAAAACGATTCAGGAAATTTATAGCAAATTTGAGAATCTTCAAGTTTCTCCCGGGATGGGAGCGGACTTATCAAAACGTGTCAGCTTTCGAACAGATTATAAATACGCTGTATGGAAAGATTATGTGATTATTTATAAAATCAATAAGGAATATGTAGAAATTTATCGAGTAGTTAATCGATATCAGGATATTACGAGGATTTTTGATTAATTACAGAGGAATTGTTGCAGGAACATATAAGGGAAAATAAAAAAGTAAAGAATAATAAGGGGAATGACAAAGTAGAAGTGTCATTCTCCATGTTATTAGTGAAATATTTAATTAGATAGGAAATTATGAAGTTTTTTGTACAGTCAGAGCCTTGATTTCATCCAGAGTCAGATCGGTAAAAGAGGCGATTTCTTCATAAGTGAGCTTGCCGGAAGCCAGAATGCGCCGGGCAATTTCAACACGTTCTGATTTTCGCATATTTTCCGTTTCTCTACATATAGAAAAAACTCCTTTTTATTTTGAAATTCTGTATTATTATTTTAACATGGAAGAAATAAATCCTCAATACATGAAATTCAGGTTTGATAACCTGAAAAATGATGTGACAATTTGTTGAATCTATTGAAATAGATTTCTTTTTATTGTGTGGTTTCAGAATATATGATAAAATCTAAACTATATTTGATATGTTGCTGATATGTTTTTGGCTCAAAAAGAAGGAGGTGTTCCAGTATGCAAGATAAAAATTGTTGTGTCCTGACATTACGTTTATATCCAGAACTATGGCAAGTAGATATCATAGAGAAGCGTTTTAGGATTATGGAACATCTGAAAAATTCATTGCTTGCATTTGAATTACGAAAGCTGAGAAATACAGAAAGAACTAGAAAATATAAAGAACTGGAATATAAGATTAATAATTCAGAAGGAATAGAACGGAAAAATTTATATAGAGAGAAAAAAGAATTGTTAAAAAACGCCGGTTTTTCTAAATATGATTTTATAAATGACATAACACCTATGCAAAAACATTTTGTAGAGCATTACGCTGCCCAAATCGCACATCGATCAGCGGTTGATGTATGGAGAGCATTTGAAAAAATGTTATTCGGAAGTGGAAAAACGGTTCATTTTGTTCGTAGAGGTAGTTTGGACAGTGTTGCATGTGAAAAAATCGGGAATGGAATGAATTTTCGTGATGGATATTTTGAATGGAATGGAGGCCGCTGTAAGAATCAAAGTATTTTGAAAATCAAAGTAGAATTTCCGACAACTACATATGAGAAACAAATGCTTGCGAAAAAAAGTAAAAATTTGAGGATTGTTCGGAGATGGTCGAAGAACAGATTCAAATACTATTTGCAGATAACTTTTGAGGGAGGGCCTGTAAAGAAGGAGCGCCATATCGCTATAGGGAAACGGGTAGGAATAGACATTGGAACCAGCACGGTGGCAATTGCCTCGGAACAAAATGTATGTTTGCTTGAATTGGCAGATAAAGTCAAAAAAAATCATGATAAGAAAATTGGATTGCAAAGAAAAATGGATAGAAGCAGACGCATTATGAATCCTGATAATTTTAATGCAGATGGTACAATTAGAAAAGGGAAGAGATTATCATGGATTTACTCAAAACATTATCTGAAAATGAAAGGGAAGGTCAGAGAACTAGAAAGAAAAAATGCGGATATAAGAAAATTTCAACATACTTGTCTGGCAAATTATGTATTGTCTATGGGAACAGAAATATATGTAGAAAAGATGAGTTTTTCGGGTCTGCAACATAGAGCAAAACAGACAACCTATAATGAAAAGGGAAGGATTAATAAAAAAAAGAGATTTGGGAAATCTCTGGCAAACAGGGCACCAGCAATGTTTTTGGATATATTAGATAAAAAATTGCAAAGTATAGTTGGAACAAATCTTCATAAAGTGGATACACAAAAATTCCGGGCCAGTCAATATGACCATATATGTAATACATATAACAAAAAGACATTGCATGAGCGTTGGGTGAAACTAGGAAATGATGATAATGTACAAAGAGATTTATATTCGGCTTTTTTGCTGATGAACAGTGCCGCAGATATGAAAGAAACTGACAGAGAATTATGTAATAAAACATATGCAGGATTTAAACAATTACATGATATAGAAATAAATAGGATACAAAACGATGGTAAAAGGCATGTTATGAGTTTTGGAATTGCCTAAGTGCGAATGGACAGTACGCATAAGAAGGCAGAAAGAGTCGCACTCATTTTAGGGATAGGGCATGTCCTGACTTACTGCTTTTTCAATTTTTGTTAAGGAAAATTGGAAGTAAGAAATACTTTTAAGAATTAAAATCAGTGTTGATTTGCTGAATGATAATATCATAAACCAAATCAAAGAAGTTTTATAGTATTAAAAGTCCCACTATTTCGTGCAGTTTTGCCGTTGCAATGTATGCATATACGTGGGTTGCCGGTTACGATTACTTGTCGGAATACCGTAAAGACTATGTTGCAATGTATGCATATACGTGGGTTGCCGGTTACGAAGATGACATCGCCAGCCTCAATAGACGGTTGCAATGTATGCATATACGTGGGTTGCCGGACTGTGTAGTATTCAACTGCTTTCCAGTCAAATCGTTGCAATGTATGCATATACGTGGGTTGCCGGTGTCGATCCGAGATATCAGGGATTGAGAAGTCACGTTGCAATGTATGCATATACATGTGCGGAGATGAGATATTTCTGTTAGAGAAAGTGAGAAGTGCTACGATTCTTGTATATATACTAAATTTTGCAGATATGTATGTAGAAAAGATTTATAAGTGCTTGGTTAAGGGCGTAGAAAATGACATAGATCAAATACCAAAAGAAGATTTGAAAAAATCAAAATATCAAGTTACATATTATAATTGTGATACATGAGATCAGGGTGAAACTCAGCAATAGGTTTCACCCTGATTTTTTCAGCACAAAAGGGAAGGAGATATGTAACTTATGGACAAGATTTTACTGGCACTTTTGAATGTAGTAATTGTAGCAGCGGAAGTTATTCTGCGAGATGAACAGTGAAAACGAAGGAGGAATCAAAATGGCAGCAAATGTAGAAACAATGTTTTATGTAAGAGAGACACCGTGGCATGGACTGGGGACAAGGGTACAGGCGGCGCTGACATCGGAAGAAGCACTGATTGCAGCGGAGTTGAACTGGAAAGTACGTTCTGAGGATATTCATCTTGAAAATGGAGAAGTCTTAGAGGGATATAAGGCGAATGTCAGAACGTCTGATCAGAAAGTGCTTGGCGTTGTGACGGATCGCTATAAAATTGTGCAGAATCACGAGGCATTTGCATTCACGGATGCATTGCTTGGAGAAGGGGTTCGCTATGAGACGGCCGGGAGCTTATTTGGTGGTCGAAAGGTATGGATGCTGGCGAGGATGCCGCATGAATACATGATATCAGGGGAACATATCAGTCCTTATCTGTTATTTTCGAATACACATGATGGATCTGGTGCAGTCCGTGTAGCACTGACACCGATTCGGGTTGTATGCAATAACACGTTGAACCTTGCCCTGCAGACAGCAAAACGGTCATGGTCGTTGATTCATAAAGGTAAGATTCAGGAGCGGCTGGAAGAGGCAAAAAATACGCTGCTGATGGGAGAAAAGTATATGGACGAACTGGGGCAGGAGTTTGAGGTGTTACGGAAAAAGAAGATGTCTGACAAGCTGGTAGAAGAATATATTGAGCTTCTTTTACCTGTTTCTGAGCAGGCGTCTGACCTGCAGCAAAAAAATGTAAGGCAACTCAGAGAGGATTTAAAGATCCGTTATTTTGATGCACCGGATTTGCAGGAAGTAGGGAAAAATGCATATCGTTTTATTAATGCAGTTTCGGATTTTGCCACACATGCAGAGCCGCTGCGTCGAACCAGTAATTTTAAAGAAAATCTTTTCGCAAAAACAGTAGAAGGCAACCCGTTAATCGACCGGGCATACCAGATGGTACGTGCAGCGTAGAAAGGAGTTTAAAATGGTACGTTTTTTGAATACAGATAAGATAGATAAGGAAACATGGCTGAGAGCAAGAAAAAAGGGAATCACCGGTACAGATGCCGGTGCAATTGCCGGAATGAACCCGTATAAAAGCAGTTTTTCTGTATATCAGGAGAAGGTGTCAGAAGAGGTGACAGAAGTGGAAGATAATGAGCGTATGCGGGAAGGAAGAGATTTGGAGGCATATGTGGCACAGCGCTTCACAGAAGCTACCGGATTGAAGACAAGACGTGCATTGGCTGTTTTTCAGAATGAGAAGCACCCGGTACTGCTGGCTGACTATGACCGTCTGATTGTCGGTCAGCGGGCTGGTCTGGAATGCAAGACAGTGTCACCGTATGCAGCAGGTCAGTGGGCAAATGGAAAAATTCCCATGCATTATCTGATGCAGGTGCAGCATTATCTGGCAGTGAGTGGATATGATTGCTGGTATCTGGCAGCGCTGATTTTTGGTCAGGAGCTTATCATACATAAAATTCCAAGGGACGAAGAATTGATTCAGTCTTTAATTACGATTGAGGAGCGTTTCTGGAAAGAAAATGTGGAAAAGAAAATTCCACCAGAACCGGATGGAAGCGATGATTACACGAAAATGCTGGAAAGAAAATATCGTGGAGACCGGAAAAAGGAGATTCAGTTATTTGGTTTTGACAGTAAGCTCAGACGTCGAGACGAAATCGATGAATTGATGGAGCGGCTTACAGCTGAAAAAACAAAAATTGATCAGGAAATCAAAAGCCGGATGGGAGAAGCCTCTTATGCAAAAACGGATGGATACCGGATTTCATGGACGGAATTGGTACAGAACCGGATTGATACAAAGATGCTGAAACAGGCAGAACCGCAGACGTATGAACGGTATCTGAAACAGGTGAACAGCCGGAGATTTTCAGTAAAGAGAACCGCTGCATAGTGGAAGGAAAGGAACAGAAATATGACACAGAGTGAAGAATTAAAAGCAGAACTGGTAAAGCAGGCAGAGCAGCCACAAAAAGAAACAAAACTAAAAAAGAATATGAGCATTCCTGAAATTGTAAAGGCACTTGGGCCGGAACTGAAAAAAGCACTGCCAAGTGTGATTACACCGGAACGTTTTACGCGGATTGCGCTTTCAGCATTAAATAATAATCCGCAGCTGCAGGAATGTACGCAGATGTCATTTATTGCAGCGCTTTTAAACGCAGCGCAGCTGGGACTGGAAGTGAATACGCCATTGGGGCTGGCGTATCTGATTCCGTATAAAAATAAAGATCAAATGGAATGCCAGTTTCAGCTGGGATATAAGGGATTGATTACATTAGCCTATCGAAATTCTGATATTCAGACGATTCAGGCACAGACGGTACATGAAAATGATGAATTTATCTTCGAATATGGTCTGAATCCAAAACTGATTCACAGACCGGCCAGCACAGATCGCGGTGAGCCGGTCTATTTTTATGGGCTTTTTAAGACCATCAAAGGCGGTTACGGCTATTCCTGTATGAGTAAAGAGGAAATGGAAGCGTTTGCGCAGCGTTATTCGAAAGCCTATACAAAAACACAAAGTCCATGGAATACGAATTTTGAGGCAATGGCCAAGAAGACGGTGATTAAACAGGCATTGAAATATGCACCGATCAGTACAGAACTACAGCGGGCATTAAGCACAGATGAAACAATCAAAACAAAGATCGAAACGGACATGGCAGATGTTCAGAATGAAATGATCTTTGAAGAAATCGCGGCATAACAGGGAGGAGATTAAGATGAACAGAAATGATATAAAGAAGATAATAGAAAGCTGGGAGGAGATCAAAAGATTTCTGTATCCAATACTTTTGCCAGCTGAAAGTGTTGTCAGAGAAAAAGATATTTCAAAAAGTTTTCTTGATCTGGAAGTATGTATTGTAATCCGGTTTACGGAAACTTCCGAGCCGGTTAGGGTAACAAAGGAGACGCTTGTAAAATGGAACATTTCAGAATGGCAGCTTTATGAACAGGCAATGAAAAATATGCTGGGGAAAAAGCCTGTGTTCTGTAGTGTTGAGGAGTTAGTGGAAAGAATGGTTGGCATAAGGATGGAAAGAAAAGAACTGCAAATCATGATTCTCACAAATGATGCAAGTCGGTATGGAGCGGTGGAAATGCTGAACCTGCCATTGCTTGCAGAGTATGCGAAAAAGAGAGACTGTGATCTGTATATTTTGCCGACATCCATCCATGAAGTCATGGTGGTAGAAACAGTGCAGGAGGTAGCAGGCAGAGAACTGAAAGCGATTGTTATGAGCATGAATCGGGAAGAAGTATCTGCAGAAGAAAGGCTGTCAGATCATGTTTACTATTTCAGCAGGAAGGATGGGAAGATCAGTATTGCAGCATAGTACCTGCGTTGACAGGAAAAGGGATTCTAACTATACTGGAAGCAGTTAGAATCGTTGTGAAAAGAAAAACTTTGAGCGAATGGGGTAGGTCATTTGCAGCAATGAATATCGATCAGGAGTGGTAAATGCTGCTCCTGATTAACTGCAAAATTTCTGCTCAGTTATAAACAGGTATCAAAAAACAGATGGGATATATCTGGTTTATCATTAAGGTTCGGGAGAAATGTCAATGAAGATCTTTATTTATAGTAGAAAATCGAAATGGACTGGGCGCGGCGAAAGCGTAGAAAATCAGGTTCAGATGTGCCGGGAATACATTGAACGGAACATAGAGGGAGCACGTGATGCTGAAATAGAAGTATATGAGGATGAGGGATATTCCGGGAAGAATACAAACAGACCGGAGTTCCAGCGTATGATGAAAAAAATGAAAGCCGGAGACTGCGGCTATCTGGTGTGCTACAAGCTGGATCGGATTGGAAGAAATATTATTGATATAGCCAGTCTGGTAGAAGAACTGAATAAACTGAGTATTTCTTTTATCAGTATTAAAGAAAATTTTGATACTTCAACACCGCTTGGAAAGACCATGCTTTATATTGCAGGAATTTTTGCTCAGATGGAACGTGAGCAGATTGCGGAGCGTATTAAAGATAATATGAGCATGCTCGCAAGAGACGGCAGATGGCTTGGCGGAAATACTCCGCTTGGATTTTCTTCGCAGAAAGAGGAAAAAGTAGTAGTGGGTGATAAAGTGAAGACATCATATCGTCTGCAGATAAAAGAAGATGAAATCGAGACGGTACGTTTTATTTTTAAAGAATATGAAGAAAAACAGGCGCTTCATAAGGTAGTGGAGTATTTTCTGAAACATGACATACGGAGCAGAAGAGGCAATGAATATACGAATGACAGAGTAAAGGCAATTTTGACGAACCCAGTCTATTGTACGGCAGATGAGGCCGCGTATGATTATTATGATTCACTGGGATGTCAGCTGTGCTTTGACAGAAAGGATGCCGACGGCAGCAAAGGATTGATTGCGTATGCACGTACCTCATCGACTGTGTATACGAATAAGGTGAATCCGCCAAAAGAATGGATTATAGCAATCGGAAATCACAAAGGTGTGATACCGGGAGAAGTTTTTGTCAAGATTCAAAAATTAGTAGGAGCAAACAGTGTAAAGGGAGAGTCATTTAGAAAAGTAAGAAATGAAATTGCATTGTTGTCCGGGATTTTGTATTGCAGCTGTGGCCATGCGATGCGCCCGAAATATTATAACGTAAGGCAGGTACTGGAAGACGGTACGAGAAAATTTTCTTATATTTGTCCATATAAGGATGATACACATGGCGAGAAATGCAATGTGCCAAACGTTCCGGGAAACGATCTTGATCTGGAAATCTGCAGGCAGCTGTTTGCGTATGCCGAGCCTGGATCACCTGTATCAAACCTGTTAAAGGATATGAAAAAGAATATTTCTGATTCAAAAGAAGAAAGTTTTGATGAAGAAACTGTGCTGGAAAAAGCGATTGCGGAAAAGGAAAAGAGGATGGAACGCCTTTTGCAGACTTTGACAGAAGCGGGAAGAAGTCCGGAGTTTATATCGCGTGTTGATTCTGAGATTGCAAGGTTGAGTAAAGAATGTCAGGATATGAAAGCAGAAGCAAAAAAAATTGAAAACAAGGGGGGATTTTCCAAAATCCAGATCAGTCAGGTCGATCTGCTCATCAGTGAACTGAAAAGCTTTAAAGAGGAATTTAATTCTTTGTCTGTTCCGAAAAAAAGAGAATATTTGAAGCTGCTGCTTGACAAAGTAGTATGGGATGGGGAGAAAGCACATATTTTTCTCAGTGGCAGCCATTGATTTGACGGAAAAACAGAAAAAACAATGGCTGCCGGCCGGTTTGTTTCCGTCACAGGACGATAGTAAAATCCACGCTGCTTTCTTTAATTTCAGGGCTTTTGCGGGCGGAGAGCGGTTCGGTAAGGCTGAATGGGAAAGAGACGGAAACATTCCAGAAGAGTACCGGATATATGCTGCAGAAGGATCACCTGTTTGAATGGCGAAGTATTTACCGGAATGTAATACTTGGGCTTGAGATTCAGGGCAGGCTTGATGAAAAATCAAAAGCACGGGTAGGGAAGATGTTGGAGGATTATGGACTGGCACGATTTCGGGACGCGCGGCCGTCACAGCTTTCCGGAGGGATGCGGCAGAGGGCGGCACTAATCCGGACGCTGGCGCCGGACCCGGAACTTCTGCTGTTGGATGAACCGTTTTCTGCACTGGATTTTCAGACGCGGCTGTCGGTCTGTGATGATGTGTGGGCAATCCTGCGAAGAGAAAAAAAGACAGCGATTCTCGTGACCCATGATCTCTCGGAAGCGGTGAGCATGGCAGACCGCGTACTGGTGCTGACAAAGCGTCCGGCCACGATCTGTGCCGATATCCGCATTCAGTTTGAAAAAGAAAATGTCACGCCGTTTGAGCGGCGAAGCGAGCCGGAATTTAAGGATTATTTTAATGAGATCTGGAAGGAGCTGAATCTGCATGGATGAGAGAAAAATATCACAGAGGCAGCAGCATTATCTGCAGATGCTGCGCAGGCGGCAGCGCCGGATCACTGTAGTTCAAATCCTGATCTTTGTGCTCTTTCTTGTCATCTGGGAGAGTGCCGTGCGGCTTTCGTGGATCGATGGTTTTATTTTCAGCAGTCCGTCGCGGGTTGTGAAAACGTTTGTGGGTATGTGCGAAGACGGAAGTATTGTGGTGCACACTATGAGTACGCTGCTTGAGACAATCGTCAGTTTTCTGTTTGTGGCTGTGATCGGAACAGGACTTGCAGTTGCGTTGTGGTATTTTACGGAGCTTTCTGAGATTCTGGAGCCGTATCTCGTCGTGCTCAACAGTCTGCCAAAATCTGCGCTTGCACCGCTCTTGATCGTCTGGCTTGGTGCAAATCAGAAATCGATCATTGTCTCTGGTATGTCAGTGGCAATCTTCGGAACGGTGCTCAATCTTTTTACCGGTTTTCAGGAAGTGGATCCGGATAAAATCCGCCTGATTTATACATTTGGCGGAACGAAGCGAAATGTGCTGACGAAAGTGGTGCTTTCGGGAACGCTGCCGCTTTTACTCAGTGTAATGAAGGTCAATATCGGGCTCTGCCTGGTCGGCGTTGTGATCGGAGAATTTATCGGAGCAAGACAGGGACTTGGTTATCTGATCATTTACGGAAGCCAGGTATTCCGGCTGGATCATGTGATCATGTCGATCTGTGTGCTGTGCGTGATTGCGGTACTGCTGTATCGGATTCTTGGGATTGCGGAGAAGATCTGCCGCAGGCGAAGCTGAGGCTAAGTGAATATTCGGTTAAAGAGTATTTAAACACACAGGAATATGCTTTACCTGAATTAAAAAGACAGGAAATTTGTATCAGGAGGAGTGCAAACTCCTTCTGATAAGCTGCGAAGCAGCTGCTCGGTTATAAGAATCTGACAGAAAAACAGAAAGAAGCTTTAAAGATATGGAACGACCCGAGTACAAATGAACAGGAAACGGTAATGTTTTTCTTGTGTACCGTAGAACATTAGAGTATAATAAAATCAGTTTTTTTGCATAAGTATAAAAGCTATAATAAGGAAAACGGCAAACCAGATGAAAGTCTGGGACGCAAAGCTACAGGGCCTGTAAAATGGCAG
>ERZ827108.2704-NODE-2704-length-17302-cov-10.512553_pt1 | contig 17302 bp, 14 predicted proteins | sample MGYA00519921_ERZ827108 | MGnify/ENA primary metagenome ERZ827108 (study PRJEB31778, sample SAMEA3449258) | human gut metagenome | biome: human gut; feature: human-associated habitat; material: faeces | place: United Kingdom | collected 2010/2012 ... | reverse complement strand
AGTCTCCTATCGTTGGTCGGCCCCAGCTAGGCTGGCCTTTACATGCAAAATAATACCAACGAGCTCGGTAACCCCATGTCTCAGAAGAGGGACATTAGAAGACCTACTGGCCAAGCCGTGGCGCGAGCACCCCGATGCTCCCGAAGAACGTTAGGAACCTATATGAGACTCCATTTCTCCCGACTCAGATACGTGAAGTGTTCGGTGCGCACATCGCCGATTAAAGGGCAATCGACGCCTTCCTCGGTATGATGGAAGGTGAACCCGCACTTCTCCTGGACGCGCTTCGACTTCTCGTTGCCGTCGTAGTAGCCGCACCAAAGTGCCGTGCAGCCGAGGTCCTCGAAAGCATGCCGTTGAATTTCGCGAACCGCCTCCGGGATGTAGCCGCGGCCCCAGAACGGGACGCCGATCCAAAAACCTATCTCCATCTCCGTAGGCGGCGCGGCGACCTGGGTCTGCTCAGGCGGAATGAGGCCGATGCTTCCGATGGCCCGCCTGTCCTCTTTTAGGCACACCGCGTACGTCTCCTCGGCGGAAAAGACGTCGCGGATGATCTCCCGGCTGTTCTCGACGCTCGTATGAACGGGCCACCCCGCGATAGGACCAACCTCTGGGTCGCTGGCATAGCGGTAGAGATCTTCGGCATCGGATTCCCTCCAAGGGCGCAAGAGCAATCTCTCGGTTTCAAGCATCATCGGTTATCCCTCGCTTTCTTCAGTCATGAGCTTTTTCATCTTGCCCCCTTACCTTGAAGAGCTCCCCTCCTGAGCTTCTCGCCTTGCGAAATGTCCCTTAACTTCCTCGCCTTTACGTGAACCTCCTGAGCTGTTCAAGAATATCGTAGCAGCGATTCGACTCGGCGTGTGATGGCGCGGCGTTTACCGCTAAAATTGGCAGTTTTTATCGCTTGCTTGCGCATGAGGTGCGACAATGCAAACTTTAGCGCTAAGGTAGGTGTTTGAGTGCCCGCGATTGCTTCGGTTGGGATTGCCGCAGGCACTTCCTAGGGAACGATTGGTATAAGTCAGGAGTCGTACATGAGAGACATACGCGTCAGTGACATCACGATGAGGGAAGCAGCTGCCTCGAAGGCGCTTTCCCTATCCTTCAAGGAAAAGCTTGAAATCGTGAAGATACTCGACCGTATCGGCGTCGCCGCCATCGAGGTCGAGGGTATCGAGTCCTCAAAGGTGGACAGCCTGCGAATCAAGTCGATCGCCTCCCTGGTGAAGAACAGCACGCTCGCTGTTCCGGTGAAGATGGACGATGAGAGCATCGAGGCGGTTTGGAGCGCCGCGAAGGGCGCGCAGCGCGTCCGCCTGCAGGTCGAGGCTGCGGTGAGCCCTTCCACCATGGAATACATCCAGTGCAAGAAGGCAGACGCGCTCATCGACGACGCTGCCCGTGCCGTTGCCAAGTGCGCCGAGCTCACCGACGACGTCGAGTTCGTCGCCATCGACGCCACCCGCACTGACGTTGCCTATCTGGCGAAGGTCATCGAGGCCGTCACCCGCGCCGGCGCCAAGACGGTGACCGTATGCGACGCCGCGGGCTCCATGCTGCCTGAGGAGTTCGCCCAGTTTATCGGTGACCTTTTCAAGGCTGCTCCCCAACTTGCCAAAATCGATCTGGGTATTTCGTGCTGCAATAATCTCAACATGGCGGACGCCTGCGCCGTTGCCGGCGTCATGGCAGGCGCTTCCCTGGTCAAGGCGACGTCCTACCCCATGGGCGTTGTCGCGCTCGACAACGTGGCAAGGATCCTCGCCGCGAAGTCCGACACACTGGACGCCCAGTGCCACGTCCGCGTGACCGAGCTCAAGCGCGCCATGAACCAGGTCGCGCGCCTGTGTTGCGAGGACCGCTCCAAGGCGGCCCAGTTCACCGGCTCGGTTTCCGAAGCGGTCGAGGGGGTCGTGCTCACCGTCGGCGACGACCAGGACACCGTCATGCAGTATGTCGAGCGTCTGGGCTATAGCCTCTCCGACGAGGACGCCGCTGCGGTGTTCGAGGCTTTCAAGAAGATCGCTGCCAATAAGGAGCGCGTGGGCGCGACCGAGCTCGACGCCATCGTGGCATCCGCTGCCCTGCAGGTACCTCCCACCTATATCCTCGAGGGCTATGTCATCAACGCCGGTTTGAGCTTCAAGGCGACCTCCCACATCTCCCTGCGCAAAGACGGCGAGGTCATCGAGGCGGTTTCCCTCGGCGATGGCCCCATCGACTCCTCCTTCAAGTCCATCGAGTCGGTCGTGGGCAAGCACTACGAGCTCGACGACTTCCGCATTCAGGCGGTCACCGAGGGCCGCGAGGCCATGGGCGAGTCCATCGTGAAGCTCATCGCCGACGGCAAGGTCTATTCCGGTCGCGGCATCTCCACCGATATCGTGGAGTCCAGCATCCGCGCCTACATCAACGCGCTCAACAAGATCGCTTACGAGGAGCAGAACTAATGAAGCTTTCCTTTTCCACTCGCGGCTGGGCCGACCACTCTTGGGACGAGCTCGTGAGCACCGCGCTCGAGATGGATTTTTCCGGCATCGAGATTCACAACCCCATCATCAATGCCGTTTTCACCGGCAAGGGCGGCCCGCTTGAGCGCTACAACACCCAGGCAACCGCTCGCGCGCTGCGCGACAAGGGGCTGTGCATCCCCGCGCTCGATTCCTCCGTCGACATCTCGGCGGGCAAGGAGCAAATCCAGGCCGCCAAAGACCTTATCGACCTCGCTGCCGCCGCCGGTGTCGAGCGGGTCGTCGTCGTGGCGCAAAACGATGATGAGGACGCTATCCATGCCGCACTGGCGGAGCTTGTGCCCTATGCGGAAGCCAGCGATGTCGTCTTGCTGATCGAGTCGAGCGGCATCTTCTCCAGCACCACGCGCATGGCGGGCATCATGGACCGCTACGCCAGCGACTATTTGGGAACCTTGTGGGATGTCCACAACGTCTACCGCACAGGCGGCGAGACCCCCGCACAGACGGTCAAGAACTTAGGTGCCTACATCAAGCACGTGCACATGCGCGATTCTGACGACGACGGCAGCTTCAACCTGGTCGGCGAGGGAACGCTGCCCATCGACGAGGTAGTGCGCGCGCTGTCCTCCATCGACTACGACGGCTACGTGTCGCTGGAGTGGGATCCCGCGTGGATGCCCGACCTCACCGACATGGAGGTCATCTTCCCGCACTTCGTGAACTACATGGAGCGCTTCGAGGACACCCGCGGCAAGCGCCGCACGCTCTACCTCAACCACGACGGCACAGGCGAGTACGTGTGGAAGAAAGACGAGCTCATCGACTTGACCTTCCCGCAAGTGCTCGACAAGATGGTCGAATGCTTCCCCGATCAGTACTGTTTTAAGTACACGACGCTCGACTACACGCGCACCTACGAGGAGTTCCGAGACGACGTCGACACGTTCGCCCGCGCGCTTGTCTCCATGGGCGTGAAGGCTGGCAGCAAGGTCGCCATCTGGGCCACCAACGTGCCTGCTTGGTACATCACCTTCTGGGCGGCCACCAAGATCGGCGCCGTGCTCGTCACGGTGAACACCGCCTACAAGATCCACGAGGCCGAGTACCTGCTGCGTCAGTCCGACACGCACACGCTCGTCATGGTCGAGAGCGCCCTGGATTCCAACTACCGCCAGATCATTAATGAGCTGTGTCCCGAGATTGCCGAGGCCAAACCCGGCGAGCAGCTGCACTGCAAGAAGCTTCCCTTCCTGCGCAACGTCGTGACCGTCGGCTTCGAGATGCCCGGCTGCCTCACCTTCGATGAGGCCATGGAGCGCTCCGAGCTCGTGCCGTTGGAAAAGATCCAGCGCATGGCCGCCGATGTTCGCCCCGACGACGTCTGCAACATGCAGTACACTTCCGGCACCACAGGATTCCCCAAGGGCGTCATGCTCACGCACCGCAACGTCGTGAACGACGGCAAGTGCATCGGCGACCGCATGGGCCTGTCCACCGCAGACCGCTTCATGATCCACGTGCCCATGTTCCACTGCTTCGGCATGACCCTGTCGATGACCTCGTCCATGACGCACGGCGCGACCTTGTGCCCGATGCCCTACTTCAGCGCCAAGGCGTCGCTGCACTGCATCACGCAGGAGAAGATCACGGCCTTCAACGGTGTCCCTACGATGTTCATCGCGATGTTCAACCACGAGGACTACAAGAAGACCGACTTCAGCCACATGCGCACGGGCATCATGGCTGGAGCCGGCTGCCCGCCCGAGCTCATGAAGCGCGCCGCTCAGCCCGACGAGATGAACATGACCGGCATCGTGTCGGTCTACGGTCAGACCGAATCGGCCCCGGGTTCCACGATGAGCGCCTGGACCGACCCGCTCGACCTGCGCACGGAGACCGTCGGTTACGCGTTCCCGCACGTCCAGTGCAAGATCATCGATCCTGAGACCGGCGAAGAGCTGCCCAACGGCGAGGTTGGGGAATTCTGCTCGCGCGGCTACAACATCATGAAGGGCTACTACAAGATGCCCGACGCCACCTTCAAGACGGTGGACGAGGACGGCTGGCTGCATTCCGGCGACCTGCTCATGCGCGACGATCGCGGCTGCTTCGTGGCCACCGGCCGCCTGAAGGACATGATCATCCGCGGCGGCGAGAACATCTACCCCAAGGAAATCGAGGACTTCGTCATCACTCACCCCAAGGTGAGCGACTGCCAGGTCGTGGGCGTGCCCGACAAGAAGTACGGCGAGGAAGCCATGGCCTGCATCATCCTCATGGAGGGCGAGTCCATGACCGAATACGAGATCCGCGAGTTCATGATGAGCAACATCGCGCGTCATAAGGTGCCTCGCTACATCAGATTCGTGGACTCCTTCCCCATGAACGCGGCCGGCAAGATCCTCAAGTACAAGATGAGGGAAGCCGCCGTTCGGGAACTGGGGCTTCAGGACCTCGTGAAGAAGTAACCTGTATCGAGAACGACCGTTTTGCGGGGGCCGTCATGCGCGCCCCCGCTTGCGTTTGGCACCATTGCCGGGGAGAGGGACTTTAAGATGAGCAATTACGTAACCGTTGACGGCAACGAGGCTGCGGCCCATGTCGCCTACGACTTCACCGAGGTTGCGGCGATCTACCCTATCACGCCGTCTTCGCCCATGGCCGAGCACACCGACCGCTGGAGCGCCCAGGGCCGCCTGAACATGTTCGGCCAGCGCGTGCAGCTGACCGAGATGCAGTCCGAGGCCGGCGCCATCGGTGCCATCCACGGCGTGCTGCAGGCAGGAGGCCTGGGCACGAGCTTCACCTCGAGCCAGGGCCTCATGCTCATGGTTCCCGTGCTCTACCGCATCGCCGGCGAGCGTTTGCCGGGCGTCTTGCACGTGGCGAGCCGCACGGTGGGCACGCACGCCATGAGCATCTTCGGTGACCACTCCGATGTCATGGCGTGCCGCGACACTGGCTTTGCGCAGCTCAGTTCTGGAAGCGTTCAGGAAGCGGCCGACATGGCGGCCGTTGCGCACCTCGCCGCCGTGAAGGGCAGCGTCCCGTTCATGCACTTCTTCGACGGTTTCCGCACCTCGCATGAGCTCTCGCGCATCGACATGCCCGACACCAAGGAGCTCACCGCGCTCATGGACACCGAGGCGCTCGAGCGCTTCAGGGCGCGCGCTCTCAACCCCGAACACCCCATGCTGCGCGCCACCGTGCAGAACGGCGACGTGTACTTCCAGGTGCGCGAGGCGAACAACACCGCCTACGACGAGCTGGCCGACGTGGTCGAGGGCGTCATGGCGCAGGTCGCTGGCGTGACCGGTCGCGAGCACCACGTGTTCGACTACTACGGCGCGCCCGATGCGACCGACGTCGTGGTCGCGATGGGCAGCGTTTCGGGCACCGCGCAGGAGGCATGCGACTATTTGAACGCGAAGGCCCAGGCTACGGGCGAAAACACGCGCTACGGTTTCTTGCAGGTGCACCTCTACCGTCCCTTCTCGGCGAAGCACTTCCTAGGTGCCCTGCCCGAAAGCGTGGAGCGCATCGCGGTGCTCGACCGCTGCAAGTGCATGGGCTCGGCCGGCGAGCCGCTCTTCCTGGACGTCTCGAGCGTTATCGCGAACAGCGAGCGCGCGGGCAAGGTGCTTGTTGTGGGCGGGCGCTACGGGCTTTCCTCCAAGGACACCGACACTGCCCAAATCGTCGCGGTGTTTAGGAACCTTGCATCCTCCGAGCCGAAGCGCGGCTTCACCATCGGCATCAACGACGACGTGACCAACCTGTCGCTTCCCGTGCAACCGCTCGATGACTTCAAGGACGCCGACACCTACAGCTGCAAGTTCTGGGGCTTAGGCGGCGACGGCACGGTGGGCGCCAACCATAACACCATCCGCATCTTGGGCGACTGCGCCGACCTGTTCGCGCAGGCGTATTTCGAGTACGACTCCAAGAAGTCCTTCGGCGTGACCAAGTCGCACCTGCGCCTGTCGAAAAAACCCATCCGCAGCACGTATTATGTGAAGCGCGCCGACTTCGTCGCTTGCCACAATCAGAGCTATGTGCGCCAGTACGACATGGTGCAGGAGGTGAAGCCGGGCGGCACGTTCCTTTTGAACACGGGCTGGACGGCCGAGGAGCTCGATACCAACCTGCCCGGAGCGATGAAACGCTACATCGCGAGCAACGGTATCCGCCTCTTCACCGTCGACGCGGTCGAGATCGCGCACCGCGTGGGTCTGGGCAGCCATATCAACACGGTGCTGCAGGCGGCGTTCTTCAAGATTTCAGGGCTCATGCCGGTCGAGCAAGCCCTCGACTATATGAAGGACGCGGCGCGAAAGTCCTACGCGCGCAAGGGCGACGCCGTGGTTGCGAGCAACGTGGCTGCCATCGAGGAGGGCGCTCAGAAGTGCGTGGAGGTCGCGGTGCCTGCAAGCTGGGCAAACGCCGAACTTGACGCATGCGGAAGTGACGAGGGCCTACCGGCCGTAGTTACGAACATCCTGCGTCCCGTGAATGCCCAAAAAGGCGATGAGCTCCCCGTGAGCGCGTTTGCAGGCTACGAGGACGGCGTCATCGACATGGGACTCACCGCCTACGAGAAGCGCGGCATCGCCGTGAAGACGCCTGCGTGGAAGGCCGATGCCTGCATCCAGTGCAACCGCTGCGCCTTCGTGTGCCCCCATGCTGCGATCCGCCCCTACCTGGTGAGCGAGGAGGAAGCCGCAGCTGCCCCCACCGGGTTCGAGACCGTCACGCTCAAGGGCGGCAAGAACCTGCCTGAGGGCATGCGATACACCCTCCAGGTGAGCCACCTCGACTGCACGAGCTGCGGCAGCTGCGCCGACGTGTGCCCGGCAGGCGCGCTTTCCATGGAACCTCCCAAGTTCACCGACGAGAGCCGCACGTTGTGGGAATACGGCTTGGGGCTTGCCGAGAAGGGCAGCGTGTTCGACCCCTACTCGGTCAAGGGCTCGCAGTTCAAACAGCCCCTTCTCGAGTTCTCGGCAGCATGTGCAGGATGCGGCGAGACGCCCTACGCCAAGCTGCTCACCCAGCTGTTCGGCGACCGCGTGTACTGGGCAAACGCCACGGGTTGCTCGCAGGCGTGGGGCGCGCCCTTCCCCGGCATCCCCTATACCACAAACAAGCGCGGCTTCGGTCCGGCATGGACCAACAGCCTTTTCGAGAACAACGCCGAACTTTCGTTAGGTCTCTACTTGGGCTCGACTCAGCAGCGCGCGGCCGAGAAGTCGCGCGTCGAGAATCTCGTGCAGGTGCTCGCATGCGGCCTGGAGAACCTGAAGGAGGGCAAAGGAGACTCGCCCGACCCTGCCGTCATGGGGCAGGTCAAGGATGCGTGCGAGTCCTATCTTGCCGCTTTTGACGATTTCGACGCCTCGCGTGCGGCCTCCGATACGCTCGTGGCGGCAATCGAAGCTTCGATGGACTCGCTCACCAACAGCGCCAAGAAGCTGTGCGAGGGGGTCCTCAAGTTCAAAGATCAGCTGGCCAAGAAGACGTTTTGGATGTTCGGCGGCGACGGTTGGGCCTACGATATCGGCTTCGGCGGGCTCGATCATGTGGTTGCGAGCGGCGCTAATGTGAATGTCCTGGTGGTCGACACCGAGGTCTACTCCAACACCGGCGGCCAGAGCTCGAAGGCCACGCCCGCGGGCGCAGTCGCTCAATTCGCGGCGAGCGGCAAGAAGACGGGCAAGAAGGATTTGGGCGCAATCCTTATGAGCTACGGTAACGTTTATGTCGCCCAGGTGGCGATGGGAGCCAGCTACAACCAACTGGTCAAGGCGCTCAAGGAGGCCGAGGAATACGACGGCCCCTCCGTTATCATCGCTTACGCGCCCTGCACCTCGCATGGTCTGAAGTGCGGGATGCACGACGTCCAGGGCGAGATGAAGCGCGCGGTGGAAAGCGGCTACTGGGCACTGTACCGCTTTGACCCGCGCAAGGAGCGCCCGATGACTCTGGACTCCAAAGCGCCCACCATGGACTACTTAGAGTTCGTTGCGGGCGAGAACCGCTACGCCTCGCTCACCAAGACTTTTCCCGAGGAGGCAGAGCGACTCTTCGAGCGGGGCAAAGAGGATGCGCTGCGTCGCTTCGACCGCTATCGCCGCATGACGCAGGACAACTAGCAGCACAGACGGCGCGAGGGCGCGGTGTGCGCTCGCATTCCCTCGCGCCATGGTTGGCTCTATCCGCGCGCCACGTCGGGGCGAAAACCCCTGATGGGAATACTATTCGAACAAGCGTTCCAATTAATGCTTGCCAATTCGGTGCTTCTTCGTCTATACTCTGGAAGCACTCGTTGACGGCTGGTCCGTCTTTTTTAATGGGAATTCTGGGGGCGGCGCCGGCTGCCTTTGCTTTTCAAGCGTGTTACAGGGCTCCCCATCATACACGGCATGGGGGCGGCATCGGCTGCCTTTGCTTTAAGCGGCTTCCCAAGCTGCGGCGTGTTACATGACCGTTCGCAATACCGCAACAACTGAAGATGAGGAAATGTTGAGCAGAAGCGGCATCGCTGAGCCTTCGTGCGCATTCTTTCCCGTCATGCAACCCGCATGACGGTGAGCGCTCGTTTGGTGTCGAGCCTTGCATTGCTCTGCCCTTAACAACCCTCCGGCGCTTGGCGCCATTCGAAGAAAGGCACGGCATGAGCACTTCGGTCTACCCTCCCCAAATCATCGAGGAAACTAATCTCGGCATCCAGCGTTTCGACATCCGCGATGCGATGCTCGCCTCACGCGAGCTCGAGCTTTCCGGACCCGTCGACTCAGAATCGGTGGCTGTCATCATTCGCGGAATCCTCTATCTGCAAAAGGTCGACGCGGCGGCACCCATCACGCTTTTCATTAACAGCCCTGGTGGCGAGGTGAGCTCGGGCCTGGCGCTCTATGACGTGATGCAGGCCGCAAGCTGTCCCATTCGCACCGTATGCCTGGGGCTTGCGGCGAGCATGGCAGCGCTGCTGTTCATCGCTGGCGACACGCGCGACATGCTGCCGCACAGCCGCGTGATGGTCCACGATCCGCTCATTTCGGGAGGCGTGGGCGGCAGCGCCCTTTCAGTGAAGGCGCGCGCCGACGACCTGATGCGCATTCGCGATATAACGGCGCAGGTTATTGCCCAGCATTCGGGAATGGACCTCGAGCAGGTCTTCGAGATAACCGTCCGAGACACCTATTTCGAGGCGGAAGATGCGGTGGCGGCGCACCTCGCCGATCGCGTGATAAACACGCTATAGCGGTGCAGTGTGGGAGCTTCAAGCCTGCTCGGGCAATAAGCGGGCATAAGCTTGATGCCACCCGGTCGTCCCCCCCCTCGCCGCCTTCGCCCGTCCGTTTCTCTCGTCCGTCAATCCCCCATCCATCGTCGACCTCCAACTTTAGGAGCTGCTTATGAAAGCCACCGAATTCAAAACCATCGCTAAAGACGCCGCGAGCAATCAGCTTGCGCAAGCTTTCGCGGCCGCAAAAACCGAAAGCGAGCCTGCCTTCAACCCGCAGCGAAGAGCCTACCAGGGAGAAACCTTGCTTTCCGCCAACCGATCCGTCAGCTGCGATACATGGCGAAGCGGGCTGAACAACAACGTTCTCGTGCTCGGGTCGTCGGGCGGCGGGAAAACGCGCAATCACGTCAAGCCGAACCTGCTGCAATGCCAAGGGTCCTACATTGTGCTCGATTGCAAAGGCTCCCTCTATCACGAGATGGGCCCTTACCTCGAGGAAAACGACTACATCGTCGACTGCATCGACTTCAACGCCATGGACGGCACCATCGGATACAACCCGCTCGACCACATTCGCTGGTGCGAGGGCCGACCGATGCAGCAGGACATCATCTCCATCGCTTCGGCCATCTGCCCTGTTGACGAGCATGCGAGCGACTCCTTTTGGCCGCTTGCTGCGGCGAACTACCTTACGGCTTATATCGCCTACGTGCTCGAGGCCCTGCCCGACGAGGCGCAGAACATGTCGTCGGTAATCCGCATGTTCGAGCTTGCCGTCGCTCGGGCGGTCGACCCGCTCTTCACCGACCTGCAAAAAGAAGACCCCGAAGCTTACGCGCCCTCGCTGTACAACCGCGCGAAGGCCACGTGCGGTGCGGAGAAGATGCATGCGAGCATCTTGGGAATCCTCGCGGCCGACCTTGTGCCGTTCGGGTTCGAAGGTGTCATCAGGTCGTACAGCAATCCTCGGCAGATCGATTTCCGCAGCTTCGGGCGCGAAAAGCGCGCGCTGTTCGTCACCATCGACGACATGGACCGAAGCCTCGACAAGCTTACGAGTCTCTTCATCCAGCAGGCGTTTTCCTCCCTGTGCCGCTCGGCTGATCGCGATTACCCCTATCACCGGCTCCCGGTGCCGGTCCGCTTCGTGCTCGATGACTTTGCGAATCTGCGCCTACCCCACATCGACGATGTGCTCTCGGTCATTCGTAGTCGCGAGATCAGTTGCACGGTGGTGTGCCAAACGATAAGCCAGCTTGAGGCGCGCTACGGCGAGGCCACCGCCAACTCCATCGTAGGCAACTGCGACAGCCAGCTTGTCCTCGGCTTTCAAGACGAGCGCACCGCCGCTTACTTTTCCTGCCGTGCGAACAAAACCGCCAGCACCTTGCTGGAAACGCCTGCGGGGATGTGGTGGGTGTTTCTGCGCGGCCAACGCGGAGCGATGGATTCTGCGCGGCGGTTGGAGGACCATCCGCGCTATCCCGAGATCATCGAAGCGAAGCGCGCGAAGGAGGCCCGGATCAAGCTTGAGGAGCAGCAACGTAGGGAGGAAGAGGACCGCATGCTCCGCGAAATCGAGGACGAGCTCAACGTAAGCCTCGAGGAGCTCGATATGGAGGATTTCGACGAGCGAAACATCGCATAGATGCAAAGAAACCCCCTGTTCCCGAGGTCATTCTCCCGGAAACAGGGGGCGGGTTTCCCGCTTGGCGCAGACGCCGAACGGGTGGCAAGCCAATCGAGCGCGAATTATCCCCTACATACCGAGAGGGGCGCATCGCTAAATACAGGGGAAAGCACATCGCAAAATTATAGTGAGACGCGTGTGGCCTGCGTATTTGCTTGAGAGATTCGAGCACATCGGGCGCGCTCTTCCGGAAAGCGAGAAGACCTCCTGACAGGCTGGGCCTCCTTCTCCATTCGATACGCCCAGCACATGGCTGTCAAACTTAGGAAGCCAGAACCACAAGGGCTATCAGGGCGAAAACGGCCAGCACGTAGGCGGCCCGCATGACATCGCGCGTCCTCTTCTCGATTCCCAGGTCGCGGGCAAGGGACTTCGTCGCGATGCCGACATGCCAGGCGAGCGCGGCAAGAAGGAACAGGAAAGACACCTTCGTCTGATGGGGGAAGACGGGAAAGCTACCAGGGCAAAGGATGCAGAAGAGGTGTACGGCGATCGCTGCCGCCAAAACCGCCCCTGTCGCCCACTTCAGCACGAAGTGGCGCTTCTTGCGGGAACTCGGTGGGCGCTCGGTGTCGGTCAGCATCAAGGCGGTGGTGCTGACGCTTGCAAGCATGTGGGCAGTCACCGCGCCGAACATGGCCCATACGAGCCATGTTCGGCTGTTGACCAGGCCTTCAATAAAAAGCGATGCCGTTCCAAGCGCAGAATGAGCCAAGAAGAAGACGGCGATCGCCGAGGCGACGAGCGCGTTTATAAGACGCAGCTTCTCCGCAGGAGTGCTCGCGCGTCTCATCGAAGGGTCATCTCTTCCACGGAGCCGAACAAAGGGTCGATCACGAGCGGCCTGTGCGAAGGACATCCTGCCTGCTGAGCAGCGCCTTTACGGCTTCTGCTGCTTGAAGCGATGCAATCGTAGCGATGTTCGAACGCCATGGTACCCCCCTTATGTCCATTTGGCCCATCATCAGTGCGGCCGCGCCTTTCGCATATCCGAGCGAAGGCGCGGCCGCCTGGCTTTTCGGCTCTCTGACTATGCGGCCGCCTTGCTTTGCGGCCGCAATCCTACACGAAACGATACGTCTCCGCTAGCTCGTTCGCAATCGCTTTTCGGCGGCACGCATCGCACAGCTCCACGTCCGACATCTGCTTCGTGCCCAGCACCCGCCCGCATTCCTTGCAGCGAGATAGCGTGAACGTGCGGTTCCAGATGGTACGAGTCTCGGAGTCCTCTGCGAACGGGATGCTGTCCGTGGGGCAAACGTTTGCGCAGCTCAAACACCCAATGCAGTCATCGCTCGCCGCCCCGTAGGGGGTGTTAATCTCCTTATCGACGCCGCGGTTGACCGTCGAGATGGCACCTGTTCCCATGCTTTCGCACGCCTGCACGCACAATCCGCACAGGATGCACTTGCCCGCATCCAAAGGCTCGAGGCGCTCGTATCCCTCGCCCGCCCCCATGTGAGACGCCATCGCAGCCATGAGGTCGGACTCCGGCGCGCGGGCAGCAAGCAGCGCCATGAGAACCTTGCGATCCTGGACGATCTTAGGCGAGTCGGTGTGCACCTCGCATTCCCCTTCTATGGGGTACACGCAGGAAGTTACCACCTTTGAGCGGCCACGCGCGACCACTCCCCAATACACACGCGGCAGCTTGCGCGGTGCTCGGGGAACGCCTCGCTGCGGCACAGCGCGGGAATCTCGATGCCGTTGCGCTTCGCCACGTCCCACAGGTATTCGCCGTGCTCGGCCGAGCAGATCTTGCCGTCGATCACGATATCGTAGGTCTTAGCCATAGCTACCTCCCCTCCGTCAGCACCGCGTTGAAGTTGCAAACCTCACGGCAGCTGCTGCAGGCGATGCACGCGGCGGGCTCGATGGAATACGACTGCTTGCGCTCGCCGAAGATAGCTTCAGTGGGGCATGCCTTCGCGCACATGCCACAGCCCTTGCATGCTTGCGGGTCGATGGCGAACCTGGTCAGCGCGGCGCAAACGCCCGCGGGGCAACGATGCTCGCCGATGTGCGCCTCGTATTCCTCGCGGAAGAACTTGATGGTGGTCAGCACGGGGTTCGGTGCCGTGCGACCCAAAGCGCACAGGGAAGCGTCCTGCATCATGTGCCCGATCTCCTCGAGCAGCTCGACGTCGCCCTCTTTACCGCGACCCTCGCAGATCTCGTTGAGGATATAGCGCATCTGGCGCAAGCCCTCGCGGCAGGGCGTGCACTTTCCGCAGCTTTCCTCGCACAAAAAGTCGATGTAGTAGCGGGCGACCTCCACCATGCAGCTGCAGTCGTCCATGACGATCATGCCGCCCGAGCCCATCATGGCGCCGTATTCGACGAGCGTGTCGAAGTCGACCGGCAGATCGAGCAGGCTCTCGGGAATGCAGCCGCCCGACGGGCCTCCCGTCTGGATTGCCTTGAAGGGTCGGTCCTTGATGATGCCGCCGCCGATGTTGTAGATGAGCGTTCGAAGCGTGGTGCCCATCGGCACTTCCACAAGGCCCGTGTGCTTGACCTTGCCCACCATCGCGAAAACCTTCGTACCCTTAGATTTCTCCGTTCCCAGCTTGGCGTATTCCTCTCCGCCGTGCGCCAAGATGGTGGGAATGGACGCCAAGGTCTCGACGTTGTTCAGCACCGTCGGCTTCTCGAACAGGCCGCTTTGGACGCTGCGGATGTACTTCGGGCGCGGCTCGCCGACCTTGCCCTCTATCGAGTTCATAAGTGCCGTGGACTCGCCGCACACGAAGGCGCCGCCACCGCGCACGATGCTCAAGTCCAGCTTATGGTCGCTGCCCATGATGTGCTCGCCCAGGATGCCGGCCTCGTAGGCGTCGTCGATAGCGCGCTTGATATGCTCACGCGCCAAAGCGTACTCGTCGCGGATATAGAGCACACCTGTCTCGGCGCCGATGGCCAGCGCGCCGATAATCATTCCCTCGATGACGGCATGGGGGCTGCCCTCCATCGTGGAGCCGTCCATGAACGCGCCCGGGTCGCCCTCGTCGCCGTTGCACACGATGTACTTCGGCCACACGTCGTAACTCGCTGCGCTACGCCACTTGCGCCCCGCGGGGAAGCCAGCGCCGCCTTTGCCGCGCAGGCCGCTTCTCTCCACCTCGTCGATGATCTCGTCGGGGGTCATGGTGAGGGCGCGTGCGAGTCCCTCGTATCCGCCGGCCGCCTTGTATTCCTCCAGGCTCAAGGGGTCGATGATGCCTACATCCTTTAGCACCACCTTGTGCTGAAGGCCGTAGAAGGGGTTGTCCGCCTGATGCTCATGGCGAACGCCCTGCTCGTCGCGATATAAAAGCTTCGTCACCGGGTCGCCCTCGAGTGAGGCAATGACGGCAGGGGCATCGGCGGGCTTTACCTTGTAGTACATGGTGTCGCGGGGCATGAGGCGCACAAGCGGCCCCTGCTCGCATTCGCCCGAGCATCCCGTGCGACATACCTTGAGCTCTACCTGGGCATTCGCTCCCTGTGCCGCAATCTACTCCTCCAGGGCTCTCGCCACCTCGTAGGCACCGTTGGCAATGCACCCGGTGCCGCAACATACCAGTATTCTCTCGGTCCTAGTCATTGCCGGCCTCCCCTTCTTCAGCATCCGCGAGGCGGTAGCGCTCCACGATGCCGGGGACGTCTTCGAGCTTCAGCTTGTTGTGGTAGGTGCCGTCGACCAGACCAGCATGACCGGAGCCAAGGCGCACGATCCCAGGCAGTTCACCATCTCCACGGAGAACATGCCGTCCTCGGTCGTCTCGCCGGGATGGATTGGCTACACTAAGCTGGACAGTTTCGTGAGGGCCGGAAGAGTCAGGAGGAGCCCATGGCGGACCCGAAGCACCCCAGGCATTTCACCGACGAGTTCAAGCGGCAGATAGTCGAGCTCGTAAACGCGGGGAAGCCCAAGGCGGACGTGATGCGCGAGTACGACCTGTCGAAGAGCACCGTCGACAGATGGGTCAAGTCGATCAACGCCACGGGATCGCCGCATGCCGCCGACAACCGCACGCCCGAGCAGAACCGGGTGATCGAGCTGGAGCGCGAGAACCGCAGGCTGCGCATGGAGGTCGACGTTTTAAGACAAGCGGCGCTGATATTCGCACGAAAGTGACGGTGATAGCGGCCAACGCCGACCGCTACCCGGTATCGGCGCAATGCGAGATCCTCGGCGTTGCGCGCTCGACCTACTACTCCATGCGGTCGCGCGGGGCGGCCCCGGGGGCGCCCGACCCCGTCGAGCCCGCCGTGCTGGCGGCGCACGAGGCCAGCCGCGGGCGCTACGGGGCCCGCAAGATCAAGGCGGCGCTCTCCCGGGACGGCATAACCGCCAGCCGCAGGCGCATCTGCAGGATAATGCGGAAGAACGGCCTGACCAGCGCATATGGCCGCAGGAGGTTCAAATGCCATCCCGGCAGGCCCAACGAGGCCGACCTGCCGAACGTGGTCGCCGGGGAGTTCGGCGGGCACGCGCCGCGCACCCACGTGTGCAGCGACCTGACCTACGTGCGCGTCGGCGGCGGCTGGAACTACGTCTGCCTGCTCGTCGACCTGAGCAACCGCGAGATCGTCGGCCATTCCGCCGGACCGCGCAAGGACGCCGCCCTGGTGAGGGCCGCCTTCGCGACGCTGGAGTTCCCGATATCCGACATCGAGGTGTTCCATACGGACCGCGGCAGCGAGTTCGACAACGCGAAGATCGACGAGATGCTCGACGTCTTCGGCATCGAGCGGTCGCTGTCGAGGAAGGGGTGCCCGTACGACAACGCGGTCGACGAGTCGACCAACAAGATACTGAAGGCCGAGCTCGTCTACCGCGAGATGTTCGGCACGACGCGCGAGCTGCAGGTCAAGCTGGCGGACTACGTGCATTGGTACAACAACTTCAGGATGCATTCGACGCTGGGGTACATGACCCCGGTCGAGTTCAGAAAAGCAGGCTTGGTCCTCCCGAAATCGTCCAAAAAGATGTAGCCAATCCACAAGACCCAGTGCGTGTGCCTGATGGACGCGCGCTTCCCCGAGTACGCCGGGGTGTTCTCGGACATGTTCGGGGCCGGCAGCCGCGCGGTGCTGTCCAAGTCCCCGCTGCCCTTCGAGCTGGCGCGGAGGCGCGCCGACTCGCTCGCCCGCGACATCGCCGAGGCGTCCAGGCGCGGCGGCAAGTCGGCCGGCTACGCCGCGAAGATCAAGGCCGCGGCCAGGTCGTCGATCGGCGTGAGGCTCGGCCAGGAGGCCGCCTCGTTCCAAATCAAGTCCCTGATAAGGCAGATCGAGTTCGCCGACTCCGAGTGCGCGAAGGTCGAGGCGAGGGTGAGGGCCCTGCTCGACGAGGTCGAGCCGCTCGTGCTCACGATACCCGGGGTGTCCTACGCCACGGGCGCCCAGATCGTCTCGGAGATAGGCGACGTTTCGCGCTTCCGAAGCGCGCCCGCCCTGGTGAGCTACGCCGGGCTGAACTCGCCGGTGAGCCAGTCGGGCAAGTTCGACAGCGGCGGCGGCCCCATAACCAAGCACGGCTCGCCGTACCTGCGGCGGGCGCTGTGGCTCGCGGCAAACCGCGCCAGGCAGTACGACCCGGGGCTGCGCGCCTTCTACGACAGGAAGCGCGCCGAGGGCAAGCCCCGCCGCGTGGCCGTCACGGCCGTGGCGAGGAAGCTGTGCCACATCGTGTTCGCCGTGATGCGCGACCAGGTCCCGTACGACCCCGAGAGAGAATAGGGCCGGGCGAAAACGGAAGCCCGCCGGGCGGCGACGCCGCCCGCCTCGCCATGCCCGAAAGCATTCGATATTCGGTTCTCAAGCTGCAACGTTCGGATAATAAATGGCTCTTCGGTGGTTTCTGTGGGAGAGATTCCGGCATAGGCCCAGCTCAGC
>ERZ827108.2703-NODE-2703-length-17304-cov-11.951881_pt1 | contig 17304 bp, 20 predicted proteins | sample MGYA00519921_ERZ827108 | MGnify/ENA primary metagenome ERZ827108 (study PRJEB31778, sample SAMEA3449258) | human gut metagenome | biome: human gut; feature: human-associated habitat; material: faeces | place: United Kingdom | collected 2010/2012 ... | reverse complement strand
AAAGTTGGAGTGCCCAGGTTTACCCGGGTACCCCAACTTTTAGTTTACAACCTTTATTTCTTGAGCTGGCGGATCATCTCGTCGCAGACCTCGTCCATGTCCCCGACTATGCCGTAGTCGCAGTAGTTGAAGATAGGTGCATGGGGATCCTTATTGACGGCGATGAACTTGCCCGCGTCGACGCCGGTGACGTGGTTCACCGCGCCCGAGATGCCGAAGCCTATATAGAGCTTGGGCTTTATCATGACGCCGGACTGGCCGACCTGAAGCTTATATGGCAGAAGCTCACGGTCAACGATCGGGCGGGTGCAGGCGATCTTGCCGCCGAGCAGTGCCGCGAGCTCGCGGTACTTCGGCAGGCTCTCATTCTTCATGCCCGCGCCGACGCAGACGATAGTCTCGCAGTTTGCGATGTCAAGCTCGGGGTCGAATGAGTCGGCGGTGAAGCCAATGAACTTTGTGCGTATCTCGCTCACGGGGAAGGAGACCTCCTCGTGTATCTCTTCTATCTCGGCCTTTCTGCCGACGGGGGCATACTTGAAGGTGCCGGGGCGGATGGTGCCGACCTGCGGGCGGAGCACGGGGATGGTTATGACGGCCATGATCTTGCCGCCGGCGGCGGGCTCAACAAACTCGATATCGGTAGTCTCCGGGTTATAGATGAGCTCGGTCGCATCGCTGGTGCAGCCGGTCTCGAGGCGGGCCGCAAAGCGCGGGGCAAAGTCGCGCCCGTTGGTCGTGCCGCCGACAAAGACAGCGGAGGGATTATATTTGCGGCAGAGAACGGTGAAGAGGTTAGTGTAGGCTTCGGTATTGTATCTGGCATAGCCGGTGCCGGAGACGTAGATGACGCCGTCTATACCGCAGTCCTTGATCTTATCGATCTCGCTCTCGGGGAGGGTCCCGGCAATGACGGCGATGAGCTTATCACCGGATTCGTCGCACAGCCTGCGCGTTTCGCAGCACAGCTCGAGCGCGACGGGGTGGACCTGCTTTCCGTCATGCTCTATGTATACCCACATGTTCTTGAAGTTCTTCTTATCCATAGCTGCTCCCCCTCTCAGTCCTTGATAAGCGAAATGAGCTTTGTAACGGTCGCTTCCGCGCTGCCCTCATCGAGCATGACGCCGGGCTCCGGCATGACCGGCGGGAACATGCGCGGCACCTTTGTGGGAGAGCCGGGGTCGCCGATGCGGTCAAGGTCAAGGCCGGGGATGTCCTTGGAGGTGAGCGTCGTTATGACGGCCTTCTTGGAGGCCATCCAGTTTTTGAGGCTGGGAAGGCGGAGAGGATAGTTTTTCTTTTCCATGGTGAAGAGGCAGGGCATGGTGACCTCAAGCGTCTCCGTCCCGTTCTCAAGCTCGCGCTCGACCGTGAGCTTTTTGTTTTCAAGGTCGATGTCCTTTATGAGGGAGGCGCTGGTTATCTGCGCCGCGTCAAAGCGCTCGGCAAGCTGGCTGCCCATCTGACCGGTCGCGCCGTCGAGAGTTTCCTTGCCGCAGAAGATAAGGTCAAACTTGCCCGCGGTGTTCGCGGCGGAGACGATGGAATAGCTCGTTGCGAGGGTATCGGCGTTGCCGAAAGCGCGGTCGGTAACAAGTATCGCCTTATCTGCACCGACGGCAAGGCATTCGCGCAGCACCGTTTCCGCTGCGGGAGGCCCCATGGTGATAAGCGTGATCTCCGCGCCGTAGGTCTCCTTGACCTTTACCGCCGCAGAAAGAGCGTTTGCGTCCAGCGGATTGAGTATAGCGGGTACACCGGCGCGGATGAGGTTGCCCGTTTCGGGATCCATGCGCATCTGGTCAACATCCGGGACCTGCTTTACGCATACAAGAATTTTAAGCATGCTGTGCCACCTTTCAGTTTATATATAATTTATTTTGCTTGTTTGAGTTCGATGAGCGTATGGAGCGTGTCGCGGCTGCGGATGGAGCAGAGATAGCCGCCGTCGATTTCGCTCACGCGGATAACGGCCCTGGTGTCGAGTGCAAGGGGCGCATGGTATATGACGCGGATTGATGAAAACTCCCCGTTTCCGTAGGCCTCATCGGGCAGTGCTTCGAGCGCGTAGCCGAGATAGTGGGTGTTATGTACATGGTCGTTGAAGTCAAGATCGGCGCGGCGGATGGTGAGCGGCAGCTCGCACAGACGCTCCTCCGGCTCGTGCAGGCGCGGCGGCTTGACATCGAAAACGCCCTCCTGCTCCGGGGCATAGGCATCCAAAAGCTCATCAGAGATGCGCACAAGGCGCTTCCTTTGCATATCATACAGAGTAAAGGTAAGGCTCGCGCGGATGACCTGCTCATCCCCTGCTGTCATGACGAACTGCCTGTCCATCGTATAGGGTTTTTCCGAGCGGCGGATCCATGTGGCGGCGCTCAGTTCCTCCTCCCTTTCGGGGTAGCGCTCTACCTCAAGGTGCCAATCGGTTATCAGCCATGAGACGTCCCCTTTGACTACGCTGTCGCCGATGCTGTGCATATGGTGCTCGGCCACGGCTTCAAAAAGTTTCAGTATAGATTCCGGATAGAGCCTGTTGTATCTGTCATAATCGCTGTATCGCGTCTGCAATTTGTCTGTGAAGTGCATGCGGGAGTGGGTTCCTTTCGCTTATCTTTATATTCATAATGCGGCGGAAATCAGTACAAGCACCCCGAGCACCGCCAGATGCAGGGGGTATATCATGTAGAAAAAGAGCTTGACGGGTCTGCCGCGTCTGCCATTATACAGCAGCACCGGGATCACTGCAAGTGCTGCGGCAGCAAAGTATGCCCAGTTGTGGATATAAACGACGTATTCGGCATAGCACCAGAGCAGCAGCACAGCTGCCTGAAGCGGTTTTGAGCGGCGAGAGAACCAAAGGAACATCATCAGTGCAAAACCGTACCAGCCGTAGTCCGAATTCGGAAGAATACATATGGCGCAGATAACGAACGCCGCAAGGCACGCAAGTGCTTGGCCGAAATTGGCCGGCCGGCTTACAAGCATCGCCAGCACTGACATACCCGCGAGCGAGACGGCGAGGGTATAGAATACGTTCGTTTCAAAGCCGAGCAGGCACGCTCCCCCGGCGGACAGCTGCACGACGGCGAGCATGAACGCCGCTGCAAGCGAGACGACCGACGTGTCCCGGCGCACGCAGAAATACCACACGGCGCACACAGCGAGCACTGCAGGGACAGCAATATACCACGGCCAGAGGAGTGCAAAGCCGCTTACTGCCGAGAGTCTGTAATTCTCCTGACTGAAAACTATGGTATACGGCAGCTGCGACACGGCGGCAAACAGCACGAGCCGTGAGAGATATTTCCCACGATTCGAGGTCTTTTCAAAGCCGTTCACCAGCAGGAAGGCATAGAGCGGGAACGCGATCCGCCCGGCGGTGCGCATGGCGAAATACAGTCCGTAGCCTATAAGGCTGCTGCTGTAGAGATAATACGCGCTGTGGTCAATGACCATCGTCACGAGTGCGAGGATTTTTATAGCAAATACGCTCATAGTGTTTCCCCTCCGCGCTTCTGCTTCAGGAGCTTTCTGTACGGGGCAAGCCGCCGGTGGTTGAGCCGCGGCTCGATCTTCGCACGCAGCTTCTCATTGCGCATCAGAAGTCCCAGAACCGACAGGCGCAGCGAATAAAGCCATTTCCGCTGCGGGAAATCATAGAGACCGTGAGCCTTGAAGTATTCGTTGTCCGCCCTGGATATTCCTCGAACCGGCCAGAGCCAGTCACGCAGCAGCTTCTGCCCGGCGATGCCGCGGAAGTCCTGCGGCGGAGCATACCTATGCTCAAGGGCGTAGGCAAGCTTTTTTGCAACGGCCTGGAGCTGCGCGGTATCCGACGCTAAGCCCGCAAGAAAGCTCTGCGACATTTCCGCTCTCGCTTCCAGCACAGCAATGAGGTTTTCCTCAGTCTCATATTCGCCGTTTATTATATATGCCGTGGGCTTGCCGCGCGCGGGATCGCGCAGAGCGGTGAAAAATCCGCGGTCGTCAAACATCTTGAAGCGTGCGCCCATGCTGTGATCGCGCGGGGTGAATGCGTAGACTATCGCGTCGGCTCTGTAAATGTCCGCAAGGAAAGCATCAAAGCCGTCGTCATAGACGCATCTGCCATCATAGCGGCAGTTCAGGCAGCCGAGGCAGCCGCCCTTAAATTGAAAGTCCGCAATGTTCACAAAGCGCGTTTTATAAGGAAAGGCCGCGGCAAAGTCCTTCACCATCGCTCGCAGGCTCTCGTCCTCCTCGCGCAGGTCTCCGACGATGACGGTGTCATAGTCCTCGGGCTTCTTTGACGGCTCAAGGCAGCATTCATATTCTCTCTGTGCCGCGGGCGCAGGGCTGCGCGAGGGCTCGGATATCTCATTCTCAACGCAGAAAACGGCATAGCGGAAGAACGCCTCAAGCTCGCTTCTCCCCTGCTCGGTCAGCAGATCCTCCGTCCCCGCGGAGAGTCCCTTAACCACGCGCATGCCCATATCATTGCAGTTGTCCTCAATGAAGCGCTGCGCGGTCATGTCATAAAAATGCAGCGAGGTAGAAAGCTGCGAGGTGAAAACTCCGGTGAAGTCCGCCCCCGAGGCTTTCAGCAGCTCAATGAACCTGTGCAGCTGGGATGGGACAAGAAAATCATACACCGGGTAGGCAAAGATGAGCAGGTCGCAGGAGGCGACGGCCTCGGTCGCGCCGCTCATGTCGCGCTCAAAAACGTGGATACCGGAGCCGGCGTTGAGAAATTCAAACTCATGCTCAGGAAAAGTCTGTTCAAGATAGAGACAGCTTTGCAGCGTGACGCTGAACCTGCCGCGCGGCGAACCGTTTATTATGAGAACTTTCATGCCCGCTCCTTTCCGTGTTTGTAATAGATATATGATTATATAGTTTACCGCATATTTGGATAAAAATCTACAGCATTTCTATAAAAAAGTGCGGACTGAAAAATCAGTCCGCAAACAGGGTTGTGGGATAAAGATATGAGCCGCGGCCTTTCATATGAAAGGCCAATTGGATAAGCTGTGCTTAAATAATAATACTCTTTATTTATTTTGTAAAGAGCGAAGAAAGTCGAAAGCACACTTCTTTTATACAATGTATAATTTAATTTCCGCTGGGAAGAATATTGGGGAAAACATTTTGAGAGGAGCCATTTGCATGATAATGGATCGTATAGCGCTTGTGCTGGCAATCGTCGGCGGTATCAACTGGGGCAGCGTCGGTCTGTTCCGCTTTGACATAGTCGCATGGCTGTTCGGCGGCCAGACGGCGACGGTCAGCCGCGTGATATACACGCTGGTCGGCCTGTCTGCGCTCTGGTGCATATCGCTGCTGTTCCGCAGCGACTCCGTCACCGACGACGGCATCTGAAATATCCGAACACTGCAAACACCGCCGCGGCTGTTATGGCCGCGGCGGTGTTTTTAATATTAATGCCCGTGGGGCTTGCGGTCGAGGATGTTCTTTTCGGTAGTAAGGTCGGCGTGGAGCAGGTCGGCGGCGATGACGCCGAGCGGGATGAGCGCGAAGAACATGGCCTTTCCGAGGAATACGCCCGCGAGCAGCACCGAGGATATGACGCCGGCAAGGAACATCCCGAGCATCCCGAGGTGCAGGAGCATTCGGGAGACGTAGGGCGATTTATCCTTATGCCGGATGGCCTTGCTTATGGCAACGCCGACCTGCCGGACGTGGTTTGTGCAGAAGGTCGTCGCCATAGGGACGCTCTGCGCCTGGCGGAAGGTGTTATACTGCATGGAGCAGATGAAGTTTATCATCACCTGACTGATCTGATACGGGGCAGTCTCCGGGATGAGCGCAAGCACGACGACTGTGAGCATCTCGAGGAGAATAAAGAGCGTGTCCCAGCGGATGAGCCGCAGGCGCTTTATCGGCAGGGCGATATGCTCCGAAACAAACGAGCCGAGCAGATACGCGCTTATCGGGAGGAGATAATATGCTGCATGCGCAAACTGTCCCCTGCCGAGTGAGAGCCCAAGAAGGACGATGTTTGCCGTCTGCGCGTTGCAGAACACTCCGCCGCGGACAGAATATGTGAAGCCGCCGAAAAATCCGCCGACCATCATGAGCAGCAGGAACACCCAGCGCTTTTCGCACTCGAGATACTCATGCTCGTCAACGGTCACAGTCTCGGTTATGTGCAGCTTTTTATCCGGAGTCTCCGAAACGCTGACGTCGATATCTGCGCCCTCGGGGATCCGGAACTCGCCCTCGGGGCTGTCTATGATCTGCGATTCGACGTCCGTATACTCTGCTGTTTCTTTTTTTGTCTCTGTTTCCATGATCTTTTTTCACCTGAGAATAAAGTATATTATAGCACACTGTGCCGCTGTGAGCAGCGCAAAGCCCCAGCGGAAATACCAGTGCTTTGTCTTATGATGAAACACGTACATACCGAGCAGCCCGCCCGGCGCGCCGAAGAGCGCGGCAAAGCTGAACAGCGTCTTTTCGCTCACGCGCCGCCGGTGCGTGACGGCAAGACGCTTATCAATGCCCATAAGGCAGAAGAGCACCGCGCTCATCACAAGCACAGCGGCAAGGCATACATAGCTTTTCACGTCCATATACGCCCCCTACTCAAGCGCGCCGAAGTACCAGCCGGAAACGCCGTTGTGCTTGACGAAGTATCCGCGCGAGGTCTCCTCCACAACGCTCACCTTATCGCCCGCGCGCAGTGGCAGGACATAATCGGTGCAGTCGTTGCAGTCGGTAAACTCCCCCGGCTCGAAGAGATACTTTGTGAGGATATCCATCTCGTAGCCGGTACGGACATGGCGGCAGTGTGAGAACTCCGCGCCGCGCTCAAGCACCTGCACACGGCTGTCGCCCCAGCGGATGTAATAAGAGCGCCCGCCCTCCGCCTGAGCCTTCAGCACCGTGCGGACGGGGAACCGGTCATAGGATGTAAAGGAAATATCGTCGCCGTTTATCCCGGAGATGATAAGGCAGTTGAGCTGCCCGTCGTCCTTGAGCACACACGCGCCGTCGATGCTGGCGATATGGCGCTGCCGGTCGATTATCGGGTTTGCGCAGACCTTGTCCTCGCCGTAGAGCACGACGGGATAGTGTCCGACGACGACCCATTTATCGAAGCTGAAGCCGAGATCCATGAACCTGTCGCAGCGCAGCAGCTTGCCCTCGGTGTGCGCTTCGAGCGGCTTTCCGGGGTAGACGGCGGCATGCGCGAAGATATAGTTCCCGCTCTCGATGGCATGCGGGAGAGAATCGAGAAAGGTAAACTCGTCCGGGAAAGCCTTGCCGAGCTTGAATTTATACTCCTGAAAATCCTGTATCTGCGCGGGGTTGTCCCCAAGCTCGTGGATCATGTCCCACAGCAGGCCGCTTTTGCGCCAGTTGACATACTTCATGATGCTGTCCGCCCAGCGGCTTTGTGTCTCGATGAATATAGCCGACCACTCATCACAGTTGCCCATGACGGTGTAGACATTCTCCCTTGAGGAAAGCTCCATGACGCGGTGCAGCATCTCAAGGCTCTGCGTACCCTTTTCAAGAAAGTCTCCGTCGATGATGAGGATATCGTCATCGCAAAAGCCCGCGCGGGAGAGCACCCCATCGAAATACGGGATGTTAGCGTGGATATCCGACACGACGAGGACGCGGCGCGCGGGGTCAATATCCGGTCTCAGGATCTGCGCCGGACGTTCATACACGCGCATCACGCGAACCCCCAAGCTTTCTCTCCATCAGCAGAAGCTCCCCCGCTGCGCCCGGCTGCGTCGAGAGCTGACGGAAGCCGCAGCGCTTATAAAACTTCAGCGCACGTTCATTATCCGAGGACACCAAAAGGCGCAGGGCATTGCGCTGCATATCCGCATAATCGCGCAGCGGGCGCGCGAGCAGCTGGATGCCGAAGCCCCGGCTGCGGTAATCCTCGCGCAGGTACAGCAGGCTTATCCAGCCATACTGCGCATGCGCGCCGCGGCGGGTGTCCATGTCGATAAGGCCGACAGGCTCGTCCTTATTATAAATAATGGAAACGGCTCTGTGATCGTCCGCATGGTGCGAGACGGCGGCGGCGTAATAGGTCTCGGGGACGAAGCCGCGCAGGTCGCCGTGAGAAGTGCGCCACGTGTCGGCATAGCAGGAGATGTAATAGTCCCTGTGCTCGGCGGGGTCTATGTACTCATGGCGCAGGGAGATCTGATTGCCCGGGCGCGCAGCAAGCGCACCGCTCAGGTGGGAAAAGTCGTTTATATAGTCGGCGGTGAAGCTGCCCTTATCATAGAACAGGTGCACGACGCCGGTGTTCGACGGGATCGGCAGGTGCTCGGTATCGCCGATGGGGATGCCGAGGACTTCGGAGAGCATACAGCGGATCGCGACGCCGTGGCTGACGACAGCGACGGTGCGGTCAGGGTTATTCGCGGCGATCTCTCTGAGCGCTTCGGACGCACGGCGCGCCACCTGTGCATAGGTCTCCGCGCCGTCAAGCGAGAAGCGGTCCGGTTCAAATATGAACTCATGCAGCTTTTCAGGGCACTCATATTCAAGGTTCCCGAAGAACTCCGTCTCCCAAGACCCCATATGTATCTCGCGCAGACGCGCGTCAAGCTGCATCGGGATGCTGTGCCAGCGCGTTATCGCCGAGGCGGTCACGCGTGTGCGGTAAAGGTCGCTTGAATACAGCGCGTCTATCTTCACATGGCGGAAGCGTTCGGCGAGCGCGTCAATCTGCCGCAGGCCGAGCGGCGTAACGTCCCCGTCCCAGTTGCCCTGCATCATGCGGTAAAGGTTGCCCTCGGCCTGTGCGTGTCGTATTATATAAATTTCTGTCATAAGGTTTCCTCCAAACGCTTGACCGGCGAGAACATATAAAGTATAATATAATGACTCGGGTGCAGTCAGGCGTCGCGTAAATTCACGCTATTATAGCCTGATTTTCCCGCTTATACAAGAGCTGCTTTGTTAAATCGGCGGTTCTTTTTTGAAGAGAAACAGGGTGAGTGGATCAATATGGTCAGAGCGGCGGCATTGGTGTCAGGCGATGGAGCAAAGCTTCAGGCGATCCTTGACTCCATGTATTTTAAAGAAATACCGGATTTTGAGCTGGTTGCGGTCATCTCTTCGGAGAAGGACGCTTACGCCATGAAGCGCGCGCTCAACGCGGGAGTCCCGGCCTATGTGGTCGATCCGGAGCTTTTCCCGAACATGACCAGCCACAGCATGGCGGTCGCGAACAAGCTGAAGGATATGGACATCGAGCTTGTCATCCTCGCGGGCTATGACATGCCGCTGGGCGTGATTCCCTACCAGTTCAAGAACCACATCATCGGCACCTTCCCGGCGCTCTATCCCGCGTTCGAGGACGCGGAGGGCGACGTGCAGCGCGCGGTACTTGAGCGTGGAGTCAAGATAACGGGGGCAACGGCTTACTTTGCCGACGCCGACGGCCGCGTCGGCGGGATAATCCTCCAGCGCGCCATTGAGGTCATGCCGGACGACACGCCGGATTCGCTGCGCCGCCGTGTGCTTGAGGACGCGGAGTGGAAGCTTCTGAGTCAGGCAGTGAGTCTCTACTGCGCGAACCGGCTCTCCATCCGCGGCAACCGCGTGATAATAGAAGCGGAGACGGTAAAGTAAAATGAAATCCGACGGCGGCTGCAAAAATGCAGCCGCCGCTGTGAATTTTAAGCCTGAAAAAAGCCTCTCAGAGTTTTTCGCCGCGCACGGCGAAAAATCAATCAAATACATTTTTGCCGAGGGCGTGTACCTCGGCAAAAATACTTCTCGCTCAGAGAGTGTCGAGCAAAGCGAGGCACAGGTCTGAGCGCAAACTTTTTCCCCAAGAACCTTTGGTTCTTGGGGAAGCAAAACAAAACGGAGCGGTCACCCGCTCCGTTTCGTTATATGGTTGAGGACAAAATGAAAAAGATGAAAAACTGTTACTTGCAGTTATTAATATACCCGAAAGATGTTTCGTATTAAACCGCAGAATTGTTTCAGAATTGTTAAATGCAAAAATATTTTCGGCGTTCCCGAAAATATTTCCGGGGCAGGTCAGTCAAATGTGATGTTCCACACGCAGTCGGATGGGATCTCGCCCGGTATCGCCGCGAGATACGGCTCCCCGTCAGGCGCAGGCAGGTAGTATACCGCGAGCTTCGTGCCGAGCCATGCGCCTATCGACGCGGCAACGGCCGCAGCGTCCGTCCCGTCGGGCGCGATAAGCTCCTTTATGACCGCCGCTCCGTCCTCGAGATATGCCGCGCATATCCCGCCGCCGCAGGCGTACAGTCCTCCTCCGAGCTCTTCACAGAAACGGCGCTGGAACTCCAGCGTTGTGTGCGAAGGGCGCATACGGCAGCGATCACTGAGCAGCGCTTCGCGGCGCTGACTGTACGCCGCTGCCGAAAGGCTCTGGACGGGAGCCGCAGCCGTAGCTTCCGTCTCAAACCTCTGCCGGTGCAGGGCGCACTCGGTGCCGAGGATGGTCTTATACCATGCGTACAGTGACTCCTCCGCCGGGAGCGTGCATATCACTTCCGCGCCGCGTGCGCGTGCAAGCTCCGCGCTACGCTCCGTGAGCGCACGGCCTAAACCTCCGCCGCGGGACTCCGGTGCGACTGCAACGGCGTAGATATACCCGCAGGTTTGAGCCTTCCCGTTGGCATCTGCAAGCTCCATGCCGGTGACGGCGTAGGCCGCGCCCGCGATCTTTCCATTTACCTCCGCGACGGCGGCGGTGCCCATATCGGGCAGCAGCTGGAGAAAGGAATTTACGAGTCCCTCGCTGTCGCCGAACACCGCCTGCCACAGCGCGGACATTTCCGGAATATCGCCGCCGCGGTACTCGCGGATAACAGCGTCACTCATCGCGCATCCTCGCCGTGAACTTTCTGACCATGAACTCCGGTTTATACGAGAGCTTCGAGGTGCGCAGGGATTCAAGCCCCATGTCGTCCTCGCGGTTCATGTACAGAAGCTCCGGATGGTTCCGCATGACCATGCGCGTAAGCTCGCGGCAGACCATGGGATAGGCGCCGTTGATGTCGATATCGGCCTTTTCAAAGTGAACGTCAAAGGTGTCGCGCCCGGCCATCTCGCCCATCGAGAAGCCGATGATCTTTCCGCCCGAACGCAGCACACCGCCCTCAAGGCCAAGCTTTTCATACACGGCGAAGGCGCGCATTATCGCGTCATGCTCATAGTGGATGCTGCCGTCGAGACGGGCGTAGTTCTCCTCCGTCCACATGTTCAGCATATCGAGGCAGCCGGGAATAAGCTCGCGCGTCAGCGGGACAAAGTCCCAATCGTGCTCCGCCTCAAAGCGGTTGCAGTGGTTCTTTTTCCCGTGCAGAGCCTTGCCGGAATAGGTGGAGAGCTTCTCGGCGGAATAGATATAATCCGCGCAGTCGACGTCCTCGCTGTACTCGAACGCGCCGGGGTACTCCTTATCGAGCATCTCGCGGTGTGCCTCGGTTATGCCGCGCAGCGTCATGGGATAGCCCTTGAAGCGGGCAAACTCCCATATCGCCTCGACCGCCGGGCGCAGCGGCCCCGTGCCTATCGGGAAAACGAAGGTGGGCTTGCCTTCATAGCGCAGCTTTGTGAGCATCCTGTCCCCGCAGCGGCAGACAAGCTGGCGGTAATGCTTGTCCCAGATATAGATATTGCCGAAGTTATAGTCAGCGCTCCGGCTGTTCTCGTTCATAACTATCTCGTCCACCCACGCCTTGTCCGCGAGGGTGACGGTTTTGAATTCTACCATAGGATGATTTTTAATATACGCCGTCACAGACGGCTTTGATTTCCTTTCTGAGAGCACGCAGATCCATGAACGCATCCGGGCGCTTGCTCTGGTCGCGCAGCAGCGCCGAGGGATGAAAGGTCGCCATGACGCGGCGCTGGTCAATATCGAACCACTGGCCATGTTCACGGGTGATGCGGAAGTCCTCTTTTATGATTTTCATTGCGGCGATGCGCCCAAGGCAGACGATTATCCTCGGCTGAACGAGCGCTATCTGGCGCTCCAACCACTGCCAGCAGGCGTCCTGTTCGATGCCGAGCGGGTCGCGGTTCCCGGGCGGGCGGCATTTCACGATGTTCGCGATATACACCTTGCTCCGGTCGAGGTCGATCATCTGAAGCATATCGTCCAGCAGGTGCCCCGCGGGGCCGACAAATGGAATGCCCTGCTTGTCCTCCTGCTCGCCGGGGCCTTCGCCGATGAGCATTACCTGCGCCTGTTCATTGCCGACGCCGAAGACGAGGTTCCGCCGCGTCTCGCACAGCGAGCAGCCGCGGCAGGCGGCGCAGTCTCTTTTTAGATTTTCCCAGCTGTCCATAAGCTATTCCTCCGATGCCGACGCCAGACTCAGCAGCAGCTCGCGCCGGTTGTTGTCGGGGTACTCCATCACGTAGCCAAGCAGGAAGCTCAGCATTTCCCCAAGCTCGCGCCCGCGCAGACCGAGCGCGGCGAGATCGTCCCCGTCGACGGCAAGCTGCTTCATTGAAAAGCACTCGCCGCTTTTTATCACCGCTTTGAGCGCGCGGCAGCTGCTCCCGCCGCAGAGCGAGTCATAACAGCGCGCGGCACAGCTGACGCTGTCGACCCCGTACTGGTGCAGGAGCTTTTTCCACTCAAGCGGGCTCTCCGGCGCGGGGGATTCCAGCATTTCACACGCATCATTGCAGCAGCGGATGCTTCGGCTGTCCAGCCGAAGCGCGGTGAGAAACTGCTCTGCGCTCCTTATCGCGCCTGAGACGGTGAGAAGTCTGCACAGAGCCGCCCAGCGCTCTAACGCTTTCTTCGGCAGCGCCGCGATGCGGTGCAGCTGCTCTTCCTCCGGGGCAGCGCGCCGGTCAAGGTACTTATCGATAAGCCCGAGGGAGATCACCGTATGCAGCGTCTCAGGCCGGGCGGTGAGGAGTATCTTCTCGACCTCGGTGCTGACCCGCTCCGCGGCAAGCTCCGCGGCAAGCGGCGCTTTCTTCCCGATGGCCGCGAGGGTCGCCGGTTCTATCTCAAAGCCGAGGCGGGAGGAGAAGCGGAAAGCGCGGAGCATACGCAGCGCGTCCTCATCAAAGCGCTTTTCGGGCGCGCCGACGCAGCGGATGCAGCCGCGGCGGATATCCTCCGCGCCGCCGTAGGGGTCGATGATGAGCCCGTCGGCGGAGACGGCCATCGCGTTCATCGTGAAGTCGCGCCGCATGAGGTCGGTCGTCAGGTCGCCGACGAAGGCGACGCTGCTCGGGTGGCGGTGGTCGGTGTAATCGCCCTCGGAGCGGAAGGTCGTGACCTCCGCGCTGCGCGAGCCGATGACGACCGTCACGGTGCCGTGCTTTATCCCGGTCGGCCTTGAGCCGGGGAACACATCCAGCACCTGCTCAGGCAGCGCCGAGGTGCAGATATCCCAGTCCTGCGGGCGCACACCGAGGAGGATATCCCGCACGCAGCCGCCGACAAGATAGGCGGCAAAGCCCCGGGACTGGAGCGAAAACAGTATTTGTCTTACATATTTCGGCGGAGTCACGTTTGCCATTATGCTCTCTCTCCGGTTTGTTGATAGAAAAGTGACAGGATAATATATACTTGCAAGAAACCCGCGCGCGTATTATAATCAGTACCGCACAAATGATTTTATCATTTTTTCCGCGGCGTATCAATAGCATTTCTGTGACAGAATAAAACCATATCTGGAGACATATATGACTGAATTTGAAAATTTTCTTTCCCCCGGCAGGAAGGGGCATCTCATAGGCATAGGCGGAGTGTCCATGTCCTCGCTGGCCGAAGTGCTCAACGGCATGGGGCTGAGTATCACCGGCTCCGACATGAACGAAAGCTCCAACGTCCTGAACCTCAGGAAGAAGGGCATCCCCGTGGTCATCGGCCACAACGCGGAGAACATCACCGACGATGTTGAATTTGTCGTGCGTACTGCGGCAGTCCACGATGAAAACCCAGAAATTCAGGCCGCGCATGCCAAGGGCATCCCCGTGTTTGAGCGCACCCAGGCCTGGGGCGCAATATCCAAGGACTATGACAACGCCCTGTGCATCTGCGGCACCCACGGCAAGACCACCACGACCTCGATGTGCACGCACATTATGATGGCCGCGGACAAGGACCCGACCGTTATGATTGGCGGGACTCTGCCGCTGCTCAAGGCAGGGCACCGCGTCGGCCACGGCAACACCATCATCATGGAAGCCTGCGAGTATTATAACTCCTTCCTCTCCCTGCACCCGACCGTCGCTGTCATGCTGAACATCGAGGCCGACCATCTCGACTTCTTCAAGGATCTGGACGATGTGAAGCACTCTTTCCATGAGTTTGCCGCGAGAGTTCCGGAGTACGGCTATGTCGTTGCAAATCACGACGACGCCAACACCATGGACGCTGTAAAGGACATTGAGGCCAAGGTCATCACTTTCGGCCTGCACTCCGACGCTGACGTCTACGCCGAGAACATCCAGTTTATCGGCGCAAACTCCAAGTTCAACATCATGTACAAGGGACAGCTGTTCACGGATGTGACGCTGCACGTCCCCGGCATGCACAACGTCAAGAACGCTCTCGCCGCGACCGCCGCCGCGATCTGCCTCGGCGTGCGCCCCAACGCGGTGAAGTACGGCCTTGCCGGCTTCAACGGCGCAGGCCGCCGCTTCGAGTTCAAGGGCAAGTACAACGGCGCGGACATCTATGACGATTACGCCCACCATCCGGGCGAGCTCAAGGCGCTGCTCGACACGGTCGAGAACCTCAACTACAAGCGCACGGTCGTCGTGTTCCAGCCGCACACCTATTCCCGCACCGCCGCGCTGTTTGACGATTTTGTGAAGCAGCTGCGCCGCCCCGACGTACTGCTGCTCGCGGAGATATTCGCAGCGCGCGAGAAGAACATCATCGGCATCTCCTCCGCCGCGCTCGCAGATCAGATCGACGGCGCAGTGTTCTGCCCGACCTTCGACGAGCTTGAGGACACCCTGCGCGCGATAGCCGCGCCGGGGGATATCGTGCTCACCGTCGGCGCGGGGAACGTGTATAAGATCGGCGAGGATATCCTGAGAGGGAAACGCTGAACAACCGAATAAACCTGAATCCGGACGGGAGACCCCGTCCGGATGTTTTTATACTCCTCATATCAAAACAGACTCGTCTGCTCATATTTTTCCGGGAAAGCGCTGAGGTACTCAAAGCAGTCCTCGGGCGTGTTCAGTATTCCGTGAGCGGCGCAGGTGTCCTGGAAGAGCGCAATGAGCTTTCTTTCGTTCGGGCTTGGCAGCGAATACGCATTCCCGTAACGCTCGATATAGCGCTGCTTCAGCCCCGGGAAGTGCCTGTCCAGTGCGGCGTAATAATACTCCCTGTCCCCGTCGCGCAGCGTCAGCCCCATGCCGAAGCAGACAATGCCCTTGACGCCCACCCTGACGCACTCGGAGAGCAGCGCAGAGATGTTCTCCTCAGTGTCGTTGATGAACGGCAGCACCGGCGAGAGCCACACGACCGTCGGAATGCCGCGCCTGTGCAGCTCCTCGAGTACCTCGACGCGCCGCTTCGTGGTACACACGTTCGGCTCGACGATGCGGCAGAGTTCTTCATCGGCGGTCGTCAGCGTCATCTGCACGACACATTTTGACGCGCGGTTTATTTCATCGAGCAGGTCGATATCCCGAAGCACCCGGTCGGATTTCGTAAGCAGCACTGCGCCGAAGCCGTAGCGCAGGATGATTTCAAGGCAGCGCCGTGTCAGGCGGAGCGTCTCTTCGCAGTGCATATACGGGTCGGACATCGAGCCGGTCGAGATCATGCACGGCTTACGCTTTGACCGCAGCGCCGCCTCCAGAAGCTCGGGCGCGTTCCGCTTGACCTCGACGTCCTCGAACGGGTGCGCGAACTGATAGCAGCTGCTCCTGCTGTCGCAGTAAATGCAGCCGTGGGTACAGCCGCGGTAGATGTTCATCCCGTATCTCCCGCCGCTGCCTGTCAGTATTCCCTTGGCGTCAACAAAGTGCATATAAGCTGCTCCCGATGTGTGTTATGGGATTTATTGTAACATAAGTCAGGGGTGATTTCCATATATGCGGCAGGCTTGAAAGGGTTTCGGAAATATACTATAATGGATATAGATGGTTCGATGCGGCTGTATTGGAAAAGGATAACAGCATGAAGAAATATCGTGTTTCGAAATTTACAAAAAATATCATCATAATAGACTTGGTAATCCTGTTGGCAGCACTCGCTTTAGACATTTTCTTGATATTCCAAGGACATGAGGAAGTGAGCTTCAAAACCTTTATTCCAGCAGTGGTATTTCTTATTGGAATTGCATGTGGTATCTATATGATGTGTACGGGCATATCAACATATAAATTCTCGATATCGTACTCAGGAATAACCATGTATGAGCCAAAGCATACGTATGAATTTGCCTGGGACGACTTTGTGGACTACGGTATAGCCATTGCCAATGTATCGTCGCCCGACACACAGAATACATTTTGGATCTATTTTGCCAAGCGATGCCTCCGGGATATCGAGAAATGCGTTTTCATGCGGAAGCTTGAAAAGAAGCGCGATTACATAGCTTATTTCCAATACAGTCCGGAGCTATACGCAGAGGTAAAGCAGTATATCCCCGCGCAGATGAGAGAGCAGATAGACTGGGAGCTTGAGCCGTGGATTGAGAATATGACGTTCACGGAGAAAAGGATCAATCGGTGAAGATAAAGCCCTCGTACAGAATATGCTCAAAGGCTCATATGCCGCGCGGCATAAATATAATAATACCCTCGATTAACAGATCGAGGGTATTATTATATGCGGAGCTGATTATTCTGCACAGTCCTCAGCCGTGTTTATGTATATTTCTTCCGTCTCCTGTTGGGCTTTTACAAGAGTCTCGCGTGCTGCTGCGCAGTCCCCGGCGTCAATGAAACGGATGGCATCGGTCGCTGCGTTGAAAACAATATGATACAGCTTCTCATAATTCATTTTCTTTCCTCCTTTTTAATGCGTCAAAACTGCGCCATTTCTGCCTTTTAATATAATACACCGCTATTATTTTGTCAATACTTCGTCACGGAGGCGGCAAAATGAAGGACTATTTGAGCAGATACACGCTGCGCGTTGAACAGGAGCTTCTGGATAAATTTGGATATATTGCGGAATACGAAGGCAGAACAAAGAACCGCGAGCTTGAGCAGATGATAAAGAAAAGGATAGCCGACTTTGAAAAGGAGCACGGAAAAATCGAACTGAAGTAACAAGCTGATGCGTCTGTGCTTCGCGTCCAGCAGGGATTCGCCCGCCTGCGGGCGGGCCGG
>ERZ827108.2699-NODE-2699-length-17331-cov-9.021243_pt1 | contig 17331 bp, 11 predicted proteins | sample MGYA00519921_ERZ827108 | MGnify/ENA primary metagenome ERZ827108 (study PRJEB31778, sample SAMEA3449258) | human gut metagenome | biome: human gut; feature: human-associated habitat; material: faeces | place: United Kingdom | collected 2010/2012 ... | reverse complement strand
TGTAAAAACAAAATGCGGCAAGGCAATTACTATAGTTCTCTGATGGCAGAAACCGTTCTTTGGCGGCTGCAAAATATCATATAGTTATTGACATAATAAGCAATATGTGGTTGTAGAGGATTTGAGGTATGGGAAGTTTGAGTATAGTATAATATCGCAGGAGTTACTCATTGTAATTACGATGTCAAACACCAGATTCAAACCTTTTGACACTGTAATCTCATTGTACAAATAAGCTGAAACACCGGCTTTTCTGTGCAAAACAAATAAGAAAGTGTAGAGGAAATTATGCATTACCACAATCCATTTCATCAAAAAAGACATACCACGAAAGCATCTCATGGTATAAAGTTTGTTACTTCAATCACTACGACCATTGCGCTGATCTTGGTCTGTGCGCTGGCAGTTTCGCAGATCATTCCGACAGACCGAACGGATCGATCTGCCAAAGTCGCACAGGGTAAAACAACCAGATCAAAAAAGCCTGTGAAAACGACATTTACCCCGGCTTCCGGTGAATTTCGCGGTGTATGGATCTCTTTTCAGGATATTGGAGAAAAGCGCTACACCAAAAAGCAGTTTGAGAATTTCATCAACAAGACGTTTGATAACTGCAAAAAAAATGGATTTAACGCTGTGATCGTTCATGTTCGTCCATTTGCCGATGCCTTGTATCCGTCCAGCTATTTTCCATGGTCTCGCTATGTATCCGGAAAAGCTGGGAAACATCCGGGATTCGATCCGCTCTCCTATGCGGTCAGCGCGGCACATAAGCGGGGCTTAGCTTTCCATGCATGGATCAACCCTTATCGCATTGCCAGCAATACGACCAACGTATATAAACTCCCGAAAAAATCCATTGCCAGAAAATGGGCTGTTTCCAAAAAAGCTTCCAAACGCCGCAATGTATTAAAATGGGATGGAAAACTGTACTTTAACCCGGCTTCCAAAGATGTTCAAAATCTTGTTTGCAATGGTGTCCGTGAGATCGTGCGCGATTATGCTGTAGACGGCATTCATTTTGACGATTATTTTTATCCGAATCTGGGTGCGAAATACAAAAAGGTATTTGACTACAAGGAATACAAAGCATACGCAAAGCGCTGCAAAAAGAAACACAAGAAAAAAGTTTCGATCGTAACTTGGCGCAGAAACAACGTATCCAACATGTTAAAACGTGTTCGAACCATCGTACATAGATTGGATAATAATTGCGTATTTGGCATCAGCCCGGCAGGCAATATCCGTAATTTATATGCAAAAAATAATTATTACGCAGATGTCAAAAAATGGATGCGTTCTTCCAAATATATTGATTATATCTGCCCACAGATTTACTGGACATTCAGTCAAAAGACTTGTCCTTTCCGCGAAACCACAAACAAATGGCTCGCGATACCACGCGCAAAATCCGTAAAAGTATATGTCGGTCTGGGCGGCTACCGTGCCGGCATCTCTAAACGAGAGGCAAAATTAGGAGCGGACGCAGAGTGGGGCACAAGCCGCACTAATCTCAAACGCCAGCTCCTATATTTACGCTCACAAAACAGTTGTGGCGGTTTTATGTTGTTCTCTTATTCCGATTTGATCCGCAAATCGGCACGCTCAGAAATGAAGCGATTTACAAAATTGCTGAAAACTGTACCTTCAAATGCTGTAGGACCAACTGCGACGCCAACGGCAGCTCCAACCACTGTACCGACAGCAGTACCAACAGGAACTCCAACAGATGCTCCAACGGACAGCTCGACAACTGCTCCAACAGAAACTCCAGCGGCAGCTCCAACAAACTAACCGACCGTTACCGGCAACTGATCCCGGAACGCACGGCGAAACCGTTACTTAACAGCTAACTCCGCAGGCGGCTTTGCCAGTATGTTGTGCACCGGAATAACGCTTACAATTGCATTTACCAGCATGATTGCCGCTATCAACGTTATCGCGCCCCACCATGGAAAGCTTAGATTCATTCCAAGGGATGGCACGGATGCGGCGAACTTCATAACACCTGTCGTGACCATAACCCCGGGAAGTGTCGTATAGCAATTGATCAGCAGCATTTCAAGTATAAAAGAACGGATAATACTTGCCTTGGAAATTCCAAGCAGGCGATACACCGTCAACTCCTCCATTCGTGATGATGCATTGGAGCGGATCGTATAATAAATGATCAACACAGACAAGATGACAGCAATCATTGCAAACAATGCCTTGCTTCTCGTCTTGTCTTTCATTTTGTTCCGATAGGCTTTCACTTGTTGCTCTGCCGGAATCGTCACTTTGACCCGAAACATTTTTTGATACGGTTTCAGTTCACTTTGCAATTGCTTTACCAGCTCTTCCCGCTGCTCCAAATCATCCACATAATATTTTATCTTCTGCATTCCCACTGCCAACTGGTCTGCTAATTGCTTACCGGCGGCATCTGTCAAAACATAATCAACATCACAGGAATTGTCAAATCCACCCACTACAATGTAATTTTCTCCTGCATTACTAACCGGTTCCTCTTCGTAAGACACGGAACTGTTACCAAGCTGTTGCACCGGATATTCTTTCTGGTTTCCCTGAAATTCCTGATAACTTTTGATCTGATCATATTTTGACTGCGGAACCAGCATCTGATCATCCTGCAAGGTTACATTATCGTACTTACCCGGATACAGCTTCTGCAGCTCTGATAATGACATGACCGAATAGGAACTCGCAACCATTCCAAGCAGCTTTGATTGACTGCAGTAAATGGACGCCTCGTTGTTGCCACTAATGCCAACTACCGTCAGATCTTTGCTGAATGTGTTAATAGAAAGTGTCTCTCCTAACAACTCCTTTGCGGACGCATATTGACCGGAAATAGCCGTGTCACTTTTCAAGAAACGATCCGCAACCAGCTTATCGATAACAATCTCATCCGATTTCTTTGGAAGCCGTCCATATAACAGATCTTTCTTCGTAACTTTCGATATGTCCACATAGGAAAAGTTGCGGATCACCTGGCTGCTCCCCCGCATCTGATATAACGTATCTGCCTGTATCACCAGGTCACGCGCTGCATCGTAAAACATCATATCCTTACGTTTCCCTTTCGAAAGCACCTTATTATAACACTCCTGCATGGTATCACCAACGGCATATTCTTCTGCCGGAGAAGCCAGTTTCATCTCCACCTGTACATAATGTGAATCATCCTTCACAATCTCTTCCCGATGCACCGTAACTGCTGTGATCAAGTCCGATATCGTCAGCGAAAGCATGATTGCTGTTATTAAAAGGATGACAACGATAAATGCCTGCTTTTTCCCCAACAACTTCAAATTTTCTAGTGTCATTCGCCAGGTTGCTTTCCAGGACAACCCGGATTTTTTACTCATTTCCAATGGAGATAATTCATATGAGAAGTTCTCAACATCTTCCATCTCCAGTTTTGGTCTTGGCTCATCAAAGATTTCACATCCGGCTTCTTCCCCCGCAAAGATCACATCACTTGCCATGTCACTCCGAATATAAAGTTTCCCACTTTTCCATGCCATTTTCAATCGAATAGGTTCCTCTTTACTGTCCGCATTTTGGTACACTTCAATTTCATTTTCATCGCTTTGCATGGCCTGACATGTGAGCTCCGGCAAATAAATATTACCATCGTCCGATCGTTCATAACTGCTGCCGGAATGATTATCGTAATCTTTTGTAATCTCTCCATCCTTGATTTCTAGAATACGATCCGCAAAAAACTCAGCAATACGGCGCTCATGCGATACTAAAATAACCAAACATTCCTTGGAAATCGCACGCAATATACTCATTGTACGTATTGTATTTTCCTCGTCCAGATTGCCGGTCGGCTCATCTGCCAATATGATCTGCGGTGATTTCACAAGTGCCCGGGCAATAGATACCCTCTGCTGCTGTCCACCCGACAATTTGGATACCAGCTTCTTTTTGTAACGGCCTATGCCAAGCTGCTCCAATACATACGATACTCTCTCATCTTTTTCCTCATCCGTCAGATCATAATGACTAAGTGCAAGCTTTACATTATAAGCAACCGTGTAATCCTGCAGCAAATAATAATTTTGGAAAATATAGCCAAATTTTTCACAACGCAAATGCTCAATTTTCTTTGGCTCGTACTTCTTTAATATCGTTTCGTCTACAGTAAGTGTTCCTCCCTGAAACACATCCAATCCACCAATGGTATTTAATAACGTGGTTTTTCCGGAACCGCTTTCCCCCAAAATACATACCAAACCTGTCTGTGGCAGCTCCAATGTAATATCATTCAATACATGAAGCTCACTTCGTTTACCGCGGTTAAAATATTTCTGTAAATGTTCTATCTTGATCATTCGCTCACCTTCCCTTTTAACAAATGATTAAACGCTGCTACCATCACCATCGCAGCCACATAATTGTACATAAAGTACGCTAGGTACCCGGGCCATTCATAATAGTAGAGCATAGCACGCAGCGCCGGCACAAAGATTCCAACTACATTCATCACTACCGCGACCACGATAATAGCAGTAATACTGTATCGACGCATCTCCATATAATTGATCTTGCCGATCAATTTTGTGGACATACCCATGAATTTTAAGATTTTCTGGTCTTTGATCTGAATCTTAAATATAGAACGTAAGATCAATATCTCAGCAGCCATCATCACTAATAGTATTGCCACTGCAATGCCGATCGTCCTTAAACGTTCCTGTACCAGATCTGAATCGTATTCATCTGCACCAAAACGCAGTGTACTCACAGCCTCATACCCGGCTTTATCCAATGCCTTTAACACATGATCCATTTTGGCGTAACTTGTAATATATACCGATGCCTGCCTGCTGTCGGTGCGATAATACTTCTCATAAATATTCTGAGAAACCTCTGCAAAATTTGCCCCACAGCCATTTATCTTCTCACCGGTTTCTACGTTCTCGATCTGTTTGACATCCTTGCTTTTCATATCCTTGTCATACTGATCAATATGCAATAAACCGGACTGATCTAAAAGAGTCAAGTCATTATCTTCTGCCCGATACACCGCTGCTTCATATGCACCTGATACACAAAGTTCGTTATCCTTCTTCACGATATCGCCAACAATCGGCCACAATGTTGCCTGTCCCTGATATTTGCCAAGTTGTTGATTATAGGCATATTCATAGAATACTTTGCCACCGGTTACGGTACTTTGCAGCATTGTACATATCTCCGGCGAAAAGTACACCTGTTTATCCTTATTTTTTAACAGTCCGCTTACTTTCATCTTCCGCTGTATATAATTCTCCGTTGATGACCAAAGCACATCGCTTGTATAGAAAAATGTAATCGTATCACCAACCTTATATTTTCCCCGATCGTACAGTACAACTTCATCGATCTTCTTTGGCAGACTGCCCTTTACGAGATCCGATTTCTTCAAGCAGGAAGATGATCGCATGTATTGATCTTTCTTGACGTATTCAACGTTCTGCGAGTCGTACAGCCCCCCTTCATTGCTCGTACTCATCCTATTATAGCCGTACTCCTGTCTATAATCTTTTCCTTCCTCAAAATAATAATTGACGTCATTCACAATATCGTACTGATCCACCGAAACGACGTGCTTCATTTTGGTGAGTTGGTCAATATCTTTTTTCGTCATAAACTTTTGATCTTTACGTCTAATTGAAATACGCTTATCGTCTTTGCGCGCAAAAGATGTTGCTGAATACTTTTTGGTGTAAATATCATCTGCATTCATTAGCAACTGCCCGATAAATAAAAACGATACGATAGCAGCAGCTAAGAAAAATCCCATAAACAATGCGATTTTTTCCGGCTGTCTCACTGCATTCATTCGCACAAAGATCCGCCCTATGGTACGATCGCGAAGTCGTTCCTCATTGTTTTCAGACTTTTTACCGACTGTCGTTTTCTCGTTGTTGTCCACATTCTCGGACATCTCCGATTTCTGATCTGTGTCCATATTTTCGGATACTTCCAACTTCTGATCCGTGTCCGTATTTTCGGATACTTCTGACTTCTGATCTGTGTCCGTATTTTCGGATACTTCTGACTTCTGATTCGTGTCCATATTTTCGGATACGTCCAAGATCAATGATCCATCATGCAATCGCACTTTTCTGGTAACATATTTTTCTACCTGTTCATAATTGTGAGTTACCATTATAACCAAATGGTCTTGCGAAAGATCTCGAAGCAATTTCACGATCTGCGCTCCGGTTTCACTGTCCAAGTTACCGGTTGGCTCATCCGCCACAATAATATCCGTATCCTTTGCCAACGCACGAGCAATCGACAATCTCTGCTTTTGACCACTGGACAACTTAGACGCACGCTGGTCTCTCTGTGCACTCAGGCCTACCCGTTCCAAATAATGAATTGCCTTGTCTCCGGCTTCTTTCTCAGGCACTCCCATGATCAAAAGTGCACTGACGATATTTTCTTTGGCGGTATAATGACCGATCAAACTATAATCTTGAAAAACAAAGCCGATCTTAGTACGACGATATTCTTCCCAGTCATCTTCATCATACTGAAATGTCGGCTGTCCATCCACATAAAGCTCCCCATCATCAAACGTATCCATACCGCTGATGATCCTAAGCAATGTTGACTTTCCGCTGCCGCTTTCCCCTGTGATCGCAACAAATTCACCCATGCGAAACTCCAGATTGATACCCTGCAATGCCTGTGTCACTGCTGTTTCGGAATAATAATACTTCGAAATATTTTGCAACTTAATTCTTACTTGCTGCATATTTCCCTCCTTTTTCACGTTGTACATACTTTGACTCCCAAAAAAGCATATCATAAAAAAAGAGGTGAATCTTCCTGGAAAATTCTACCTCTACTAATATATTTTTTTCCGATTTCTGGAAATTTTAATGCAACATTCTATAATTATTGCTGTAATTTCACGTCCTGTCTTTGTTAATGAAACGCATCTGTCCTGCCTCTTCTCCATAACGCTTTGCAACAACTTCCAATCCCTGCAAATGACGACATTCGGAACATAAATTCCCGAAATCCAACGGCTTACCGCAGATCTGACAATACACCTGCGACACTGTTTTGCCATCTGTATTTTTGTACTGAATACGACCTTCACGGATCCATGCGCGTACCTTCGCATTGGAAATGCCAAAATGGTCAGCCACCTGAGATTCGTTCACATCATTTTTACGAATATAATCTTTCACTTCATTAAACAGATTCATTTCCATGCATGCCGGACATATATCTTTATTATATTCAGGATGTAATCTGCGTCCACACTGCTTACAGCTCTTTATCTCCGAATCTCCAAAACGATTTCTATCTACGATCATATTTTCCCTCCTCTTCTCATATTTCTGCAGCTGCCTTTATTCATAAAGCCGGCTGCCACGAACTTTCTGCTCTTATAAGAATAGCACTCTACGAAAATACCGTCAAGAAAAGATACGATCGAACCAGACTTCGTAAATTTGGAACATTGCTTGTCCAAGACCATCACGGATCCAAATAATCCCCCAAATTGCTATTTATTGTTGGAACAGGCTGTGGCGTTGTTGTGTTCTTACGTTTCGAGCTGCTGTCTGTTCCCTTATTTGAGGAAGAAGAATCGCTGTCTGTCCCGGCATTCCCGGTTGACGAATTCTTGGTCTGCGTATCATCATTCGACTGGTTATACTGCAGATTGGAAATCTGTTCACTATCCATATCATAAACATAACTTCCACTCACATCTACGCCATCTTCTGCTTCTGCCGCAAAATCAATCGTTAGCCTGCTCCCATTTTGTTCCGCGAGCTTGTACACCGCAATTGCTCCACTTTTAAACTGAATCTGTGTGTCATTATATTTGGCAAAGATACTGCTGAGAATATCATTGCCGTCTTCCTGCCGGTACAGTTCCGTAGCTTTATCAACATCATACAGCACAAATGTCTGTGCTTTGGTGCCATTATAGATCAATACTGCATATCGTCCGGTCGAAGCATCAGATTGCGGCACCCACTTCAACTCGCAAAAATATCCCTTGACCTCGTTCATCTTTTTCTTGTTTTGGGACATCATGATCTGACCGATTTCCGGACTTCCGGTCGTGTCAGTGGTCGTCTGCACGCGCATACACTCGTTTCCATCGGCATCTTCCAAAGTCTCTGTCTTGCTGACGCCCGCTTCCTCTGTTCCCTGTGACGCCCTTCTATGCTGATTCAATTCATCAGACGATAATTTCTTTGCCAGGAACTTTGTTGCATCGCTGTCCCAAATATAGTACAGCTTTCCATCGGAGAGCTGCATATAAAACAAGTCCTTCACGTCCGATTCCTGACTCGGCTTCACAGACTGCATCGATGCCGCCTGCTCCCCATATACCGCCTCTGAGACGATCTGCAAACCGGTCTCCTGCATCTGAAACATTACGTACACATACGTCCGCAAGTTCTTAACCTGTTTTGCCGGTGCCGGCGTGACGTTCTCGGCGACCTTGCTTGACGCTGTTGCCTTAGCACTTTCGTCAGTCTTGCCAGCCGGTGTCGGTGTGACGTTCTCGTTGCCCTTGCTTGACGCTGTTTTTGACTTGCTGTCCGTTTTGTTGGACAGCAATCTCCCGATCTGCTTTTGCTCTGTTGCATCCCACGCTCTCTTCTGTCCCAAAAGCAGTTCTTGAATCCCATCATTATTATAGTCACCGGTCTGCAGCTTCAATCCCTCCGGGAAATAAAGCGTATCCTTCGCAATCCCCTGCTCTCGAAACACTTTCTGCAGGTCAACAACTGCCAATTCACTGCCTGCTGCATCCGCAAGCTGCAGCTCATAACTGTTTGCCAGGATCCTGCCGTTGGCTTCATTACGCTTATGCCGCAAGGAAACTGTCTGTTTCAGTCCACTTGGCGACAATACATCTGTCTGCGAAAGGATGAGATTCGTTTTCCTCGTGTCCTTATTTGCGGACAGTTTCTCACTCCCGGCATTCCACGTTCCTCCCGCCCATACATTTTGAACCGGACGCAACAAAAAAAGCCAGAAAAACATCAAAAGCAAAAGGATCACACCGGTCATTTTATAACACATTCGGTCGGATCCCTGATGCAGCAAACGCTGCGACCGTCTCTCTAAGTCTGTTTCAAAGCTTGCACACGCAGTAAATGGCACACGTTTTTCCTGCGGTACAATGTTCAAAATCCCTTGTATATACGCATTCTTGTCTGCCGCACTGCATCTGTCCGCGGCACATTCATCGCACGCCATCTGCTCATCCCGTCTAACCAAAAATACGGCAGCCCATACGCAAGGATCGTACCAATGCAAAAGCAACGCCGTTACATAAAATGCATTCCAAAGATTGCTTCTGCGAGCACGTCGACACTCCATATGTGCTAATGTATATTTCGCCTCCTGCACATTCATCGTTTCCGGCAAAAACACGCGATTCACGAACAGACCTGTCATGACCGGCAATTCGACCGCTGACTGGTACAAAGTACCCTCCAGTCGTTTTTCCCGCATACGGATCGCGGAACGCACCTTTCCCGCCCGAATCACCAAAAGAACTACCAATAACAGCATTCCTGCAAAGTATCCTATCGCCATGATCCGATAGAGAGACGTTACTTGTATGTTCGCTTGCCATACATCGCTCAGACTGCGAAGCAGTCCGCCATGCTGCGCATCGATATCAAGTCCTACATCTGCTAAAAATCGATGGTAACTGCGATTCCACGGCGGAACAATACTAAACGTACTGGAAATCTGGATCGGACACACGATCCGCAAAAAATACAACCGCCACAGCCATACCATATATTTCTTTGGCAGACCACTTATAACCACACGCAAAAACAGCAGCGGCAGGAACAAACTCACAGCCGCCGCTTCCATTGCGATCACAGTATAAAAAAAACGATACAAAAAAGCAAAGCCAGCGCTTTGCTTTGCAAGAATTGCTAAAGCAATTCTTGGCGATGTCGCGCTACACAACAGCAGTTTCCTATAAATTGAAAAAGCAAAGCCAGCGCTTTGCTTTGCAAGAATTGCTAAAGCAATTCTTGGTGATGTCACGCCACACAACAGCAATTTCATATCAATTAAAATATCCAAGTGCATTACTATGCCTCCGCATTCACCTTCATTTTTGCCCAATTACACATTATAAAGCGGTTTGTCGCAATACGCAAGCAGGAATACATCGGTTTGCCGTAATACGAAAGCAGGAATAAAGCTGTTTACCGTAATACGCAATACGCAAGACTGAACTTTGGTTGCAATTCCCATGCCAACGTGGTACATTTGAACTACCGCTTAAAATGATAACTAGATCATAATAGAAAAATAAGGAGTGCCTATGAACGATTTATTTTTGAAAGTTGCTGCTGCAACGCCGGACATCCGTGTTGCAGATCCCGATTACAATACAGAGCATATCATCGAATGTATGCAGAAAGCAAATACAGAGCATGCGAAGCTGTTGGTTTTGCCGGAACTTTGTCTGACCGGCTATACCTGTGGCGATCTCTTTTTACAAAAGGCGTTATTAGACGGTGCCATCTCCGGCCTGAACCGTATTCGGAAAGTGTCCGCTAATATGGATATGATGACCATTGTTGGTCTGCCTTTTTCTTATATGAACCGGCTATATAACGTAGCCGCTGTCGTATTCCATGGAGAAGTAATATGTCTGATCCCCAAAACTTTTATTCCGAATTATTCCGAATTTTATGAAGCAAGGCATTTTACAGCCGCCCCGAAAGAGGGCATTTTCCTTCATATGCCGGAACTTTGCGATGAGGAGGGATTAGATCTCATCTGGTTTGGCAGCAAGACCTTGTTTCAAGCAGACAATATGCCGGGATTGATCATTGGTGCGGAGATCTGCGAGGACTTATGGACTGCAGCACCACCTTCTACCGCACACGCTCTGCACGGTGCAACCGTCATTGTTAATCTGTCGGCCAGCGACGAAACAACCGGCAAAGATATCTATCGCCGTGAGTTAGTAACCGGACAGTCTGCCCGCCTTTTGTGTGCATATATTTATGCAGATGCAGGAGAAGGCGAATCCTCTACGGATCTTGTATTCGCCGGGCATAATCTGATTGCCGAAAACGGTACACTGCTCAACGAAAGCAAGCGTTTCCAAAATGGTATGATCCTGTCTGAGATTGATCTGGGGCGTTTAACCAGTGAGCGTAGACGCATTTCCACGTTTCCACAAATTGTTCCGGGCACCGATGAGTCAGAGAAAGATGCTTATCAGATTATTCATTTTACATTTCAGCAGGTGGAAGAGACAACGCTCACAAGACATTATGAACGAACACCGTTTGTCCCGAACAGTAAGGCAGACCGCGACCGCCGCTGCGATGAAATTTTACACATTCAGGCGATGGGACTCAAAAAAAGATTGGCGCATACCCATTGCACCAGCGCTGTGATCGGCATATCCGGCGGATTGGACTCAACGCTGGCTCTGTTAGTTACTGCGAAAGCCTTTGATCTGCTTGGACTTGACCGAAGTGGAATCGTTGCCGTCACGATGCCTTGTTTTGGCACGACCGACCGCACTTACCAAAACGCCTGCACACTCACAAAGCAGCTCGGCGCAACACTAAAAGAAGTCCCGATCCACGAAGCAGTTGAACTTCATTTTCGGGACATCGGACACGATCCGAGCAGCCATGATGTTACGTATGAAAACTCACAGGCCAGACAGCGCACACTGATCTTAATGGATCTTGCCAACCAGTCAAATGGTATGGTGATCGGTACCGGTGACATGTCAGAGCTGGCACTCGGCTGGGCAACTTACAACGGCGACCATATGTCCATGTATGGCGTCAACGCGTCCGTTCCAAAGACGTTGGTTCGTTATTTGGTATCCTATTATGCGGAAACAACGGAAGATCCTTCGCTAAAAGCTGTGTTATTAGATGTCTTAGATACCCCGGTAAGTCCGGAACTCCTGCCTCCAAAGGACGGCAAGATTGCTCAGAAAACAGAAAATATTGTAGGTCCTTATGAACTGCATGATTTCTTCTTGTATTATCTAATGCGTTTTGGATATGCACCGACGAAAATCTTTCGTTTGGCAAAATATACATTTGCGGGAGAATACGATGATAAAACCATCTATAAATGGTTGAGAACATTTTATTGGCGTTTCTTCGCCCAGCAATTTAAGCGTTCCTGTCTGCCGGATGGGCCAAAGGTCGGCAGCGTTGCATTGTCACCGCGCGGCGACTGGCGTATGCCTAGTGATGCCTCCGCTGCTCTTTGGATGAAAGAATTGGATACGATCGAACAATCTCTTTGATTTTGTCAAAAACGTTCTAATGCCCGTGTCGGAATTTCATTGCCGGTGCGGGCATCTAATATGCTCTCTGTTTCGCTCAGTGCATTCTGATACCACATTGCTGCTTCCGCCAGATCCCCACACTCTTCAAAATAAGCTCCAAGTTCACAGCATAGCTCAGAAGTAGGTGCCGTCACTGCATCCCGCAATGCATATGCCAAAAAATGCGAAACATCTCCCTCCAAATGATAACCTCGTGTCAGCACACAGATTGCCTCTCGAAGCGCATCCTGTCCACTGTCCGGATCCTCCATTACTCTTTGGAAAAATCCCTTCGCTCTGTTAAAATCGTTGACGTCTCCACAGTGATACAATTCCATTGCGTACATGTGGCGCAATTTGTCGGACAACAGTTTCTCACGATCCGCTGCGGCTGCCAGTGCCTCTAGGTCTCTTTTGGCATGTCCGGACGATGGTCTGTGCTGAATACGTATCTCACTGTCAAACACAACCGGCTCCAAACGTAACGTCTCATGAATCGGATCGATCCAAGTAAACGAACGCAGTCTCTTATATAATTTAGGGCGGTACTCCTCCGCAAAATTATATACGGTACTAAGTTCCGGCGGTGTGCAATACAGCATTTGCACGATCTCAACCTCAGGCAGCAATACCTTTTTGAGCTGCAATAATTTTTGCAGCTCTTCCGGCTCCAAATATTCATCGGCATCTGCCGTATAAATGTAATCACCGGTTGCCTTGGAAGCTGCATAGTTCCTTGCCTCTGCAAAGTTTCCTGTCCACGCAAAATCATAGATCTGATCGGTATACGCTGCGGCGATCTTTTTGGTTGCATCGGTAGATCCGGTATCCACTATAATGATCTCATCCATCGCTGATGCCATGGACTCCAAGCACCGATTCAAAACTGCCTCTTCATTTTTCACAATCATACAAAGGCTAAATTTCATGCACTTCTCCTCCTGGCACACACTACTGCAGTGTCTCGCGCTTCATTCTGACACAACTTATTCTGCAGTGTCTCACGCCCTGTTCCAATGCACACACTACCGCAGCGTGTCTCACGCCCTGTTCCAATGCACACACTACCGCAGCGTGTCTCACGCCCTGTTCCAATGCACACACTACCGCAGCGTGTCTCATGCCACATCCTGATACATCTTATTCTGTGTCGTCCCCGGTATCGACTCCGACATCATCCGGCTGTGTATTATCGCTCGGCACATCACTTGGGTCATCATCAATAGTCGTTGGTGGTTCCGTTATCTCCGGCTCTGCCTTTGGTGTTGCCGTAACAACCGGCTTTTTGGTTGCTTTTGGCTTTGCCGTCTCCTCCGGTGTTTCTGTCTCACGCGCCTCAGGATCGATCGTTTCACGTGGTTTTGTCGAGTAACTTCCATCTTTCTTGTCTGACTTGCTGCTTGATGATTCCGATTCCACAAAATCCTTATTCTCCAGGCCGATATGAATCTCATTCATAAAGTTTTCCCAAATTGTAAGCGGATACGTACTTCCGTACAGGTCCTCTAATGTTCTTGGCGAATCATATCCCACCCATACCGTCGTTGTATAATATGGAGTAAATCCACAGAACCATCCATCTTTTTTGTCGTTCGTCGTTCCCGTCTTACCGGCGCAAGACATATTGTTCAATTCATGTCCTGCTGCTGTACCACTTGTCAATACACCGGTCAAAATATCTGTCATGGAACGTGCTGCATTTTTCTCATAGACTTTCGTTCCCTTCCGCTTGGTTCCGTTATTCTTCAAAATAACATTTCCCTCGGAATCTGTAATCTTCTTAATGCAGGTCGGCTCACGGTAAACGCCATCATTTGCGATCGTCGCATACGCAGAAGCCATCTCGACCGTTGTCACGCCGTTCGTCAGTCCACCAAGCGATGCAGATAGATAATAGTCATTGTCTACAATATTGGCAAAATGCATTTTGAGCGGATAACTAAGACCAACCTTCGGCGTAATTTCCTTAAAGATCTTCCAAGCGACAACATTCTTGGACTTCTCTACGGCACGGCGCAACGTGATCTTTCCAAGATAGCTGTTGCCCGAGTTGCTAGGGCCACCCTTAAACCTTGAATCATCTACGATTGAATTCGGTGTATAGCCGCGTTCCAATGCAGGCGTATATACCGCGACCGGCTTAAAGCAGCTACCCGGCTGACGATAACTCTGGAAAGCTCGATTCAACGTATAACCCGTCGTCGATTTCTGCTTACGTCCACCGACAATTGCAACTACGAATCCCGTCTCATTGTCAATGCAAGTAGCCGCGCCCTGTAACTTGTAAGTACCATCCTTTGTTTTTTCCTTAAATCCCTTCAGGGCATCATTCACACTCGTCTGCAGTTTTTTCTGTCTGGAACGACTGAGCGATGTATAAATATGATAGCCGCCGGTATTCAACTGTGTTCTACACTCGTCGTACAGCGTATCGTACTCTTTTTGATAATTTTTGCGATCCGCGTCATTGGCAAATTCATAGCGGAACTCAAATCCATGTTGCTGCATCAACGCTTTTGTCGCACAACTGATCGCATACGTAGCCATATAGTCCTGACTCTTGATCGCCTCTGCCGGATCCAGGACAATCTCCGTATAAGAAGCATCGCTGTACTCTGCCTCCGTAATTTTCTTTTCCTGCAAAAGCTGTTTCAAAATACGGTCTTTACGCTTGATCGCATTGTCATAATGTTCCAACGGATTATACGTTTCCGGTCGGTTCGGGATCGAACACAAAAATGCCACCTCTGCAAGATTCAGCTCCGAAGTTCCCTTGCTAAAGTAAGCTCTGCTGGCTGACTCGATACCGTACTTCGCATTTGCAAAACATACGTTATTAATGTAAAATTCCAAGATCTGGTCTTTGGTATATTTCTTCTCCAGCTCCATTGCGTAAAAAATTTCGCGCACTTTTCGCTCATACGTTTTATCATCCGTCAAATAGATCTTACGGGCAAGCTGCTGCGTGATCGTACTTCCGCCTCGAGAAATCTTTTCATGGAACAAACGACTCTTTACAAGCAGCACTGCCGCTTTCATAGTGGAGAGAATATTCACTCCGTCATGTTCATAAAAATCTCGATCTTCCGTCACGATAAAACAATCTTTCACCGATTGCGGAATTTGATCAAACGCCAAATAATAGGAATCTTTGTCTCCCCGCAACTTGGCGATCACTTTTTTATCTGCCGAATAAATAAAACTGGTCTCCGAAGAACGGAACGTTTCCGTCGTCGATGACTGCACATCCTGCTTTGCCTGATTGCGCCAACGCAACAGATCATCTCCAAATTTAACGTAAAAAACAATCATTACTGCCATGATGATCAATAATATAACAAGCAGTGCAATTTTCATCGCCAACCGAAGTTTCGGATGCTTTCGCTCTTTTTTGCGGTGTGAACTTTTGTCCCCCGCTACTCTAAATCCACTCATATCCTCCTCTTTCTGCGCAGTCTTATATCAACTTTTTGCGCCCCTTATTTTCTGTATCACATTTAGCAATTTCCCCTTAACAACTCACAGATTCACTCTTCTAGAGCTTTCCAGCTCGTCTCGCACGCTGATCTGCTCGCTTCTCCAAGAGGCTCATTATATGATATTTCGTACTTTTTACGGCATTATAATAGCATATTTCTATAAAAATTTCATCCTTTCCATAGCATTTCACAAAATTGTAAGATTCAGTCATGATCTCATATGACATCTTTTTTAAGCCTTATTTAATAAATTCCATTAATAAGAACAAAGCCAGCGCTTTGCTTTGTAAGAATTGCTAAAGCAATTTTTGGTGGTATAACGTAACAGCACGAGTAATTTCCTATTCCGTAATAAAAGCAGAGGATGTACTTTTAGTCACATCCTCTGCCAGTAGTTATACACTTTTTATTTGTCAACTCATGTTTCAAGAAACATAGTAAACATTACTTGATGACTTTCACTTTTATCTTGTATCGTTTCTTTAAAAATTTACGTTCCTTATACATTTCTGAGTTCTTTGGTGTTTTTATGGTAATGTTGGAAAGGTTACACTTTAATCCACGATAATAAAATATGCTGTCAATGTACAACCAAAGATTTTTTATGCCTTTAGGAACCGTCACACTTCTCAGTTTCGGGCAACTAGTAAACACATATTCTCCAAGTTTCTTAACACCTTCCTTTAGCACTACTGTCTTTAACTTTTTGCAACCTGTAAATGTTTCATTCAATTCCACTTTTCCGTATACTGTTATCTTCTTCAACGCAGAGCTACGAAATGCTGTCCCCCCCCAATTCTTTCAATTTCCTAGGCATCCTAATATAATTCAACGAACAGCGCACAAACGCATTCTGTTCAATCACCTTTACCGTATCCGGCAGGATCACCTTTTTAATGTTGGTGCAGAAGGAAAAAGCGGAATCTGCTATCTTTGTTGTCCCCTTTTTTACTTTGACCGTTTTTGCCGTATACTTTCTTGGTACAGTAATTAATTTCTTTCCATTTTTAGTATACAATACTCCCTTGTATGACCTATACCACTTGTTACCGGATGCCACGTTAAATTTCTTCAGATTCTGTAGAAATGACTGCATTCCCTTACAATACCCCTCGTTCAGCCATCCCCCTTCATAACAGTCTATAACCTTAACTGTCTTTGGAATACTCAAGTATTCCACCTTTGGGATCGGGACATCCTCATGTTCTCCGTAAAATTCGTTGCGGTATTCCTCATTCGCTGCCCAATCAAACGCCGGCATAATAGAAATCTTTACCACCTTTTTCCCATTGATTTTGGCGGGTACAACTACCTTCTTTTTATCCATAGGTATTCCAACAATGGTGACGGTATTATCTTTTTTTTCACAAAGATACGTAAAGCCATCCTGTTGTCCCCATTTTGATTTAAACTTCTCTTCAATGGTAAAATATTTTTCCAAAAACTTATAATACTTATCCTCTGCTTTTACTGTTGTCGACTTCGAAAATATTGTTGCGGCACACAGCAACAACAAACTCACACAAT
>ERZ827108.2684-NODE-2684-length-17428-cov-3.591435_pt1 | contig 17428 bp, 15 predicted proteins | sample MGYA00519921_ERZ827108 | MGnify/ENA primary metagenome ERZ827108 (study PRJEB31778, sample SAMEA3449258) | human gut metagenome | biome: human gut; feature: human-associated habitat; material: faeces | place: United Kingdom | collected 2010/2012 ... | reverse complement strand
CAAGTTGTCTGTAATCGGAGACATCAGCAGCTTTCATCTGCGGTGCGTGTTCGTACAGGCCGACATATTCCCGCACCGTAGAAATCTCATCCTGAATGGCTGCAATTTTACTGCGGTATTCATCCGAGAGGTTTTGGTCGGCGTTGCTTAGAAATTGACCGTTGTATTTTATCCGGCAGAGGGGGATGCCGTCCGAGGACACTTCTAACCATCCGTTGCCGTCCATCTTGGTGTCGTATCGAGCCCTGAGCCGTTTGGCTAATTCTTTCTGTAGCATATCTGATTTCTCCTTTTTAGGGTAATAAAAAAGGCAGATAGATTTTTGCTTTCTATCTGCCTTGCGTATCATTATTCGGTTGTGTGAGAGTTCAAGACATCCAACAAAGGGAAAACATCATTTTTATATCTGTCAAAACGGTTCGCTGAAATTTTGCCGTATAAACGGTGAAAACCCCGATAACATCGGGGTTTTCACGGGCTACATCTATTTTGTAGCCCTTTTATGGTGCGGATGTTCATAAGGGATTTAATAACAATGCCGGGACGTACAATCATATTCAGTTTCAAACGCACATTTTTCAATAATCCTCTTTTGTGGTACAATGTACTTGCAAAGGAGGATTTTGCATTATGGAAAAAATAATTTATGATGAAAGCAACGGATTGTGGTATGAGCTTCAAGGCGATTATTATCTGCCTTGCCTGAAACCGCCAGAGGAAGAGCCGGTACACATCGGCATCTGGGGACAGCAACACTTGCGGTATTTGAAAGAAAACAGACGGATGTTGTTCTCTAACTTACAGCTCAGCGGCAAGCTAAACAGCTATCTTTCTGATATTGACCGGCAAGCACAGGATATGTTTGAACAGTTGATAAAACAGATAGCAGAGCGTGAGGGCGTGAACGAGCAGCTGAAGGTCGACAACCAAATTGAATGGGTACGGAGTATGAATAATATCAAAAACCGAATTTCGCAAACTATATATAATGATTTGATTTGTCGATAACATTTTCTTTGAAAAATAGTAGGTAACAAAATCATAAAAAATCGCAAGTGCAATATTCTTGCTCATTTGGGCTTTGATATCAAATGAGACTTTGTAAATGACATGGTCCACCTTGACATATTTGATAGAAAAACTCTCGCTCAAATATTCAATTTTCATAATTTTGTTTTTATGAAAATGGTTTTTCAATCATATAGCAAAGACGCTTTTTGGTTTTTCTTGTAAATCATAAGCAATGACATTTGCCACATATCTTTTTCCCCTTTGACGAGCTGCAATGTTAGAACATATTAAGAACACTGCTTCTAACGCAAGTAATTGCTTTGAAAAAGGTATAGTTTTTAAGAGAAACGCAATCAAAGCATAAAATACGATAATTATAATTGTTGCAAAATATATATCCCGACACAAAAGATAGTCCCTATGAGAAACAAATATCATAGGAACATTTCGATGCTTGGCATAGATTTGATACCACTGATCATTTTCGTATGCATATTTTTTAGCTTTTGATTCAGGCATGTTTTCATAAATGTCTTTGTATTCTTCTAAGGCTTTTTCTTTGGTGTATCTAAAATCAGAGTGTTTATTTTTTATGTTTTCAAAAATTTTCTCTCCAGGACGCCTCATTCCGAAATAAAGTAATTTATATTTTAATTCATCACCAAACATAGCGTCAAAAACAAAAGCCAGCACACCGACAATAGAAGAAAACACTGTGGACGTAATAATCTTAATCAACATTTCTTGCCACTCATTAAGATCAAAATTTAAAATGTTGGGGTTTTGAAAAATAACAATAATAAAAATTTGGGCGATAATATACCACAACAGTTCTTTATTTCGATAATCTTTTATATTATTGCTCAAGGTGTCACCTCCTAATATCAAACTTTAAAGCGCGGAATTGCGCCGTACTCTCCTTTGAAATATGCTAAGCACACTTTTTTGTCAAAACGCTCTCCAAAAGTATCCATAGTAAAGAAAGTTGATTCGCCCATAACATCTTTATCGACGAAACCAATTTCATCTTTTCTCAAAATATCTAAATCCATTATTTTTGATTCGTGTGTAGTTACTATTAGTTGGATATTTCGTTCTGTCGACAACCTCAAGTATTCTTCAACAAACTTTTGAGTTAATAACGGATGAAAGCGCCTATTAATTTCATCAATAATATAAACCTTTTCTTGATCGTCACACAATAGTATCTCAATCAAGTCTAAAAGTCTAACTGTACCATCAGATTCTTCGCTTAATGAAAAAACAGCGTTAGTATTTTCGTGGTTAAATTGTAAAGTTTGAGCTGATATGCCAATTTCATTCAGTTTTATAATAAACATCGTGGCGTCCTCTGCACTACGCAACATAATGGCAGGGGTTCGTTCAATATTCTTTTGTTCGAAAAACTTTTGTTGTTCAGCCAAGTTATCTGTGATTTCTTTAATTAATTCTTTAGGTACATTATTGGTGATTTTTTCTATTGATACATCTGCAAGTGTGAATTTAGAAACGCCTGTTCCAAAGTCATTAAGCAATTTGCTGATTTCTTCGATACTATCTTCGTTTAAAAGATAGGAATAATTTGTGACTGGTCTATCTGAGAAATTAACACTCAAACGGAATTTAAACCAATTAAAAATTTTTTTATAAAGCCTTATTTCCTTGTTGGATTCATATAATGGATCTTTGTTCTTGTTCATTATCGAAAGGAAAAGCACCGAAGAATCATTCTTTATATCTTCAGCATAAATATTTAATCTTTCATTGATTGTTCCGCCTTTAAAATAAGTATTAACTGTAAATGTTTCCTCAAAAACATTGCGTTCAAAAATTACTTTTTTATTAGTGCCATAGGTTAATTCGTATAACCATTCCGTTTTAAAGGACTGCGTTGCTAAAACAACTTCAAAACCATAATTATATTTTTTCCCGTTAATAAGTATCGTAAATTCAAATCGGGAAATCTTGTCCTGATTCTCATCCTTTAGTTTACAAAACAAACTTGATGATTCGTTTGGAAAACCATCAAGAATAATTGATTTTGCAAATTCAAAGGCCCCAACTAAATTTGACTTTCCCGATGCATTGGCGCCATATATCGCCATAAATTTTAAAATCTTATTTTTATTATCAGTGTACAGACGTTCGGAATGAGCACGAACCTTGCCTGCCGACATAGAAAGTTCTTGAAGTTCATTAAAAGAAGCAAAATTTGAAACTTTAAAATTTACTAACATAAAAACATCTCCCCATTGTTCGAATAATTATATTATACGCATTTTTTCTCTTTTGTCAACCGTAAAACCGAGGTTTTCCTTCATATTTCGACAGATAATGTGAAAAAATCACAAAATCTATGCTTTTTCTATTGACAACACCTCGTCATTCGGATATAATAGTCACTGGATTGGCACTTAGTCAAACCGAGTGCTAATACTATTAAACCCAAAGGGGGACTTCTATGATAAAAATATTGAGTTCGAAAAGCTATGAAGACACGTCCAAAAATTACGGTGATTGCATCATCGGTATCGACGGACAAACCGCTATCATCTTCGACTGTGGTTCCGAGGAACACGCAAAAAAAGCGATAAAAATTTTGGATGAGCACTGCATTGACAAGGCAACTGTTATCCTCTCCCACAACGATGATGACCATTTCAAAGGCATTCCATACCTCATTGACGAAGGACGAGTGAGCAAGTTGTTTACCATACTACTGTTGAAGTATAAAGAGGAGCTTCTTGATATAATCGATGATGGTAGAAGAAACCCTTCCTCCATCGGGGATGCAATCAAAGAACTCTACGACAATATTGCAACGCTGTCCGGAACTGTGGCATTACGCGATGTTTACGCTGATAAAGCTGAACTTCCGAGCCAAACAAAGCGAATAGGCCCAAATTTAGAGTATATGCTTCAAGCAGCTGCGAAGGGCTTAGATGGACGTGAGGGAGACACTATTGACGGCGAAACAATTACAAATGCAGCAAGCGTGCAAATCAGTTTAACTATTGGTTCAGCTAAGCTTTTGTTGACTGGCGATTGCGCACCTGAAGCCATACCTGATAGCGAAGATTTAAGCGAATATTCGCATATACAATTACCTCACCACGGTAAACCATCTCTTGCAGAGAAACTTTTTGAACGAATAGGCCAAAACAACGATATGATATATGTCGTTTCCGATAATACAGGAAATAGCAACGGTGGTTCTGATGATTTGAACACTCGGGGAAGAAATATAAAAAACACCCAAAACGGTGATGTTGATATTACCACTTTCTCTTCCTCATCATACAATACTTACACAAGAAGGACGCTTGGTTTATGAGATATTTTTTGCGATGTGGCAACAAGGCGGAAACTATTGCAAGAAGAGAATATCTCGAACAAACCTTCCATCTTTGGTTTATCGAAAAAGGAACTATAGATTCTTTTATCGTACTTGAATCGATTCCTCTGTCGGTCGAAAGTGACATATGCATTATTTACGGACATAATACCGAAGTGGCAACGCTGTTAAAGAACCACAGAGAAAGCATTCCTGAAAATAACATCTTTATAATTGCGTGTCTTACGAATAATCCGAAAGATTTTATTGTACCTTGTAAAAGAGTATATATAGCTCCTCAAAAAAAGGGCGAAGGCATAAAACTTAGAAAAGGTACCGAATTTGGGTTTGATTTTGATATAAGCGATGTTGAACTTAATCTGTTCAACAGCCAAAACCAAAATATGCACGATAAATTGGCATCGGTCTTTGACAGAATATAAACTCTTTTAAATATAACACGAAAACGGGCAAGTAACAGTCATTAACACACCAGCATTATATTTGTTTACACGCAAGTGTGTGCTGTAAACCGTCTCACGACTTTCCGGTCTGATTACTCATTTTGTATTTTATACTGTTTTAGAGTTTGCATATATGAAAAAAATAACCAAATGGCAAAATCGGCAGTTGATATTGATATCAACTGCCGATTTTATTCACTTTCTTACTCAACGCTCAAAAATCCGCCTACAAAGGCATCGGGGAAGATAAACTGTTTTTCACCCGCGGCAAATTTAACGCGGATGTACTTTTTAGCCTTGTCCATCCAAACAACGGTGCCTTTGCCGAAGGTCTTGTGTTTTACCGCAGTTCCTACGCCTACGGGAGCAAGAATTTTGTCCCAATCTTTTTCGGGGGCGGGCTGCGAGGTGGTAGCAGGCTTGTAGCCTGCCCCTACGCTATGCACTGTATCGTTTGTTTTGGGCTGAATATTTGCCGCTTTAGTGTCGGTGGGGCTAATTGCCTCTGTTAAATCGGCAATGGTTGCCTGCTGCTTTGAATAAAGCGCCTCGTATTCTTCACGGCGGAGTACCGTATCCCAGCCGCCGACCGCCTCTCCCTCGTGCTTGTCAATCCCAGTGTAGGAAAGACTGGAGTTTTCATATTTACGGAAACCGAATATTCCCTGATTCATCTTTTCGGGGTCAAACAAGCCTATGGAACAGAGAATATCAAAATCCTTAACCGAAAGACCCGTTACTTTCTTAAAAAGCTCCGGTTCAATCTGCGTTATAACATCCTTTATTGTCTGCTCACGGTAGTCCGTTAAATACATAAATGCCGGAATACGGGCGGCAAGTTTGAGCAGATTTTCCTGCACTTGTTTTCGCAGTGATTTTGCTTTCTTTTCGTCTTCTGAAAGTTCCTTTTTCTCTTGCTTGGTAAGGTCGTCGCCCTTTTCTTTTTTGAGCTTTTTAACCTTTTCGGAACGGTTTATAATCGTCTGTATTTCGGAATTAAGCGAACGGAAGCCCTCAATATTCATAAGCGCATCCAGTGCATCCTGATTGCTCTGTAGCTTTTTAAGAGTATCATTATCAACATGAACAAGCAACGCGGTTTGCCAGCGCTTTGCAAGCAATGTGGCGGATGTTCCGGCATATGTAATATCCAGTATATCCTGTGCGTCTATTCTGTTCATTGATGACCCGTCAAACGCGAGCACCGGCAGAAAGCTTATAAACTCCGAAACCTTTTGCTCCGGGCTTGTATCATCCACTTTTAAACGGCAGGAATAGTCTGAAATTTGGTGCAGCGCACGCTCCAAGGCAAAGTCAAATATATAGCACTCCTGCTTTACAACCTCACGGTTGCCGTGTTCGTCTTTAATTTCCCAGGGCGACTGCACACGGAACGACGTTTGAAAATATGTTTCGGGCGATTTTAAGTTGCGCAGCATAAACACGCCCGCCCACGGTCTTACCGTAACGCCGGTTGTAAGTTTGCCGCAGGATAGCGTTATAGTCTTTGTTTTAAGCGGGTCGCCCATTGCGTTAAGCACCGGCGCCAATGCGTCAATGCCTATGCCCGCCCTTGTTCCCGCGCACACTATGACCTTATAATCATCAAAGAAATTGTTTTGCTTTTGCCGCAGCAAATTATACATTGCATAGCAGCTTGCCACATTCGGCAAAAACCAAAGCGTGTGGGAGAGTACATTAAGCAATGTTGTGTCGGAAAACGGCATAGGCGGTCGCTCTGCACCGAGCTTTAAACCGTCTACGGGCATATAGTTGCCCTGTATCATTTTAAGCCAGTTTTGCACATAATCCTCATATACAAATCTTGCGGTTTCCGGCTTGCCCTTTTCCTCATATTCGGCACGGAAAAACTCGTTAATATCAAATTCGTCGTAGCCCTCGCTTGTGGCAACATTTGTAATGGAGTCCGGCACCTTATATGTCAGCATAATCATTTTCGGCAGTGCCGCATACGGGTTCTCACCGGGACCTTGCCAGCTTTCCTTTGCCGACTGTTCATCCGAATATGTCCAGTTGAAAACTTGATCCTCTAAAAATTCACCGGAATTGAGCGCCCTGAAGGGAGTACCCGAAAGATAGAGATAATGAAAAGCGGATATGGGCAGGAAAGTTTCGTTAATGGCGTTTCCCGCTTCTTCCTTTTGATATTTTTCAATATCAAAATCGTCGTTTTCCTCGTCAAACCTTTCAAAGAGGTTTTTGGCATTTTCACGCCACGCGCCGAAGTGATATTCGTCAAACACTACCAAGTCCCAGTTGGTTGAGTGTATAAACTCATTTTTTGCTTTAATGCCGCCTGCATCATTTGTGCCGAGCAAGTCCTGAAACGAGCCGAAAACAACGATAGGCTTTGTTTTATCGCAAGCCTCAAACTGTTCGTCAAGCTGCTTTGCGTCAAACCGTGCCTCTTTATTGGAAACAAACTGCCACCCGGCAAAATCAACATGGTGTGTAAGATCTTCTTGCCACGCCGATTCAACCGCGGGCTTAAAGGTTAAAATCAGGATTTTTTTGAAATCCATAGCCCGTGCAAGCTGATATGTGGCAAAGGTTTTGCCGAAACGCATTTTAGCGTTCCATAAAAATTTAGGCGGACGGGTCGGGTCTTCTTCCTTTGCCTGTTCAAAATATTTTTTCGCCATTCCAACTGCGGTCTGCTGCTCTTTACGCATAGAAAAGGTCCAAGTGCGCTGCCCCTCAAAACGAATGCCGGTACGCATTTCCTCTATGGCGTCAAGCGCGTCCTTTTCGGTGCAGCAAAACCACTCGTTGCGGTCTTCGCCCTCGTTTAATTGCCTGAAACCTTTGTGCTTTAGTAATCGGTGAATATCTTTATCCGTAAAGCAAGTTCCGTCGGAACGCATTGCGGATTCCTTAAATAAAACTCTGAACGGAATCGCAGCGGTATGCAATTGCTCTTTGATCCTCGTATCCGTGTCCTCACGGTCGGTATATCCGATTTTTATGTAGCCGTTATGGTCGGCAACATCGGGCAGAGTGTAGCCGTAAATTGTAGGCACAACCGCAGGACGGTTATGCAGTATGTCGGATAGGCTGATATTTCCCGCCATTAGTTATCACCTCCCGGTATATCCATTGGGCGTATCGTATTTTCAATATAGCTGATTTCAGTTTCGGTTAAATTATACTTATTGTAAAGAGACACATCTGTCCAAGATTTTGAAAAATCAACCCACGGAACAAATTTGAAATTCGCTATCGATAGATTCATACCTATCAATGTTTGCAATATCAAAAATCTAACAAATTTTGTTCTGAGATAATTATACACATTTGTTGCTTCACTCATTTTTGGCGTAGGGCATATTGTCAAGTATGATTGATTACATATTTGTGATGGTGTCAGTAATTCCATTCGACTTAACACCCTGTACATTCCCGCCTTATCAGGAGCACCCGCATGTTCGCAAGATAATTTGGAAATCATAGGTTTATACATATCAATTGTATCTATCGATTTTTTTACATCTCTGCGGCGAACATATGACCATCCTTTACTGCTGAGCAGCTGGCAATCATCTGCGTATACCTTTTCTGAGTCACCCACATATGTAGATAAAAAGCCATATGGCGTTTGCGGACTACATCCTCCCGCTGAATTCAACATTTTTTCTTTCTTCGCAAGCACTTTATCTACAATTGATAATGCCTCATTGCTTCGAATAAATATATCAAATTCATTCAGCTTTCTTTTGGATGTGGTTTCTTTTCCATTATTTATATTTGTGTATTCACAAAGTGTGTGTTCTGCGGAATCATATAGAAAATAGCAAACACCACCGTTTAAATCTACCCCCGGAAAACAATCATTGGCATTTGAATAATCGACAATTTTACTAATGTGCTTATCATTAAGCATATTCTTTCTAAAATCTTCCAAACCGACTCCGCCTGCAAACCATCTGTCCGGAATAATCATTGTAATGTATCTCGGATTCAGTTTTTTTACTTGCTCAAAGAATTTATGATATATAGGTATTGCACCCAATCCTTTTCCGCTGTCATTTACTTTAAGCTGATATGGCGGATTTGATATAATCACATCAAATTTCATATTAAAAATCTCCTCGGGATCGCTCAGGTGAATTAGTTCATATGCATATGTCTCTAATTCTTTGTCCCTTTTCCACTGCTCTTTGTTTGCTCCGCAATACTTGCATTTTCCATTCACCCAAGTATGGTTTATTCTTCTGTATCGAATGTTTCCCTCGGCGTCATCAAAGTGCGTGATTGAGTACGGACCGTTCGGATATTTCGAGCAATAAAGACTTCGGCGGGATATAAGACTTGTCAGCTCTGTAATGGCAATTCCGAAAAGCTGTTTATGAAAAATATGATCTATGCGCTGTTGTAAATCGGGAATTTTATCTTCAAGCCCCACCAATAACCGTTTAGCGATTTCACGGAGAAATACGCCGGTTTTGCAAGCCGGGTCTAAAAATGTAGTATTCGGGTCGCAAAATAATTCCTGCGGCAAAAGGTCAAGCATTTTATTCACCACATCGGGCGGAGTGAAAACCTCGTCGTTTGAAAGATTTGCAAGGCATGAAAGTACATCGGGCGTGTGCTGCGTTTTATCCTTATAGATTTTATCAAAAAAACTGTCAGCCATTTTTCCATATCCTCCTGTAATTTATGGGCGGATATTCGCATATCGGCTCCGCCATATATTCTCCTGTAACGGGGTTTTCAGATAAATAACGGGTTATATCGTCTTCCGTATCGAACAGCGTGTTTTGCTTTTGCTTTGGCTTTTCGTTTGCTTTAAGCAGAACATCAAGGCGAAAATCACGCCTTTTCAGTCTTGTTCCGAGCATCAGGCTCCATTCCGGGAAAATTATCGGAATATCGGTGTCATTTTGATATTCGTCAACGCACATAAGCGTTAAAGCGTTGCCGCATAAAATGTTTTTCTCTAAAATGTACTTAACCGATTTGCGTGTATCGTTATTGCATTGCTTTTTGCAAACCGCTTTATACTCCTTTTCCCAAATGTCATACAGCCGCTTGCGACATTCCTCGGTGTTATCCTGCATAATGTCAACGCCGTAAATGCTTGAAACAGCAAGCACGGAATAGCGGTCAAAATCATACGGATTACTTTTATAAAGTCTTTTTGCGGTTGACAGTTTTCTTGTAAGAATTTCGGCAAGGAAGCCTCCAATGCCGCAGGCAGGCTCCAAAAAACGACTGTCAATTCGGTCGCATTCCTGCGCGACTAAATCGCACATTGCTTTGACTTCGCGCTCGGCGGTAAAAACCTCGCCGTGGTCGGCAACCCGCTGTTTTGATTTAACTTGTTTTGTCACGCCCTTTATCACCCCTGAATCCGGCAACATAATACTGATTATGTTGTATATTGGATAATAAAAAAGACTTGCCGAAACACAGCAAGTCATAAATGAGTATAAAAAGCCAAGCCTTATTTTACGGGTCGAAAATCATACCCTATAAAAGGCTTTATTGTGATGTTCAATTCTTGACAATTTCATGTTTTCGCACTTTTCATCACTGTCGTTCTTTACATTATCTCGTTTTTGTGCTATAATTCAATATGTATAATATAGGGTAAATGCAGCTACGAGCATTTAAGATACAACATAATCAGTATTATGTTTCTGCCGCCGATTTTGGTGGCTTTTTTATATTATAAGCCGCATATTTTCCATCCGCTGACGGTGTTCCGTGCCGGTAGAGATAATATAAATTCGTGTTGTGTTGATGCTGCTGTGACCGAGAATATCTGCAAGTTTTGCAATATCTTTTTCAATACCGTAGAACACCCTTGCGAACAGGTGACGCAGGTTATGCGGGAACACCTTTTGCGGATTAACATTTGCTTCAATGCATAACGCTTTCATTTCACGCCAGATGTTAGTGCGGCTTATCGGCTTGCCTGTTCGTGCAACAAAAATCATACCGTTTTTTATTCCTTGCTCTGCTGCGTAGCGGAGCAATTTTTGTTTTAATTCCTTTACAATAAAAACCGACCGTGTTTTTGCTTTGCAGTTTACAACCGCCTCGCCCTGTTTTACCGCCTCAACGGTAATAAATTGCAGTTCGCTGACACGGATACCTGTGCCGCATATAGTTTGCAAAATAAGATTAAGCCTTTCATTGTGTTTGCGTTCGGCAGTTCTGCAAAGCCGTGCATATTCTGCTTTCGTCAGTTCCTTTTCTTCAGGGCAGAAAACTTGTTGTTGAAGTTTTAAAGATTTCACCCGCAAGTCGTGCCAACCTAAAAAAGCAAATAAACTGTTGATGCTTGCAAGCATTGAATTTACGCTCCGCACGGCGTAATTTTCTTGTAAGTGCTTTTTGTATGCAATAACAATTTCTTTTGTGACGGCAGTATTTTGTGTATACACCGAAAATGCCTTAACATCACGGATATATTTTTCAACTGTTATTTCGCTCCTTTCCTCTAAGATAAGATGTTCTCTAAATTCGGCAATCATTCTTGCTGTAATAATTTGTCCTTTCATCTCAATTTACCTCCGAGTATTTTTCTAATATTCTACCCGAAAAGCATGAAAACAATAATTGTCACCGTTTATTGTAGAAAAAACAGTGGCAATAATCGAATGTGCGATACAACATTAATTAACATGGATTTACTTATGCATTGAAAAGCGAATAACAACAAAATACCTATCCCCGGCACCGTATGAAAAATAGAACGGAGAAATCTGTTTTGCTTTTCATACGGTGTTTTTTATTTTCAGCACGAGTTATCAAGAAAAATTGATAGCAAGGGGTTAATTTTCCGATATTTTTTCAGCAATCCAATATAGAGAGGCGAAAGTAATCAACAGCGATAAACAAAAAATTAAATCAAAACATTTTCTCGTAAACTATGCATATTTTCTTTAATTTTTGACGATTGGTGGAGGGACTGATCACAGCACCTTGAAAATTGAATGACCGGCTGAATGGAGATATGACTTTGCCACGATGTATGCGGAAAGCAGACCGAGCGAAGCGACTGTGCGGTGAAATTCCGGGCGGGGATATAAAAACGCCATCAGGCAAAACGGCAATTTTTTCGGAAAGGAGGTAATGCCTTTGAGGACATTGGAGCTTAATTAGAAAGCAAAAAGCATTCTGTCAGAAATGCCGCGCTGCGCGGCACCGGTTTAGCAAGCACTGAATTTGGGTGCACCAAATTCTATTCGCTTGCAAATGGCATTGCATTAGCAAGCATCGCGTTTGGGTGCACACACCGCAAACACACTTGTTAGGGGGTCGCTTTCCGCGCCCCCTAAAACCCCAAAAAGAAAGGATGACTATTATCGAAAAAAGAACAGAGAGAATTAAGTTTTGGTTGACAGATAAGGAGTTAAAGCAAATCGACCGTAAAGCTAAAAGGCTCGGTATGAATCGCTCGGAATATATCCGTCATATCATTGCAAGCTGCAAGCTTGTACACACGCTTAACATTGATTATGAGAGCTATTATAACCGACTTAAATGTATCAGCGATGAGATAAACCACCACTTAATTGTTCTGAATCAAATCGGAACATTGGACGAGCCGCGGTTTAATCACCTCTGCGAAGACGCGGTCAAAACAGCGAAAGAATTATCTGACGAGCTGACCGAAAAGCTGGATATTGAAATTGAAAAATCAAGAGAGGTGAATACTTGAGAAACGGAAAGCACTATGTTCAAGTTCGGATGACAAAAACCGAAAAGGAAAATTTCTTAAGGCTCAGTAAACTGTGCAACGCCCCTGAGAAAACAGTTCTGTATTGGCTTGTAAATGACATGGTTGTCTACGAAAAGCCGCCGGAGATATTTTTCAAAATCACAAGGTTGATGCTGAGGCTGCAAATAAATGTAGATCATATTTGCCTCAGCAGATACGGATTGTCGGAAGCAATAAAGATGAAATATCACAGGTTTTCAAAAGCACTGAATAATTACGATTGCGAAATCATTTACAAAGGTTTATTTGCAGAAGCACACTACGGTGAAGACCGTAGATAACAACATTGAAAGGCAGTAATTATGAAATACACAAACCAAACTGCCGTTTCAATCATATTTTTCTATACACAATTTTCTACAAGAGACGGCAGACAAAAAGAAAAATGAATTACGAAAGGAATATATTGAATGAAAAACGAAACCAAAATGTCTGCCGAAAAGGTAGTAAAAGAAACCTTAAAGCAACCCAAACCGAAGCTAATGAACATTAAAATTGAGAAGCTTCACCCGTTTGAGAATCACCCGTATAAGGTGCTGGACGATGAGTCTATGAAAGAACTTGTCGGGAGTATCAAAGAATACGGACTCTTGAACAGAATCATCGTTCGTCCGTTAGAGGACAAGCCCGAAGAATACGAAATCATTTCCGGGCACCGCAGAGTACACGCCGCCGAGCTTCTTGAAATCAAAGAGGTACCAGCGGTTGTTCATTTTATCGACCGTGACGAGGCCACGGTTATGATGGTAGATTCCAATTGCCATAGAGAAAACTTAACGCTTATGGAAAAAGCTCGTTCTTACCGCATGAAAGCAGATGCGTTATCGCACCAAGGTAAAGCTTTGGGACAGAATGTCCCGAAGCCCGAGGACAATCGCACTACCGCAAAAATCGGAGCGGACAGCGGCGATGGCTACAAAACCGTGCAAAGACTTATTCGCTTGACTTACCTTGTTCCCGAACTTCAAGAGTATGTGGACGGCGGCAAGATGAAAATGCTTCCGGCTTATGAGCTCTCATTCCTTGATGAAGAAGCACAGAGGGATATTGTTGACAATATTGATGAAACCGAAACTTTTCCGTCCCACGCACAAGCTCGCCGTATGCGTGTCGCTTTTGAAGAAGGTAAGCTTGACTACAATGCCGTAACCGAAATCATGAACGAGCTGAAACCGAATCAGGTAGAGAAACTCAAAATCCCAATGGACGATATACGCAAGTATGTGCCGAAATCTATGACACCCGCTGAAATGCAGGCATATCTCCTCAAGCTCGTAAAACAGGACTACGAACGTCAGCATAACCGCGACGCAAGATAAGGAGTGTGCTTATGGATAAGTTTATTGTTGGATTCGGCAGTACCCCTCGAGAGTATGTCATTAACGGAGTGAGATATGTAGTTGAGTCGAGATTTCAAAAGCCTGATTACAAAAATCCAAGAGAAAACACCTTGTTGAATAACCGTATCGGGAATTATCTCACAAGCGATTTCGCAGATTTGCCGTCTGTCGATGCAGATAATATAATAGACACTGAATATGATTGTACGGCTGCCGGAAAGGAGGAAAACAATGCAGCCAAAAACTAAAAAAGACAAAATCGGGATAACGGCGCTTTATTGCCGGTTGTCCCGTGACGACGGAATGGACGGTGAAAGCAATTCCATCGTGAATCAAAAGAATCTGCTCTTGCAAAAAGCAAAAGAAAAGGGACTGACCGATACCAAGTTCTATGTTGATGACGGATATACGGGAACCAACTTCAACCGACCGGGATTTCAGCAGATGCTCTCCGATGTCGAAATGGGATATATCTATGCCGTAATGGTAAAAGACTTATCCCGACTCGGACGAGATTATGTTTCGGTAGGAAATTACACCGATGTATATTTCCCTGATCATGACATTCGCTTTATTGCCGTTAATGACGGCATAGACAGCGAGGAGGGCGAGAGCGAAATTGCCCCTTTCAAAAACATCTTAAACGAAATGTATGCACGGGATATATCTAAGAAAATTCGTTCATCACACAGACTGAGGGGCAGTATGGGTGAGCCTTTATCTCAACCGCCTTACGGATATATGAAATCCGCTGAAAACAAAAAGAAGTGGGTTATTGATCCGGAGACGGCAGAGGTGGTAAAAAGCGTTTTCAAAATGTGTCTTGAGGGCAAGGGCAACGAAACTATCGCGCGAATATTGCAGGAGAAACAAATACTTGTTCCTATGGCGTATTGGCAACGCAAAGGGCTGCCGAGAGGCGGCAAAAAAACGCAGCCTAATCCGTACAAGTGGTGCAAGACGACAATTCAAAAGATTTTGTCTCAGCAGGAATACTGCGGTGATGTAATCAACTTCAAGACCTGCTCAAAGTCTTTTAAGAACAAAACAAGGCTTCCGAACGATCCCGAGAATTGGGCAATATTCAGGGATGTTCACGAGCCGATTATTGCACGGAGTGATTTCGAAAAGGTACAGACGCTCATAGCCAAAACCAAACGCCGCGCGCCAAAACCTCAAAACGGCGAGAAAAGCATATTCTTCGATTTGCTGTTCTGCGGCGATTGTCACGGTAAGCTCCGTCATCATACGAATACTATCAACAAGGACATTCACTATTTTGTGTGTGCCAACAACAAGGTAGATTACCGAGGAGAATGTCCCGGCAGACACTATGTCCGAGCAGACGCTATTGAGCAGGTGGTAATGCTGGAGCTGCGAAGGATGGCAGAGTTTTTGGCTGCGGATGAGGAAGCCTTTGCCGAGCTGCTTGCTCAAAAGACCGATAAAGAGCTTTTGAAGGAAAAGAAGCACGACGAAGCAGAACTTCAAAAAGCAATCGCCAGGAACGATACCGTATCCCGTCTATACGAAAAGCTTTACGAAGATAATGCTGTCGGCAAGGTGAGTGACGAATGGTTTATGCAGTTGTCCCACAAGTATGAAGCGGAAAGGCTGGAACTGAAGTCAAAAATAAAGGCGCTTCGGCAAAAGCTTTCCGAATGCGGACAGCGCGAACAGGAACGCGAAAATTTTACTTCGGCAATCCGCAGGTTTATGCGAATGGACAGACTGACCGCACCGCTGCTTCGTGAACTCATCGACCACATTGATGTTTTCGAAACAGAGGGCAAAGGTAAAAACCGAACGCAGAGAATCGTTATCTATTATCGCTTTGTCGGATATGTGGAGATACCCGAGATATCACACAGACCGAATATCGTCGCCGATACCAGAAAAGGTGTCGCGACCAAGTATTTAACCGAGCCGAAAACGGCATAACAAAAGGAGCAGGCGAAAACCTACTCCGTACATAAAACCATATTAAATAGAAAAATCGAGTATTCATAAGTGAAATCCCTTATGAATACTCGATATGGTGCGAGAAACGGGACTTGAACCCGTACGGTGTGAACCACACGCCCCTCAAACGTGCGCGTCTGCCAGTTCCGCCACTCTCGCATTACGCCGGGCTGTTGCCCGACTGCTTGAATATTATATCAGTTTTTGCACAGCTTGTCAACCCTTTTTTCAATCTTTTTAATCTTTTTGAAAAAAGAATTTTTGCCGATCAGCCGTGAAACGCGATACGGGATCAAAAGATGTGCCGCAGCGGGCGCACACGAGGCTGAGCGTCATAAACATTCCGCAGGCGGAATCGGCCATACACGGCATATACCGCAAAAAAACGTTGTCAACCCGACGGAAAACAAACAAAACAAAGCACCGCAGCCGCCGGAAGAAGTTTTTAGCTCGAACATAGCAACTCCCGGAGGCGGTCGGTCAAAGCCCTCAATCGGTCAAGCGCGCCTTCGGCAATGCTTTCGTTTTATTCACGGCTTTCACACAGGCTGCTGAGCTTATCCGCAATATTTTTACCGTTGTACCTCAGGATAAAGTCCGCGTTTTCCGTAGCCGCTTTCTCATCTCGCCCAAACTCTTTTTCGCGGATGAGAAATACGGCGCGATTACATTCGGCACTCTCTCCGATCTTCAGCAGATACTTTTGAAATTCTTCCGCCTCGTTCTTCGCATATTTCTCGGCATAGTAAGGTTCATCGGAATCGTCTTTTGAAACAATACACCATTTGCCGATTTCGGGATCGAAGGACGGAACCGTGTCAACTATAAGCAGTGTTTTGCCGCAGTAAAAAATCCGTGTGAGCACGTCGCCTCGTCCGGATACGGAAAATACCGCACGGGGAGTGATTTCTTTGAGACGGTCTCGTACATTCCGAAGCAAGGCGACTGTGTCACCGAAAATTCGTATTTTACCATTTCGCCGTACAAGCGCCATATCCTTCCGGTATCTCGAAAAGCGGTATCTGACGATATATGCCGGCACATAGAGGATGAGAAACAAGCAGAGAAAAGCACAATGGGAAAAGACATACCGAAAGCAATAATGAAAACAACCTACTGCGTTTTTTCATATCCCGTCCCCTTTTATATAGAATGTCCCTATTATACCATTGTCCCGCAATTATGTCAAACGACCGCGATGACATATGCCGCAAGCGCCGACACCGATGCCTGCGGTAACTTTATTATGGCTGTTCTCAATCACTTTTTCCGTACTTTTCGTAACATATCTATTGTAATCCTACACACGGCAGTAAATAAAATTCTTCTTTTTGACTTGACATTGCGGGCGCAATATAGTATAATAACAATGTTAGTTATGCGGGTATGGCGGAATTGGCAGACGCGCTAGATTCAGGTTCTAGTCGGGGTTCCTCGGTGAAGGTTCAAGTCCTTTTACCCGCACCATAAAAGGGCTACAAAATAGATGTAGCCCGTGAAAACCCCGATAAAATCGGGGTTTTCACCGTTTATACGGCAAAATTTCAGCGAACCGTTTTGACAGATA
>ERZ827108.2681-NODE-2681-length-17448-cov-4.671247_pt1 | contig 17448 bp, 10 predicted proteins | sample MGYA00519921_ERZ827108 | MGnify/ENA primary metagenome ERZ827108 (study PRJEB31778, sample SAMEA3449258) | human gut metagenome | biome: human gut; feature: human-associated habitat; material: faeces | place: United Kingdom | collected 2010/2012 ... | reverse complement strand
TCCGCATGGTCTAAGCCATACGGAGGATTAACTGTTTTACGGACACCCGTCTATCGTGCGGGAGGTTTACTTTTCGTTGGCTGACAGCTGTCGGTTGAAAAACAAATCAACGGTTTGTTTGCATTGCGCCTGATACAGTTTTCCCCGCAGCACGGATCGGCGGTATGGACAAATTCGCAGATTTGAATTATAATGAATTCAACGCAAAGTTGAGAGCAATTCGTTTTTAAGTCGCTTCTTATCTTTCAAGGCATGTGCTACAATGTAGTTACGGTACCGATATATTCTGTTTGGAGGTCATATTATGTCACCAATGGGACAAATTATCAAAGATCTGCGTAAGAAAAACGGATTTACGCAGGAAGAGCTTGCCGAGCGGCTCGGCGTTACCTATCAAGCCGTTTCAAAATGGGAGAACGGTACGGGAATGCCGGACATTTCGCAGGTCGTTCCGCTTGCATCGATATTCAAAGTAAGTACAGACGTGCTGTTCGGTATTGCAGACACGACGGAGAACGAAGAGGCACGGAAAATTGTTCAGCATGCCGACAGAATAAAGAAATACGGTGAAGCGGAAACATATCTAAAAGCTTATGATATTTTGCTTGACGGACTGAAGAAATACCCCGACAATCCGATCATCATGATCAACTGCATGAATCTCGGAGTTTCGCTTTCTTCGCCGGAAAACGGATGGGTTTACGCCGAAGAACGGGCAAAAGAAATCGTATCCGAAACAATTCGCCAAGCGAATTTCATTACGGCAAATTCGAAAAATATCACCGATATTCTATCTGCGCGTCAGGTCTTGGTTTTTCTTTACTGTAACCGGGAAAAATTTGATTTGGCGTCAAACGAAGCAGGAAACTTTCCGCCCCGCGCCGATTTGACCATGTATTCAGCTATGGCAGCCGTCAGTGAATGCATGGCGGATCACAAAAAAGCGGCAGCGTATCTGTGCAGCAATATCGACTATACGCTGCAGGCGTTTGAAAATGATACGGCACGGCTCGGAAAGGCATATTGCAGTGACGGTAAATATGAGGATGCCGTTACCGTATACGAAACATTTTTCGAAGTAATGCGTGTAATATTTAAGGATGAAATTCCGCCTTCGTATCATGACTTTGATTCGGGAGACTGTTATCTGCTATTGGCAGAGGCGTATATTGCGGCAGGCAAAACATCGAAAGCAATGGACGCCGTGGAAAAATCCGTTATGTATTATATTGATCTTTACAATACATATACGGAAGAAAATATTTTACAGCGCAGCCATATAAAATCGCCTGTCGTAAGGGAAACCGAATTGGTCACGTCACTGCCGAAGAAAATCATAAAGCAGAAATTGCTTTACAAGTTATCTGCACCGGGAATTCAAGCCCTGAACCGTGAAGCGCGATTCCTTGAATTATCGGAGACGGTGAACAACCTGTCATGATAATCCCGCAATCACAAAATCCGATACATGGATTCATTTGCGGGTACGGCGCAGCGAGTCTGAAAGAACTCGGTCATTTACAGCGCATCTAAATCAACCTGTCAAGTCAAAGCTCCCGCGCAGTGCGAAAGATCGTCCGATCTCACGCGATACGCGGGAGCTTTTTATTTCTCTTATCCGATGTGCTTCAGAGTCTGCGCGGCAAGTTCTGAGACCGACACCTCCTCCACGCCGAAAACGGAGGTGCGAACCGTGTTGTTGATCGGCTTCGTCCAGCTTTCGTCTATGCAGCCGATCCCCTTCGCCATTCCGACGACGGAGCCGACGGTCGCACCGTTGCAGTCGGTGTCGAATCCCGTTTCCACAGCCATGCATACCGACTTCGAAAAATCGCCGCCCCCGTAGAGGATGGCCGCCGCCACGATCATTGCGTTCGGCACGGTGTGGCACCATCCGTACTCCGTGTGCTCGTCGTAGCGTCGGTGAATATCGGCAAAGCATTGCGCGGCGGGAACGCCGTTTCGGTATCCGTTCAGCACGTCGGTGACGGCTTCGTGCAGGCGCGACGTGCACGGTATCTGCGCAAGTCCGCACGAAACGACCGCCTCGAAATCGTCGGTGCAGGCGGCAGCCGCGAGCATCGCGGCGACGAACATTTCGCCGTATATCCCGTTCTTCACGTGCGAAATGCACGCATCGCGGTGTGCCATCTCGGCGGCAAGCTCGGGATTTCCCGGATTGATATAGCCGAAGTAATCCCCGCGTATCTGCGCGCCGATCCACTCGCGGTACGGATTCTTGTAAACTGCGCTCTCGGGCGGCTCGTACCCGTTTACGAAATTGCGGTAAGCGACACGCTCCGCGGTGCAGCAGGAGTACCTGCCGATAAGCGTCATCCAGTCCCTCGAAACGTCGTATGACGTGAAGTCTCTTCCGTGCCTGTCGACGATCCGCTGCGCAAGCACCGTGTAATTTACGTCGTCGTCGATCGGCATTCCGTCGATAACGTCCGCCATGCAGAATTCCGCTATGCCGAATCGGTACTTCTTCATGATCTCCGCGTCGGCATCGCGCTTCATGATATAGCGGTGCATCGGATAGTTACCGCAATCCTTCAGAAACGGGATCAGCTCGTCGGTCCTGACCCCCTCGATCGGCTTGCCGAGCAGGCATCCGCAGATTCTGCCGGTCCACGCACCGAGGATTTTCCCTTCAAGCGCGGACTTGTCCGGCGGCGACAGCGCCGGAGCACTGCGGCGCAGTCTCCGTATCCCATCGAGATCGGACGGCTCGGTGTACGGATATCCCTCCGCAGTCTTTGCGTTGAGAACGATGTCGAAAATAACGTCGGCGATCCGCGCTTTGGCATCGTTCCCCGGCAAAAGAGAGACCGCACGAAAAAGCTCCCCGTATTCCTTCAGGTCAAGCCCCTCATCTATGCACTGCTCGTACTCGATGGGAAGGTCGGCGCAGTATATCTCCCACTTGGACATTTTTTCGTATTTCGGGCGGATCTTTCTTCCGAAATTAATGTCGTCGGCGAAGCGTTCGTCCCTGCCGAGGATCAGCGCATCAAGCGAAATCCCGAAATGCTTTGCGATCCGGATCAGCTTGTCGAGCTCGGGAACACACGCCCCGCTCTCCCATTTCTGAACGGACTGCCGCGAGACCCCGAGCACCTCGGCAAAGCGCTCCTGCGACATATTTCCGTCCGTGCGTAATTTGTTCAGCGTATTTTCAAGCGACACGACATTGTCCTCCCGAAAAGATTTACGCTTTTATTATAACTCCCGCCGCCCCGGCTTTCAAGAAAGGAAATCATACTTTTTCGGCAACCGTGAGTTGCAGCGGCGGTGAAGGCGGCGCAAAGCGGAAATCGGCAGCGCTTTTCTCCCCCGCGATGCCGAAAGCGCGGGGACAGGACGTCAATTGTTCGGATTATGCGTGTGCCGCGTTATGCGTAACTAAATATTTTGTCCGCATTTTCACAATTTATTACCGAATTTCATATATATGTTGAAAAAATTGTTGTGGCCGCGATTCGGATATGGTATAATAGACACGGTATTACATTATTCTGTAGCTGCACGCTCACTTACCGTATCCCCGAGAAATGGGCAGTGCCCATTTCTCCGACGTGATGCCGAGACCGACACACGGTATTACATTATTCTGTAGCTGCACGCTCACTTACCGTGTCCGCGAGAAATGGGCAGTGCCCATTTCTCCGACGTGATGCCGAACTTCGATTTTACTGCGTAATCCTTTGCGGCATACTCCGCACCGCGCTTTGCGCGCACATAACCGCACCGCAATATCCCCCTCCGTGCCGAACGGCACACACAGCGCATTTCGCCCCCGGCGGCACGTTCCGCCGCATACTGCGTATAGCGCATTTCGCACACCGCGCCGTCCGCACCTCATACCCTATCGCATCGCGCATACCGCGCACCGGCAAAATTCTCGCACATGCGCATAAATAAACCGAGGCACGCTCATGCATGCCCCGGTTTTTCATTTTATTATGCGGTTACTCCTCGATGCCCTCGTACATGGCGTCGATCCTGTCGGTGTACTCCTTCCACACCTGGGACAGCGCGGCGAAATCCTCGTCGGTGAACGTCATGCTCGGGAAAGGCGATACGCCGTAGATATCCGGCACACCGTATTCACTCTGCTCGAGCATGCAGCGCATCGTGTCGCGCTTGGTGTTGTATCCGCCGTTGTCCGTGTCGATGATCGAATCGGGCGTGGCGATCTTGTACATCTTCGCGCGGAACATAAGATCCTCGCGGCAGAAGCGGTTCTTTCCGTCGTAGTCGTGAAGGCGCGCCTGATCCACGAGATGCGCGAAGTACGGATGGCACGCCGATGCGTTGATGATCGCGTGAGGCTTGATCTTCTTTGCAACGGTGTAAATGTGCTCCATATAGTCGTAGAGAAGCTCAACGCCGTACTTGCCGGAATAAGTCTTGAACTTGCGTCCGATGGGATTCATGAACGCATAGTCGATCTTGATTCCGTCGCAGTCGTAGCATCCCTCGTCGGAGGAGAAGATGCGGTAGAGCGCGTCGTCGAGAACCTTCAGGAACGCGGGGCTCGAGGGATCGATCTTCTTTGCGGGAGGATCGAGCTTGCCGCCGCCCATGTCAGCCGTCACGCATGCATCGTCGGAAAGTCCTTCGGGATCGAACACCTTGAACCAAAGCATCGTGTGAACGCCGTTCTCATGCTGCTCGTCAACAAACGCGCGCAGATCGGGCCACTTCTCGGGATCGGCAGCGTCAACGGCATATTCGGACTGCCACTTGTCGTCGATGATGAGGCAGCGCGGGTAAAGTCCGCCCGCGTGGAGCCTGTCGAGGTAGTCCCTGTACACTCTCTCGCAGGAGCGTCCGAGCGCGCCGCCGGGAACGTCGGCGCGGGCGAACTGCTCGATCCATCCGCATGCCATCGGACCGTACCAGAACTTCGGAGGGATCTCCTTCTTTCTGGGGCGGGCGATACCGCTCGTGTAGTAGTACTTCGAATACTTCTCGCATACGTCGTACTCATCCTCCGCGCCGAAGCCGATGATGAAGGGCGCGGTCCATTCGCCGTCAACCTCGGTGTGACCGTGCTGATCGGTGGAGAACCAAATTCCGCCGTGGCTGTTGAAATCGAAGCTCTGGAAGTTGTGTTCGCCCTTTTCGGCTACAAGACCGATTCCGAGCTGACGCTTCAGCCCCTCGGTGCGGAATGCGTAGCAGAACATCGGAGGAACCATGAGAACCGACCAGCGGTGGCATCCGAGCACCGCTCTGAAATGGTAATCCTCTTCGTTGAAGAGCGAGAGGCAGGGGGTGAAGCCGTCCTGGAACTCATATCCGCTCAGTCTGTTGCCTTCGGCGGAGCATCCGCTGAAATACAGAACCCCGTCAACCTTGCCCTTGCCCTTTACGGTGACGCTGTATCTGAAACGAAGCGGATCGCAGACGAGCGTGTAGATCTTTTCTTCCCAAAGATTGCTCTTCGACGTCCATCTGAAGGTGACGGTGTGACCGTCCTCCTTCACCGACTCGAGAACGGGAAGGCAGGTGTCCGCATCGTCCGCGGTCTCGTAATTTTCGTCGAGAGTATCGACGCCGGTCGCAATGTCGAGTTCGGCGACCGTGCATCCGTCGAGAATGATGCCCGCGCGGCTTCCGTCGATCTCGAGAGAGTATTTCGCGCCCTTGTAAGTGTACATAATTTTCCCCTTTCGGTGCGGGCGAAGGAAGGTGCGCCGTCCTCGGGGACTCGCGCCGCATCCGCCCGATTTTAATCAAAGTCAGGCTCATTTTAACATATTGCACGGTCTCTTGCAAGCACCTTCGGAAAAATAATGTTCAAAAAAGAAAAACGCGGAAAGATCCGCGTTTTTCGGCAGTTTGATCGGTTTTATTTTCGGGCATCGATCCGAATTTCCGATATTATTCCGGTCCCGTCCGACCGACGGCGCTCCGATTATTTCAGATCGGGGATCGCGGCGAAGAACTCCCGCAGTCTCCAAAGCTGCGACGGCTTGTCGTCCCTGAGCCACGCGCGCGAATATCTCTCCGACCACAAGGAAATGATCCCGCGAAGCTCTTCCCTGCCGCAGCATTCCTCCGCGCCGCGCAGATAAAGCGATATCCGGTTCAGTATTTCGATACCCTCGGCGGAAAGGATAAGATCGCCGATTACCGCATCCCCCTTCCGTCCGAGCGACTCGAGACGGCGTATCTCCCTGCGGCAGACTTCGATCGCGTTTACCGCGTCAGCGTCGGTCTTTTCGTTTTCGTAGGTGAACTCCTCGGTCTCGCCCATGCGGAAATTCTTGTTGTACCACGTCACGAGATGCGCCCACGTCGAGATGCTCTCGGCGCGGCAGAGCGCAAGAATCGTCTCCGTCATGTCGAATTCGACAACCCCGTAAAGCCTCTCCGATACAAGGCGCGTGAAATCGCCGCCCGTTTCGGCATCCGTGTTCCAGCTCTTCTGCGCTCCGTACAGCGCACCGTACAGATTCGAGTTGAACGGGCATATGTGTCCGAAATCTCCCCAATTCGTGTTGAGGATTCCGAGAACGCCGTTCTTCTTCGCGTGTGCGGCAAAGCTTGCGATGTTGCCGATCCCCTCGTCCGCATTCTCGATGAAGCGGCTCCATGAGGACGTGCCGGGGCAGAAGATGCTCCGATATCCCATGTCGTTGAACACCCAGCCGAGCCAATCGGGCACGACCTTGTGATAGCACCAGTTGAGCACGATCACGTCCGAGGGAGAGATGTTCTCCTTCACAAGCTCCGCGTGAGCCATGCAGACGTCTCCCCAGAGCATTGCTGTCTTGCCGTGCGCGCGAAGCGCGGAGATAAGCTTCGTCGCGTGGTGAACGAACGCTTCTCCCGTATCGCGTCCCGCGTTCCTTCCCTTGCAGAGGTCGAGCGTCTCGTCGCAGCAGATGTTGAAATACTTCGATCTGAACAGCGGAATGTACTGCTCGATCATGCTTATCACGACCTCGGCGGATTCCGGATTGTACGGGTCTATCGTGTGATGCCACTGCTTCTCCATCCAATAAACGCGCTTCGGCTCGAAGTTTTCAAGCTCGCACAGGTGCTTGTATTTGTCGCTCTGAAGGAGCGTGTACATATGACCGAACGTGGAGAGGCTCGGCACAAGATCGATAAAGTGCTCATAGCAGTAATCGTCGAGCGCGAGCATCTCGGCGGGGGTGAGCGCCTCATCCTCGGTGACGATGCCCTCAAGCTCCTTGAACATGAACGCATCCTCAACGTAAAGCTGGAGCATGTTTATCTTGTAGTACGAAAGCATATCGACAATCGCGAAAAGCTTCGACAGGCGGTTCACCCGCCCTCTCGTTATATCCTGATAGAATCCGCGGAAAGGAAAATCGGGCTTGTCGAAGATGCGGCATACGGGAACATCCCCGTCGCAGACAAGCTGACGGAGCGACTGAATGCCCCAATACGCGCCCGCCGCGCCGCCGCTCTCCACGGTTATCCTGTCCTCCGTGACCTCGAGAGTGCAGCTCTCGCATTCGGGATCGTCCCCCGCGCAAACGACGATGCAGTGTCCCTTCTCCGCGCCGACGCGAAACGGCACAAGCTCGCCCGTCTTCCCGCCGATCTCCGAGCACAGGATCTGCACGGCGCGCGAAAGGCGCTGATCCTTCGCCTTCAAGTATACCGACACACCCTTCAGGGAGAACGAGCCATCTCCCTCGACCGCCATGTACGGCGTAGGTATAATACGAATCATATTTTTCCTCCGAAAATCACTCTGCCGCAAAAGGCGGAGCGGCGGCTTCGGGCGTTCCCGCGGGGCGATGATGCCGCGTATCGCGCCCCGTCTACGGCATCGCGCGGCAAATCCCCGAAATCCGTCATATCCCCGCCGCATGACGTGCGGCTGTGAAGTAAGTATATCATATTTTCGGATTTCTGTAAAGCGCCCCGGCAAAGGAAAACGCGCCCGCCGCCGAAAGCCGGCGGATAACGGACCACCCGAAAAGCCGCGGCGCACCGAAAGAAGGAGTGCCGCGACTGCCGTGCATATAAGGAAAGCATGAAGCGCAGTTTCCGCGCACCGCTCTTTCGCATCCGGGAGGTTCACCGTCGAAATCCGCCGCACTGCCCACACCTCACGAAAACTCACCGCCGAAAACAACCCGCCCGATCTTGCACATCCTTAAAGTACGGCAGCAAAATCCGCCATGCCGCCTCCACCCTCGCACGTCTCTCCCATGACTTCCGCCGTGCCCCATTCTCCGCTGTTCTGTATTCTTTGCCACCGTCCCCGTAACATTCCTCACAGCCGCACTGCATTCTTTGCAGCCGTCCCCGTATCATTCCTCACAGCCGCATCCCCCTTCTTCGCAGCAGCTCTGCCTCTCCCCCCACGTGATCGCCGCCCCGCACCCTTGCCCGCATTCTTTGCCCCCGCGACCGCCGCCTAATCACCCGCGCCTCACCTCCGCCGCGCACCCTCCGCACAAAAAATGCGGTTTTGGTATTGACAAATCCGGCGCAGTGCGGTATAATTGCTTCAAAATTGAACCTTTCAAATTTGAACATTCCGCGAGGTGTAAGCCGTTGAATCCGAGTATAGAATTTTCAAGAAAGCTCGGCGCCGCATACGATGCGTCGTGCAAGCCGCTGTGCCGCGAGCTCGGGATACCGCAGACAGCGCTCGATATCCTTCTGTTTCTCGCAAACAATCCGTCGTACAGAACGGCGGCGCAGATCGTGAGCATCCGAAAGCTCAAGGCGAACCTCGTCTCGGTCAACGTGAACAGGCTTGTCGGCGACGGATATCTCGAGCGGCGAGCAGTCGAAGGGGATCGGCGGCAGACGGAGCTCGTCCCGACCGAAGCGGCACAGCCGATCATCAGGCGCGGGCGTGAGATTCAGGAGCGCTTTTTCCGCGAGCTTCTCGACGGGATGTCCGAGGAACGAAAAGCGCAGTTTCACGAAACGGTTGAAATCATGGAAGGAAATCTCGACAGGATTCTCGGGGGGGAATGAGCGGTATGAATATCTTAATTACGGTCGCTGTCACGTTTTTTGCGGGGATGGGCGCCGGGCTCGGCACGGGCTTTGCCGGAATGAGCGCGGCGGCGGTCATCAGTCCGATGCTGATAACCTTCCTCGGAATCGAGCCGTACACGGCGGTCGGGATAGCACTTGCCTCCGACGTGCTCGCAAGCGCGGTTTCGGCATACACCTACGGCAAAAGCAAGAATCTCGACATAAAGAACGGCCTTATCATGATGGCGAGCGTGCTCGCGTTTACGGTTCTCGGAAGCTTTGTCGCAAGCCTTCTTCCGTCTGCCGCGATGGGTAATTTCTCGGTTTTCATGACGTTTCTTCTCGGAATCAAATTCATAGTGCGCCCCGTCATGACGACGAAGGAGGCGATGATGAGCGTCGCTCCGCGAAAGCGCGCCGTCCGGTCGGCGGTCTGCGGGACCGTGATCGGACTGATCTGCGGCTTCGTCGGTGCCGGCGGCGGCATGATGATGCTTCTGATCCTGACCTCGGTGCTCGGGTACGAGCTGAAAACCGCCGTCGGAACAAGCGTGTTCATCATGACCTTCACTGCCCTCACGGGCGCGATCTCCCACTTTGCGATCGGCGACACACCCGATATAACGGTGCTTGTCCTGTGCATCGTGTTTACGTTCATATGGGCAAGGATCGCCGCCGTATTCGCAAACCGCGCGGAGCCGAAAACGCTTAACCGCGCCACCGGAGTTGTCCTCGTGATTCTCGGCGCGGCGATATTCCTGTTTTCGCTCATAAAGTGACCGCACGCTTCGCGCGATCGCGCCGATCGGGCGAAATCACAAAAAATAACATCAGCCGCCCGGATGAACTGTCCGCACGGCTGCCGAAATACAGAAAGGGAGGAGCGCAAGGCTCCTCCCTTTTTCACTCAGTACCGGCTCACCGACGCTTCGGCTGCCGCGTCGATGAAGTCATGATCGTCATGCATGATTATCACGCGAAAGGAGGGAACGGACGAGTACCGAAACTCCGACACCCATTCGTGAACCGTCTCAACTCCGCCCCTCTCGCGGGTCCCGACATATTCGAAATCCGCGATGCTGCCGAGATCGGACACCGGAACGCGGTCAAACTCACCGCAGAAAAGATCGCCGATCTTCACATAGGCGATGCCGAGACACGGATCGTCGTGCCCCGGAACTGCGAAATACTCCGGCACGGGATCGGTCCCGCCACGCTCCCAAAAACACATTTTCATGCTCCCGATCGAATACAGATATTCGCCGTACCCGTTTTCAAAGGAATACGAAGCGCGCCCCTCGGGAGTGTGCGCTTTAATCACCTTGCCGCGCTTCGCCGCAGTTTCGGAATACGGCAAGCCCATGTCGGAGAACAGATCGCCGTTCAGCGTGAGATCAACCGACGCTCTCCCCGCGTCGGCCGAGCCGTGAGCGCTTTTGTCACGCCCCGCCGCGGTGTCCGCAGTCGTCTCCGCGCGCGCCGGATCGGGCGTGAGCGACGCGTCCGCCTCACTTCCGCCGCTTCTGCCGCATCCCGCCAGCGCAAGGATAAGCGCCAATGATACCGCAAAAAATATTTTCTTCATATCCGTTGTCCTTTCGTAAGCTGTCGGGAACGGAGAAATTCCGCGCCGTCTGCGGCGGTCCCGATTCCCTTTCACCTATAAAGACGCGATTTTTCGCCGAAGGTTGCAAGAATACGGAAATTTGTAAAATAAATTTTCGCAAATCGGCGCAGATCACGAATCCGCCGCAGCCCCGACCGCCGAAGCGCATCGCCGCACCCGCGCGGCTCGGAAAGGCTCACCGCGCCCGAGCACACCTCGCGCCGCATAACTCCAAAGACAAAGAAAGAGAGGAAAGCCGGAGGCTTTCCTCTCTCTTCCGATCCCCGTCGCGCCGCACACTCACCGCCGGACGGTTATCGTTGCATTTTCACATCCTTACAGGGTTCCGGTAACCGTAAGACGTGTGACGCCGGGCGTCACCGTCCACGCGCCGGTCGCCGTATCCCGTACAAAGGTTGCCGCAGGCACCGTGATAACGCCGGGAACCGTGACGAAAGTCCCCGTCGCCTGATCGTAGGTGTAGCCTTCCGTCACCGCCAGCGCCGTCTCGTTCAGACTGACGCTGATATCCGAAAGGATCGGATTGAAAGTATCCCTGACCGACACTTCATCCTCCGCCGTCGCCGCGCCGCTGCCGTAGTTCTGAATTATAAAGGTGTACGTCACCGTGCCGTTTTCGGTCACGGACACGGGATCGATGCTCTTCGTGATGGTGAGCGCGCCGGAGGCGTCCGGTGTGACGGTCGCCGACGCCGTGGACGGAGCCGTGATGCCGGATGCCGTAACCGCAGCGGTATTTACAATGCTGTCATCCGCGCCGAGGGGCGCAAACTGATTCACTCTCGCTTCGTAGATCAGCATCAGATTGCCCGATGCGGGCACCGTCAGCCCCGAAAAAACGATCGGCGGTCCCTCAACGACCGTAGGTGATGATGTCTGGAGGACACCGTTCACATAAACCCTGACCGATCCGTCGACATATGCCAGAGGGTAAAGTGTTCCGCTGCCGAAGGTGTATCCTCCGAGATCGTCCGTAATGCTCACACCCGTAAGCGGAGTACTGCCCGAGTTGACCGCGCTTATAACATAGGTCACATCCCCGCCGCGGACGTAATTTTCCGTAACCGCCGTTTTGCTTACCGAAAGAACTTCCACGATCTCGCCGACCGCAATATTTGAATTCACAACAGCTCCGTTGTACGAAAGCTGTGCCTGATTCGTAAACCGCGCCATACTTTTCTCCTTTTAAAACAACACCGCACACCGCCGCACCGTCAATCCGACAGTCTGCATCTCCGCCTTGCGGAGACGGATGTCGGCAGCCGGGCGGTATATTATTATTTCCGAGGGGCAAACCCCTCGCTGAATTATATGAGAAAAGAAAGGCAAACGTGCGGGGCGCAAAGCCGCGGCGCGGGACGGATCGTTCTTCCGCTGATCCGGCGCGATACACGGGGCGCAAAACGCCGGGGGAACGGGTCCCGCCGCCTCCGATAGCCGAGCCTTTTGCGCACCTCCGCCTGCGCGCGTCCCATCCGCGCACGTATCGTAATCCCGCAATCCGCACGAAAATCCGAAAAATACGCGGAAATCCCGCACGCGGCAGGGTCTTTCGGCGTTCCCCGCCCGAATTCCGTTGTTAAAACAACGTAATTCGAAATTCAATCGTCAAAAAACCTTTACGCCACGCCGAGAAGCATCCTGCCGAAAGGCCTTCCGTGCCGCTGCGTATCTCGGGCAGCGCACGCCGCGACGCATCCGGTCCCCGATATCTCCCGCAATCCGCACTTTTGAACGAAAAATTTATATTTTTCAAATATTTTGTGATTTATGAACTTGACAAATATTTTTTCATAAGATAGAATATAATTGTAAAAAACTTCGGAGGTAACCAACATGAGTATTTTTTGCGGAAATTGCGGCGCTGAGCTTCCCGATGACGCTCAGTTCTGCACCAACTGCGGACATTCCGTTCCGGCGAAAAGCGCAGAGAGCGAAGGCGCGGAGACTGTAAATGCCGCCGTAGAAACCGACGCTGCAGCGGAGCCGACTGCCGCTGCACCCGCTTCCCCGACCGACAGCGCCTCTCAGCCTGCAGCGGCACCGTCCTCTGCCGAAACTGCTGCGGCACCGTCCTCTGCCGAAACTGCACCGGTTCAGAACAACAAGAACCTCATCCCGATAATCATCGGCGGTGCTGCGGCAGCCGTTCTCCTGATCGTCCTTATCGTTTCCATCTCCCTCGGCGGCGGATACAAAAAGGCGATTAACAACTACTTTGACGTTATGTTCAGAGGAAAAGCCGACAAGATCGAAAAGCTCTGCCCGCCCAAGTATTGGGACTGGTACGAGGATGAGTACAACGAGGAGCTTGACGACATAAAGGACGAGTACAAGGACAACTGGGAGGATATGCTCGAAAAATTCGAGGACGAGTACGGCAAAAACTTTAAGGCTACATACAAGATCACCGATAAGAAGGAGCTTTCCGACAAGAAGCTCAAGACCATCCAGGACAATCTCAAGGAGAGATACGACATCGCAAAGAAGAGCGTCAAAAAGGCTTACAAGCTTGACCTCGATGTTGAGCTCAAGGGCAAGGACGACGAGGATTCCAACGAGCTTACCGTTTATGCCGTAAAGATCGGCGGAAATTGGTATCTCTGCAACGAAGACGGTTATTTCCTGAGCGCCGGTTATTGATCTGCGGAGTCTGATGCGGTCGGATTTATCCGGCGGAAAGTCTCAAACAAACGAAAAGCGAAAAAGGAGGATCTCACGATCCTCCTTTTTGTTGTGCTTTCGCCTCGATCTGCCGTGCGGGCGATTTCCGCGCCGCGCGAAAACGATCAGTCGAATATTATGAGAGCCATGAAAACGACAGGCTCGTCGCCGAGACATTTGAGTCCGTGTCCGTGACCGTCGGGAGTAAACGTCATGTCTCCGGCGGACACCGTGCGCTTCACGCCGTCGTCATCGTATTCGCCCTTGCCGGAAATGATGTAGTAAGTCTCGCTCTCTCCGTGATGCTCGTGAAATCCGAGAGAAGAGCCGGGCTCTATCGTCACCTCGGCATAAAGTCCGCATTTGCCGTTAAGCTGCTTCTCACCGAGAATGTGCTTTATCTTGACCTCGCCGTCTCCGCCGCACATGTTCTTTACAACTTCACATTCCATGATAATTTTCCTCCGTTTTTTAAGTAGGGGGCGGAAAAGTCCCCTCTGCTGCGTATTTTAGCACAAACGCACACGGTATTCAAGCACTTTAACGAAAAAAACGGAGGAACGCGGGGACGAACGAGGGGACGGGGGACGGGGGACGAGGGACGAGGGACGGACGCAGGACCTTTTTGAAAAAAGGTCCCGCACCCCCAAAAACTTTTGAACCGAAAGTATTTTGAGTGAGTCGTTCTCTCGGAAGACAAACTGTAAAATTCCGCTGAACTTACAGACATAAATTTTACGTCGGAGATTAGCGCGCTGCGCTGATCTCGCGGACACGGTAAAATAACGTACAGTTACAGCTTCATGTTATACCGTGTCCTGTCGACTTCATCTCCGCGTTGGAGTTTGACGCTTTGCGTCAAACTCGGGGACACAGCAAGTGAACGTACAAGTTCAGACTAAATGTTATGCTGTGTCCAGGAGACGAAGTCTCCGTTACCGTGTCCTTTTCAGCCGGATATGCCCCGTTTTTCCGCAAAACAAAAATGTTTACACAAAAAACGAAAGATTTTGACATATTTTCTTCTATCTTATTATTTACATTGCGGAAAAAAGAGAGTATAATATTATCTGAGTGTCGGCGCAGTGCGCCGCACCGTAAACAGGTTCAGTTCAATCATTTATATATGGAGGAAACACAATGGCAAGAAAAAAGATTTCCATGGACGGAAATACAGCCGCCGCGCACGTCAGCTATGCGTTCACGGAGGTTGCCGCGATCTACCCGATCACGCCGTCCTCTCCGATGGCCGAAGTCACCGACACATGGTCGGCGACCGATAAGAACATCTTCGGTCAGAGCGCGAGAAACATCTTCGGCGACCGCGTAAAGGTCATGGAGATGCAGTCCGAGGCAGGTGCCGCAGGCGCCGTTCACGGTTCTCTCGCTGCAGGCGCACTCACCACGACCTACACCGCATCTCAGGGACTCCTTCTCATGATCCCGAATATGTACAAGATCGCCGGTGAGCTCCTTCCGAACGTAATTCACGTTTCGGCACGCTGCGTAGCTTCCCACGCGCTCAACATCTTCGGCGACCACTCCGACGTATATGCATGCCGTCAGACCGGATATGCAATGCTCGCAGAGACCAACCCCCAGGAAGTAATGGACCTCGGCGCTGTCGCTCACCTCTCCACCATTGAGGGCCGCGTTCCGTTCATCAACTTCTTCGACGGCTTCCGTACCTCTCACGAGATCCAGAAGATCGAAGCATGGGATTACGAAGACCTGCGCGAAATGGTCAACATGGACGCAGTCAACGCATTCCGCGCACGCGCGCTCAATCCCGAGCATCCCGTTCTCCGCGGCTCCGCCGAAAACGGCGATATCTTCTTCCAGCACAGAGAGGCTTGCAACCGTTACTACGATGCTCTCCCCGAGATCGTTGAGAAGTACATGGGCAAGGTCAACGAAAAGCTCGGCACGAATTACGACCTCTTCAACTACTACGGCGCTCCGGATGCAGACCGCGTTCTCATCGCAATGGGCTCCGTCTGCGACGTTGCAGAGGAAGTTATCGACTACATGAACGCATCCGGCGAGAAGGTCGGTCTCATCAAGGTCCGCCTGTACCGTCCGTTCGTTGCGAAGAAGCTTGTTGAAGCTATCCCCGCAAGCGTAAAGAAGATCGCAGTACTCGACCGCACCAAGGAGCCCGGCGCTCTCGGCGAGCCGCTTTACCTCGACGTTGTGACCGCTCTCGCATCCTGCGGAGTTTCCGGCATCAAGGTCATCGGCGGACGCTACGGTCTCGGCTCCAAGGATACCCCGCCGTCATCCGTATTCGCAGCATTCGAGAATCTCGCGGCAGACGAGCCCAAGGATCACTTCACCCTCGGAATCGTCGACGACGTTACCGGACTTTCCCTCCCCGAGAAAGACTGCCCCGATACCGCTCCCGCAGGAACGATCGCATGCAAATTCTGGGGTCTCGGCGGCGACGGAACCGTCGGCGCAAACAAGAACTCCATCAAGATCATCGGCGACCACACCGACAAGTACATACAGGCTTACTTCCAGTATGACTCCAAAAAGACCGGCGGCGTGACCATCTCTCACCTGCGCTTCGGCGACGCTCCGATCAAGAGCCCGTACTACATCACCAAGGCAAACTTCGTCGCATGCCACAACCCGTCCTACATCCTGAAGGGATACAAGATCGTCAACGACGTAAAGCCGGGCGGCACGTTCCTTCTCGACTGCCAGTGGTCCGCCGACGAGCTTGACCGCCACCTCCCCGCATCGGTCAAGTCCTACATTGCAAACAACGATGTAAACTTCTACATCATCAACGCTACCTCGATCGCAAAGAACGACGTCGGCAACATGAAGGTAAAGAACACCGTCCTTCAGTCCGCATTCTTCGCTCTTGCGAACATCCTTCCTATCGACGAGGCGATCGGCTACATGAAGAAGGCCGCTACCAAGTCCTACTCCAAGTTCGGCGACGATGTCGTTGCTCAGAACCACAAGGCTATCGAGCTCGGCGCGAACGCATTCGTCAAGGTTGACGTTCCCGCAGATTGGAAGAACGCGGGCGAAACTCCCGCAGAGGCTCCCGCAGAGGGCAAGCGCGCGGATCTCGTCGATTTCGTAAACAAGATCGTCCGCCCCGTATCCAAGATGGACGGCGACTCCCTCCCCGTCAGCGCATTCGAGAACATGGCAGACGGTACCTATCCGCAGGGCGCGGCAGCTTACGAGAAGCGCGGCGTTGCGGTATTCGTTCCCGTATGGCATGCAGAAAACTGCATCCAGTGCAACCAGTGCGCATTTGTATGTCCGCATGCGACCATCCGTCCGTTCGCAATGAACGCGGAGGAGGCTGCGGCAGCTCCCGCACAGACCAAGTTCACCGCAAAGATGATCGGCAAGGGCTGCGAGGATCTCAAGTTCACCATGGCTATCAGCCCGCTGGACTGCATGGGATGCACGCTCTGCGTCAAGGCTTGCCCGACCAAGCCTGAAAAGAGAGCTATCGAGATGGTCGCTCAGGAAACCCAGCTCGATCAGCAGGAGGTGTTCGATTACGCCGTTGCAAACGTATCCGAGAAGAATCTCCCGTTTGCGGACAGCACCGTAAAGGGAAGCCAGTTCAAGCAGCCGCTGCTTGAGTTCTCCGGCTCCTGCGCAGGATGCGCCGAGACCTCTTACGCACGCCTTATCACTCAGCTCTTCGGCGAGCGCATGTACATCTCCAACGCTACCGGATGCTCCTCCATTTGGGGCGGAAGCGCACCGGCAACTCCTTACACCGTAAACCGCGAGAGCGGACGCGGTCCGGCTTGGGCAAACTCCCTCTTCGAGGATAACGCAGAGCACGGACTCGGAATCGCACTCGGTCAGAAGACCCTGCGCGAGAGATACATCCAGAAGGTTCGCGACCTCCTCGTTCGCTACAAGGAGATGAACGTGACCGCAGAGTGGACCGGCTGCCTCGAAGGCTACCTCGACACCCTCGACGATGCAGAGGCAAACGCCGCTGCAGTTGAGCATATGTGCTCGATGCTCGCAGAGGACGTTGCACGCGGAACCTGCGAGACCGTTCCCGCAGAGAGAGAGATCCTCGAAGGCAAGGATTACCTCGCAAAGAAGTCGATCTGGATCTTCGGCGGCGACGGCTGGGCTTACGATATCGGCTTCGGCGGACTCGATCACGTTCTCGC
>ERZ827108.2680-NODE-2680-length-17450-cov-5.358839_pt1 | contig 17450 bp, 10 predicted proteins | sample MGYA00519921_ERZ827108 | MGnify/ENA primary metagenome ERZ827108 (study PRJEB31778, sample SAMEA3449258) | human gut metagenome | biome: human gut; feature: human-associated habitat; material: faeces | place: United Kingdom | collected 2010/2012 ... | reverse complement strand
ACTCACATTGTCGGCCTAATCCACGGATTCGCATGCAGCAGGGGCTCTCAATGTTGCTATGTCCTGCTCATATCGTCTCATGCCCAAGCCCGATAGGGATATTTAACAGATTCGGGTATGGCGGGCTTTTCGCTTCGCGATACTCTTCTGTTGGATGGATGAGGGGTCGCGCTATTGGCTTCAGGGGTTCCAGGGAGGGTGGGAGCCCCTGAAAAGAAGTGGCTATTTGCCGGCGGCTGCGTTTTGGCCTGCGATGTAGCCATAGAACTGCGCCATGCCAACGGAGAGGCCCTTCAGCGAGATGGGGTAGTTTACGGCAAAACGATCGCCCTGAACATTTCCGCATGCGTAAAGGCCTGGAATAATCTGACGATCCTCGTTGTACACATGGCAATTCTCGTCGGACTCAAGGCCACCGACGCATGTCAGCATGATGGCGGGCTCGAACGCACAGGCGTAATACGGCGGATTTTCCAACGCCCACAGACGACGAGAATCCTTGCCGAAATCGGTGTCTGTGCCCGATTTGCAAACCTCGTTGTATCGCTCGATGGTCTTTTTCGCCGTATCGACATCCATGCCTTCCATTTGGGCGAGCAATTCGTCGATAGTGTCGGCCTTAAGGCAATTGCCCTGCGCCACGGCGTTCTCTACAAACTCTTCGCTGCGGGTGTTGAATCCGGCGCCGGGGTTGTTTTTCGGAGCTTCGTCTTCGCTTTGGCAGTAATTCACGCAACCGTGGCCTGGCGCGAATTTTCCGACTTGTTCGGGCCACTTCGAGTCGAAAATCTGATAGGTCTTGTGCTGCGGCTGCATTTCGATTTGGTTTTCTATTTGTTGGCCAGGAACATCTTCGTTCATGAATCGCTCCCCGAGGAGATTGATGTTCAGGAAGCCATCGATGCCCATAACACCTTTGCCCGTAATGTCGGCACCGCCGCCCATGTGATGAATCATGGGGGCGTGGTGTTGCTGCATGCGCGCACCAGCCCAGGTGCCCATGCGGTGGCCGTCGCCGGTATTGGTGTTATTGCCCTCGACGTCCCTATGAATCCACATCGCGGGAACGTCATTGGCCAAGGTCTCGGGGGCGAATGCTTCAAGCATGGACTTGTCGGAAGAATAGTCGCCCGTTGCCAAGATCACGCTTTTCGCAGCGATTTTCTTATACTTACCAGTTTCGGCGTTGCGCACGAATACGCCAGTTACAGTATCGCCTTCCTTAATAAGTTTTTCGGCGAAGTGTCCGTAGTAGGCTTTTGCGTTGCCCGTAGCTTCTGCCGCTGCAATTTGTTCGCCATGGGCAATTTGGAAGCTGCCAAATCCGACGGACGTGGGGAACGTCGAGCAGGTTTCGGCACGATAATCGTACCAATCGGGCAGGGGATATGAATCGGGGATAAGATTGTTTTCCTTGCCGTCGGGGATGTCATCGCGCGAGGTTTCTGCGATATAGAGGTCGGTAAGCGGCTCGATGATCCAATTGAAAACATCGCCCACTTCATAAACATAGCGTCGGATAATGGCTCGTTTTACGTAGTAACCGCATTCCTGCATGTGGCGGTTGATGATTTCCTCTTTGTCGATGTCGGCAGCGTGCCAGCGTTCCTCGCGCATGCCGCCGATGAGCGCGAACGCACCGCCGGTCGCGTTGTAGGATTCAGCTTTCTCGATTGCAATGGTGTTTGCGCCGGCTTCTGCGGCCGAGCGGTAAGCCATGACGCCCGCATTGCCCAAGCCGATAACTACGACATCGCATTCCTCTTCCGCTTCGACATCGGCATCGGAAATCTCGGGTTCCTTGCCGAGCCAATCGCCCGATGCGCTTTTTTCGACTTCGGTCGTTGCTTCTTGCTTGTCGCCAGTGTTTTGATCCTTGGCGGGTGAGCATGCGGCAAGGCTCATTCCTGCGGCTCCGATGCCCGCAGTTGCTAGGCCTGCCAAGAAATTCCTTCTGCTGAGTTCCATAATTCCCTCCTCAATATTGTCTTCGCCGATACGATTGGTATGCGTTCGGCGAAGACAATATTGAGCAAAAGGGCTTGTTTTGAAATCAGGAAAGAGTGTCGAAAGAGCAGGTAGAGACATATATCGGCAAAAATGGTCGATATGATGGTTGAAGCGAGGGGCGGCTTTGAGCGCGCAATGCGCGTTGCGGCGTATGCTACTATTTTCCCGGAGGAAATATGGGGAACATTCACTACGGAAAAATAACGGCACAGGACGCTATGGGGGCGCTGAATCGCTGCGCGCGATATGCCGGTTTTGGATTCTGCGTTGCGTGGGGCTTCCTGCTATTCGCTGTGCCTGAATTTCAGCCATCATCGGGACTTAACATCTTCTTGTGGTCCATGGCGCCTGGCTGTCTTGCCTGCTTATTCGTAATAGCGATTTCGCGTTGGCGAGCTATCTCGCCAACTCGCTCTGGGGTGGCTTTCTGCTGCGCGGCGCTCGCTTCGGTCGGGACATTTTTGCATGCATCGCCGATTGCATCGAATCAAGCCATTCAATATGTTGGTTTCGTATTGGCTGGCGCTTCGTTTATTGGGCTGCTTTTGCCGTGGTTTGTCGCATACGCTGAACTATCCGCTCGTGAAGTCTTCCTGTCTTCGGGGTTGGCTTTGGTTGTCGGATCCGTAACGTGCGTGATTGTGTCGGCTTGCGATTGCGAAATTGCTGGGTTCGTCCTCTCTATCTTGCCAGTGGCTTCGTTGCTCCTTCTTCCGGTCGGAAAGACTTCCGACCGCTCCCGCGGCGATGGCGTTACTGGAGTCGATCGCTCTCTTTTTCAGGTAATTAGGGCCGCTATTCCCACGAAAACATTGGCTGGGCTTCTGCTCGTATACTTTGTGATTGATGCGTTGCGCGGTATAGGGCGATTGCCGGGGTCGTTCTTTGGCAGGGCTGACGCATCCTTTCTGGTAATTCCATTGCTTGTGTCATTGGGCTGCATTCTTGTTTCGGCGATACGGCGGAAAATCGACTTAGGGGTTGCATGCAAGCTCTTGCTTGCCGTTTTTTCGATTTCGCTTGCTTTGTCGGTTGTTGCGGTGCACCCAGGGTTTCGCTTCGGGTTCGCAACGAGCGTATGTACGCAGGTGCTTTGCTGGATGCTGCTGGTGTTTGTCGCGAAGAAAAGCCCGGTTTCTGCCCAAATCGTCTTTGCTATGGGGATGATTGCCGAATTCGTGGGTGGAATACTTGCCGACTTAGTTATGCCCGCGATCGCGCCAGTTGGCATGCTTGCGCCGTTGGTACTGGTGCTGACCATTGCGTTTGCGACGGTATTTGTGTTTTCGGACGAATCTCTTGTGATTGAAATTGATTATGAAGAACCGGCTGAGTTGAACGACGGACGGTTGGCCCGTTGCGAGCGCCCGAAGGCATCTGGCGAGTGCGGTTTGACGGTTTCAAGTCAAGATGCGATTGCCGTCGCTGCGGCTTCTTCCGAGGACGAGACGCGAAGGGACGACGATAGGATTAACGAATTTTGTGCGGAGCGCGGGCTTACGGCGCGTGAATCCGAAGTTTTCTCGTTATGGATTACGGGGCATGATATGCGCACGATTCAAGAAAAGCTATTTGTTTCGCAGGGCACCGTGAAAACCCATTTGCGAAATATCTACGACAAATGCGGCGTCCATAATCGCCGTGACCTCATGAAGATGTTCGAGGAATAGGTAGTCCGTTGAAGCGTTGGTGAGCTTCGTTGCGCTGTTAAATGCTTGCACCGCTAACGAGTTTTTCACTGGGGTGCCCTTGCTGGCCGCAAGTGCTCCCGCCTGTTAAACGCTACGAGCATTTAACAGGCGGGACAGAGCAGCTTTCAGCTGCTCTTCAGCGTTGACGGTTTTTCGTAGCGAAGCGTTAACGCTTTCGGCTTGTTTGCGATGCGTCGGTTACCATGGCAGTTTGTACTGATATATGCGGCGTGTGCCGCATAGGCCGACTCTTAAAGGAGCCCAATGGAATCGTTCGAAGTCGTTTTGCTGCTGCTTGGATGCGTTCTTGTCTCAAGCATTTTCGACCAGGTATTTTCCCGCTTGGCCATGCCGCTTGTGCAAATCGCCCTTGGCGCGGTAGTCGGTTTCTTCATCGCCGAAGACCCCTCGGCGGTTATTTCCGATCCTGAGCTCTTCCTGCTCATCTTCATCGCGCCGCTGCTCTTTGATGAATCGCGTCATGCCGACAAGGGCGCGCTTTGGAAAAACAAGGGACACATCATCTCGCTCGCTATTGGTCTGGTGTTCATTACGGCGCTCGTGATTGGCTTCGTGCTGAACCTTATCGTGCCGTCTATTCCTCTTGCGGCCGCCTTCGCGCTAGGCGCCGCGCTCGGTCCCACCGACGCCGCCGCCGTTGCCGCCATGGGCAAAGACGTCAAGCTTACCGACCGCCAAAAGTCGTTGCTTTCCGGCGAGGCTCTGTTCAATGACGCATCGGGCGTTGTGGCGTTCGAGTTCGCCATCGCAGCGGCCATTACGGGAACGTTCTCTCTAGTCAACGCAACGGCCACCTTTCTGTTCGACTTCGTTGGCGGCGTGGTCGTGGGCCTTGTGCTCGCGGCAATCGTGATGTTCGTGCTTGGCCGCGTGCGCGCGCTCGGCCTTGAAACGCCCACGGTGTTTCTGCTGTTCGAAGTGGTCATGCCGTTTTTCGCGTACCTCACCGCCGAGCACTTCGCCGTGAGCGGCATTTTGGCCGTGGTCGCGGCCGCGTTGTTCATGAAGTTCTACCCGAGCTCGCTTACCATCGAGTCGTCTCGCTACGCCGTGGCCAGCGAAAATGTGTGGGAGCTCATCGTATTCGTGATTAACGGCATCGTGTTCGTGCTGCTGGGCATGAAACTTCCCGAGGTTATTCTGCCTACATGGAATGCGTCGGGCAGTCAGGGTGGTGCGTGGCTCCTTGTCCTTATCGTGCTCATCACGGCCATCGTGCTTGGCGTGCGTTTCGCGTGGGTTGTGGTTATGGAGAAGCTCACGCGCAATCGCGAGGGCGCCCGTCCGAAGATCAACGCCGATTTCCTGCGCAACGCGGCCGTGATTACGCTTGCTGGCCCGAAGGGCGCCGTGACGCTTTCGGTCGTTATGTCGCTTCCGTATTTCATTGCCGCGACAACGCCGTTTCCCAACCGCGACCTGCTCATCTTCCTTGCGTCGGGCGTTATTGTGCTCACGTTGCTCATTGCGAATTTCGTGGTGCCGTTGCTGGCTCCCGCTGAAGAAAGCGAAGGCGCCTCGCCGCGCTCTAAGGTGGAAGTCGACATTTTGCAGAATGTTATCGACGAGCTCCTTGAGAAAGAAACGCCCGAAACGGCGGTGCCTACGCGCGTTACCGTGCAGGCATACCGCGACCGCGTGAATTTGGTGCGCGAGCGAGAAGTTTCCGACGACACGCTGCGCGGCATGCGCATTGATGTTCTGAGCGACCAGCTCGAATTCGTGCGCGAAAAAATGGCGTCGGGCGAAGTGAGTCGCGCGGCGGGCGAGCGCTATGCGAGTACACTCAACCACAGCATTGACGTGCTTAAGCGCGGCTCGCATTCGAAGTTTGCTTCGACGCTTGGCTCGGGCGCTCCCATTGTGGCGGGCGCGGGCGTTGCTCCCGGTGCGGTTGTAGCGCGGCCCGATTTGCGCAAGAAAGCCCCGTTCACATGGACGGTTCGCTTCATTGTGGACAAAGTTCGCGGTTCGAATATGACCGATGAATGCAAGCGCGGAATGTCGAAACTCATCATTGCCGCTGAAGAACACGCCTTGCAGTATCTGGAAAGCATGGAGCCCGCGTTCGACGCTGAAGGCCGTCATGCTGCGGGCCTGCTGAAGAGCGAATACAACGCTAACCTTATGGCGTTGCGCCTGCGCGTGGCCCGTGTGGAAGCGGAAGCGGCCGTCGAAGCTCGCGAGGAAGCGCGAGAGGCCGCCGAAGAGAAGTGCGCCGTGCTGCCCGATTCAACGGCGAAGCTCGAGGCCATAACGGGCATCGACATTCCGAAGGTCACTCCCGAAAGCAAGCGCGTACTCGACGCCGCCGAGGCGCGCGAAGCCCAACTGGAGGCTGTGATGGGGTCGCCTTCCGAAACGGGCACGATTCCGTTCGTTGCGCCCGATTCCGATGATGCCGATTTGGCGGCCAAGATGAGTTCCGCGGCAAATGCCGTGGCCGATGCCGCATCGGCGGCTTCCGCTGCGCTCGCTGGCGAAGAGACGCATACCGGCCGCAAGGTGCGTGGCACGTTTTTGGGAAAGCGTCGCGTGAAGGCGAAAACGCGCGACATCGAGGCCGAGGCGCTTTCGATGGAGCTCGAGCAAATTCGCCTCATGCGAGAGGCCGGCCGCCTTACCAATGCAGATGCACGCGAGCTGCGCGAAGAGGTGTACATGTTGCAGATGGGCCTTGAGGCCAGGTAGCAAGCGGAAGCTTTGGTGCGCGACAGCTGGCGCACCCTTCGACAGCGGCGGTGCGTGCGGCCGCGAAAGCTCCGACCTAACAATCCCTCACTGAGATTTCAAGAGCCCCATTCGGTTACCGTCGAATGGGGCTCTTGTTGTATAGGACGGCCTAAAACCACAATATGTAGGTATTGCTCGCATATCTTCCCTATATGGGGCATATAAATAATCATTCAAAGTGACAGTTAAGTAACGTGCAAAATAAATTGTCAGATAAGTTGACAATAAGGCACTTAGATTTTATATTGCCAAATGTACCAAGAAGGCGCGAAGGTCGCGGAGGGCAAAAGCCGCGGGCTCCGAGCCAAACACGCAAGGTAAGAACAGTCGGTGGCAGTGCCACCAACGGGGCTGCGGGACGCGGCTTCGTCAACGAGAAAGGGCTGAATAGATATGGGCAAGATTCTGGGTATCGACCTGGGCACCACGAACTCCGCGATGGCGGTTATGGAAGGCAATGAGCCCACCATTCTGGTGAACGCCGAAGGCGACCGCACCACTCCGTCGGTCGAGGGCTTCCGCAAAGACGGCGAGCGCGTTGTCGGCAAGGCCGCTAAGAACCAGGCTGTCACCAACCCTGAGAACACCGTTTCTTCCGTGAAGCGCTTCATCGGCCGCAGCTACGACGAAACTGCCGAAGAGCGCAAGACCGTCGCCTACAATGTCGTGAAGGGCAAGGATGGCCGTTCCGTCGTCGACATCGATGGCAAGGAATACACTCCCGAGGAAATTTCGGCCATGGTTCTGCAGAAGCTGAAGGCTGACGCCGAGAAGCGCGTGGGCCAGCCGATTACCGAGGCCGTCATTACCGTTCCTGCATACTTCAACGATGCTCAGCGTCAGGCTACCAAAGATGCTGGCAAAATCGCTGGCCTCGAGGTGAAGCGTATTATCAACGAGCCTACCGCTGCTGCTTTGGCTTACGGCCTCGACAAGGTGAACAAAGATCAGAAGATCCTCGTGTTCGACCTTGGCGGCGGCACGTTCGACGTTTCCGTGCTTGAGCTCGGCGACGGTGTGTTCGAAGTTCTGTCCACCGCTGGCGACAACCACCTGGGCGGCGATGACTGGGACCACCGCGTCATCGACTGGATGGCCGACAAGTTCGCTGCCGACAACGGCGGCATCGACCTGCGCAAAGACAAGATGGCTCTGCAGCGCCTGAAGGAAGCCGCCGAGAAGGCGAAGATGGAGCTTTCCTCCACCACGCAGGCTTCCATCAACCTGCCGTTCATCACGGCCGACGCCACGGGTCCGAAGCACCTCGACTACACGCTGACCCGCGCTGAGTTCGAGCGTATCACGAAAGATTTGCTCGACCGCTGCAAGCAGCCTGTTGAGCGTGCGCTGAAAGATGCCGATCTTGGCACAGGCGACATCGACGAGGTCATTCTTGTTGGCGGCTCCACTCGTATGCCGGCTGTCCAACAGCTCGCCGAGGCCATGACGGGCAAGAAGCCGAACATGTCGGTGAACCCCGACGAGGTCGTCGCTATTGGCGCGGCTGTTCAGGGCGGCGTGCTTTCCGGCGATGTCGAAGGCATTCTGCTTCTCGACGTTACCCCGCTTTCCCTGGGCGTTGAAACCATGGGCGGCGTGATGACCAAGATGATCGACCGCAACACCACCATCCCGACCCGCAAGACCGAGATTTACTCCACGGCTGCCGACAACCAGACGTCCGTCGAGATTCACGTTCTGCAGGGCGAGCGCCAGATGGCCAACGACAACAAGACCCTTGGTCGTTTCCAGCTCACCGGCATTCCTGCGGCTCGCCGCGGCGTGCCCCAGATTGAGGTCACGTTCGATATCGATGCCAACGGCATCGTGAACGTTTCCGCTAAAGACCTGGGCACTGGCAAGGAACAGCAGATCACCATCTCCGGTTCCACGGCTCTGTCCGACGACGAAGTCGACCGCATGGTGAAAGACGCCGAGGCTCACGCCGACGAGGACGCGAAGCGCAAGGAAGAGATCGAGGCTCGCAACAACTGCGACTCTCTCGTGAATGCCACCGAGACTACGCTCAACGAGCTGGGTGACAAGGTTCCCGCCGACAGCAAGTCCACGGTTGAGGCCGCTATCGCCGAAGCCAAGACTGCGCTTGAGGGCACCGATATCGATGCCATCAAGGCTGCTACCGAGAAGCTGCAGCAGGCAAGCTACAAGCTGGCCGAAGTTGCCTATAGCAACCAGGACGCTGCCGCTGCCGCTGCTGGCGCCGCGGGTGCTGCTCCTCAGCAGGATGACGGCCCCATCGAGGCCGACTATGAGGTCGTCGACGACAAGAACGAAGGGAAATAATCATGAGCAAGGACGGTAAGGACAAAGCCGCCCAGGAGCCTCGTGAGATTCCTATCGACGGCGCAGATGAAGTAACCGAAGGGGCGGCTGAAGCGGCCGCCCCGGCCCCCGAGGCCGAACCGGCGGAAACCGCCGAGGCCGCCGAGGCCGAGGCTGATTCTATCGAGGAAGAGGTCGAGGCGGTTGTGGCTGACGCCGAGCGCGTCGCCAAGGCCGAAGCTGAAGCGGCCGCTATGCGCGATAAGTACCTTCGCCTTCAGGCGGAATGGGACAACTATCGCAAGCGCACGGCCGAAGAGGCTGGCGAGATGCGCGTTCGTGCCGCTGAAAAGCTCATGGGCGATCTGCTTCCCGTGATGGACGACTTTGAGCGCGCTATCGCGCATGCCGAAGCCAACGGTGATGCCGGTCTGCTCGACGGCGTGAAAGCGATTTCGACCAAGCTTTCCGAATCGCTCGGCAAGCACGGCCTTGAAACCATCGACCCCGCGGGCGAGGCGTTTGACGCGCTTGAGCACCAGGCCGTAGGCCAGGTCGAAGACGCGAGCGTGCCCGACGAGACCGTTGCGCAGGTGTACCAGAAGGGCTATCGCCTGGGCAAGAAGGTCATTCGTCCGGCAATGGTCACCATCTCCACTGGCGGCCCGAAGCGCGAAGTCGAAAGCGACGACGCAGAATAGTATGTATTGGAAGGCGGGCGCAGTGCTCGCCTTCTTTGTAGAAATCGCACGTCAGAATAAAAGGAGGTGGCGCAGTTGGCAGCCACGCCGGACTACTACAAGACGCTCGGGGTTTCCCGCAGCGCCACGGACGAAGAGATTAAGAAGGCCTATCGCAAGCTTGCACGCACGAACCACCCCGATGCAGGCGGCGATGAGGAAAAGTTTAAGGAAATCAACGAGGCCTATGAGGTCTTGAGCGATAAGAAGAAGCGCAAGCTTTACGACCAGTACGGAACCGCCGACGAGCAGCGCATTCCCTATGGATGGGGCGGCGGCGCCGGCGGCGCTGGAACTTCGGGCTTTGGCGGCTTCGGCAGCTGGGCCGACATTTTGGATAGCATTCGTCGCGGTGAAGGCGTGGCGGGCGCTGGCGGCTTCAACGTCGATGATATTTTCGGCGGAGGCGGCTTCGGCGGTTCTGGCTTCGGCGGGCAATACCAGCCGCAGCCCCAAAAGGGCCGCGATATGAACGTGACGCTGAACGTAAGCTTTGATGAAGCATTCAACGGCTGCACCAAGAAGGTGAGCGTGCGCAACCCTCAGGGCGGCGTCGAAACGCTTGACGTGAAGGTGCCCGCCGGCGCGGTCGATGGCGGCCGCGTGCGCTTCCGTGGCAAGGGCGCCGCGGGTGCAAACGGGGGCCCGGCTGGCGATTTGCTTGTGACTACGAAAATCAGCGAGCATCCGCTGTATTCGCGTCATGGCGCCGATGTGCTCATGACGGTGCCCATTACGGTTTCCGAAGCTGCTCTCGGCGCGAAAATCGTGATTCCCGCGCCCGACGGCACGAAGATCCGCGTAAGCGTTCCCGCCGGTTCTCAAGACGGTACTGAGCTGAAAATCAGCGGCAAGGGCGCCCCGAACGTGAAGGGCTCGGGCAGCGGTGCGCTGCGCATTACGTTCCATGTGGAAATCCCCAAGCACATGACTGAGCAGCAAGAACAGGCCATGATCGACTTCCAGGCGGCTTGCGAGCATGCGGGCCAAAACGTTCGCGAGCATTTAGGCGTGTAGGAGATAGCAATGGCAGACAGGCACACACCTCTCTATATGATCGGCGTCGCGGCCCAGTTGGCGGGCGTGCACCCTCAAACGTTGCGCATTTACGAGCAAAAGGGCCTTGTGAGCCCTCAGCGCACGAGCGGCAACACGCGCATGTATTCGCAAGCCGACATCGAGCGCCTTGAGCTTATCAACGAGCTCACGAGTGAGGGCATCAACCTTGCGGGCGTCATTCGAATTTTGGATTTGAAGGGTCGTCTCGACGAGCGCGATGAGGAAATCGACGACTTGCACAAAAAGGTGCGTCGCCTGGCCGACCGCGTGCATGAACTCGAAACGCGTGAAAGCGTATCGCGCCTCATGCTTCCCGCGAGCACGCAAAACATCGAGGTGCGTTAGCACGCCAACCTGTTAAATGCTCGTAGCGTTTAGCAGGTTTTATTTGAAACCAATTCTCTCCATCTAGGAAGGAGATAGTTTTATGAGACTCGACAAACTTGCAGTAACCGCTCAAGAGGCCTTCCAGGCTGCCATGGGCATCGCGAGCGACGCCGACACGTCATCGGTCGAGCCGATTCATCTGTTGAAAGCCCTGCTCGATGCGGGCGAGAACAACATCTCGGCCATCATCAAACGCGTAGGCGCCGACCCGGCGATGCTTTCGGGCGAAGTCGATAAGGCCATCGCCAATGGGCCCAAGGTCACAGGCGGCGTGATGGGCATGCCCCTTCCGTCGCAAGGCCTCATGAACGCCATTGACAACGCGGTGAAAGCCGCCGAAAAGATGGGCGACTCTTATGCGACGAGTGAGCACTTGCTCATTGCCCTCACTGAAGACAAGGGCCAGGCGGGCAAAATTCTCAACGGCGCAGGCGTGACGCGCAAAAACATCGAAGAGGCCTACGATGACCTTCGCGGCGACACCCGCGTGACCGACCAGCAGAGCAAAGCCGAGCTCGATGCGCTGAACCAGTACGGCCAAAACCTCACTCAGCAGGCGCGCGAGGGCAAGCTCGATCCGGTCATCGGCCGCTCCGACGAGATTCGCCGTACCATTCAGGTGCTTTCGCGCCGCACGAAGAACAACCCTGTGCTTATTGGCGAACCGGGCGTTGGCAAAACGGCAATCGTCGAGGGCTTGGCCCAGCGAATCGTTGCGGGCGACGTGCCGTCGAGCCTGAAAGACCACGATGTTATCGCGCTTGACTTGGGCGCTATGGTTGCGGGCGCGAAGTACCGCGGCGAGTTCGAGGATCGTTTGAAGGCGGTTCTGCGCGAAGTGAAGCAGAGCAACGGCCGCATCATTCTGTTCATCGACGAGCTGCATACCATCGTAGGCGCTGGTTCCACGGGCGATTCGTCCATGGACGCGGGCAACATGCTCAAGCCCGCATTGGCACGCGGCGAACTGCATGCCATCGGTGCGACCACGCTCGACGAGTATCGCAAATACATCGAGAAAGATGCCGCACTTGAGCGTCGTTTCCAAACGGTGCTCGTGGGCGAGCCTACCGTGGAAGACACCATCGCCATTTTGCGTGGCCTGAAGGAAAAGTACGAAATCCACCACGGCGTGCGCATCACCGATTCGGCGATCGTCGCTGCGGCCGAGCTTTCAAACCGCTACATTTCCGACCGCTTCCTTCCCGATAAGGCCATTGATCTTATGGACGAAGCCGCCAGCCGCCTGCGCATCGAGATCGACTCCATGCCGCAGGAAATCGATGCTGCTCAGCGTAAATATACGCAGATGCAAATCGAGGAACAGGCGCTCATGAAGGAAAGCGACCCGGCGAGCGCCGAGCGCTTGGAAGAGCTGCGCAAGCAAATGGCCACGTCAAAAGAATGGCTCGATGCGCGCAAAGCCGAATGGCGCAACGAGAAAGATGTCATCGAGAAGGTGCAAACCTTGAAGGCCGATATCGATGCGGCCCACGTTGATGAGGAGAAGGCCACGCGCGAGGGCGACCTGGTGAAGGCTTCCGAGATTCGCTATGCGAAGATTCCCGAGCTGCAGCGCCAGCTGGCCGAGGCCGAAGAGGCTGTGAACGCCAAGCAGGGCGACGGTGCCATTTTGAAGGAAGAGGTTTCCGACGAGGAAATCGCCGAAGTCGTGAGCGCGTGGACGGGCATTCCTGTGTCGAAGATGATGCAGGGAGAAATGGCTAAGCTTGTTGACCTGGAGAGCCAGTTGCACAAGCGCGTCGTGGGCCAGGATGAGGCCGTCTCGGCGGTCGCCGGTGCCATTCGCCGCAATCGCGCGGGGCTTTCCGACCCCGACAGGCCCATTGGCAGCTTCCTATTCCTGGGCCCCACGGGTGTTGGCAAAACCGAGCTCGCGAAAGCGCTTGCTGAATACCTGTTCGACACCGAACGCGCCATGGTGCGTATCGATATGTCTGAGTATATGGAGAAGTTCAGCGTGCAGCGCCTGATCGGTGCCCCTCCGGGATACGTGGGCTATGACGAGGGCGGCCAGCTCACCGAGGCCGTTCGCCGTCGTCCGTATAGCGTGATTCTGCTCGACGAAATTGAGAAGGCGCACCCCGATGTCTTCAATATTTTGCTGCAGGTGCTCGACGATGGTCGCCTGACCGACGGCCAGGGCCGCGTGGTGAGCTTCAAGAATGCGATTATTATTATGACGAGCAACATTGGCTCGCAGACAATTCGCGATTTTGCGGCCGACGCGCAGGAAGAGGCCAAGGAGCAGGGCGCCACGATGGGCGACTTGGTTCAGGATATGATGCAGGCCGATGCCGCTGGCTTTGCGAAGAAGATGGCGGAATTCCAGGCCGCAATGCAGGAGAACCTGCGTGCGACCTTCAGGCCCGAGTTCCTGAATCGTATCGACGATGTTATTACGTTCAAGCCGCTTTCGTCCGAGAACATCGAGAGCATTGTTGCTCTGCAGGTCAAGGACGTGCAGGCTCGCTTGGCCGATCGTCGCATCGAACTCGAAGTGAAACCCGCTGCCATCGAATCGCTTGCCATCGACGGTTTCGATCCGGTGTATGGCGCGCGTCCGCTGAAGCGTTTGGTGCAGCGTGAGGTCGTCGATCGCGTGGCGAATGAGATTGTTGCCGGTCGTGTGATGGAGGGCTCGAAGGTTACCATCGACTCTGATATCGTCGACGGCTACACCTGCAAGGTTGAAAACCCGCAGGCCGCGGCCGACGAACACGGACAGGCCGCTGCCGGCGAACAGACCTATGAGGTTCCCGCTGAGTAAAGCGATGTGTTGTGCGGCGTGGGCGAGGAATCCCACAGCGTGACGAGGCTCAGCGTGGAGCTTGGGTCGTGAGGCTTGCAGCGCAATGCGTGAAGCGCGGTGGCGTTGCGCGTGTCGGCTGGCTCGAGAAAATCGACCATGGCGTCTGGGGCGCACTGTTCACTCAAGCAATAGGCGGAAATGCTCCGCTCGAGAAATCGAGCGGAGCATTTTTTATAACGAAGTCGAGGATTGCTTGTTTGATTCGTGCTCGGTTTCGACGCCGAGCATGTCGAACAGTTCTTGGCGCGTATGGATGTCGAGCTTCTGATAAATGTGGCGAACATGGGCCTTCGCTGTGCCGTTCGCGATGAACAGCTCGCGCTCAATGATTCCCACGGTTTTGCGCTGTCCGAGCAGCAGGAGCACCTCTTCTTCGCGCGTCGACAGCTTATACTCGCGCGCGACGGTCGCTACGCGCGTCGCGAGTTCATGCTTCTTTTCGGCAGGCGTTTTCGATCGTGGCTCTGCCGGGAGGCTTGATTGCGTCTCGGGCGTGACGGGGACGGCACCCCAATTGCTCGAAAGTTCCTTTTCCGACATGAAAATCATTGTGGCGGCAACGATGGAAATAACCGCGAGCGCACTGGTAACTACCTCGATGTTTGCGGGGGCAACGCCGATTGATCCTAAAGCCTGGCTTGTATCACGCCCGAGCAGCATGAAAATCTGACGGACGCCGCGCTCGATGCCGAAGAGCCAGATGGGCGATGCGCCATAGCGATAACAGATGCTGGCAATGATGATCATAATCAGTATTGATTGCATAGTGTAGCCGGCGGAAATGCAAAAGGAGCTTACCGATTTGCTAAATAGGTTGAACGCGGGAAGCAGCAGGAATGCCGCCACGGTGATGGGCAGCGCCCCTCGATAGATAAGCCCAAAATCGAAGTGTTTTCCACGAATGCATACGCCAAGGAAAATCGCGAGTGCGGCGAAGAACGTTCCGGGCGACGAGTGCGGTCCGAATCCTCCTGAATAGGAGCTCATTTCTAGCAGACCATAGGCGAATGCGTATGCCGCCATGAGAAATACTGCTTTCCAAGGTATGGAAAACTCGGTCGCCTCGCGGCGAGCGGGGCGATCTGATTTCGGGATATGGAGGAGTGCGGAATGTGCGCAGAGTAACGAGACGAGCGGAAGAAGCGCCGTCATAACGAAGAGCCATTCAAATTTAAAGCCCTCATATACATAAATGACGAGCGCTCCGGCTACGATGGAAAGCGAATAATAGGCAGCGACGCGAAATGGGTTGAGGCTGCCGTAGATTTCGCTCCATATGACAATCATGAACGCGATGCCTACGCCGCCAACGATTCCCGACGCCGTTCCAAGCTCGGTCGCGATATTCGGCGCGTAGAATGCCGAAAACGAGAGTACCGTAGACGTAGTGAGCAAAATGCCCGTTATCGTAAGAGCGCTGCGCCGGCCAACGAGTGTTTTGAGTTTCTTGGCGAAAATCGCGCACAGCACTACGGTGAGCACCATGATCGAGTCGAAAAGGTCGCGAGGCGTCGCCATGCTGAAAGGGAAAGGCACGAACGTGCCCACGAAGGCGATTTCGATCCAGGCTCGATAGATGCCGAGGCCCAAGAAAGCGAGCGGCACCACGGGAATATACCCGAATAGCAGCGAGCCCCTGAGCTCTTCGGCAAGACTCGCGTCCAGTTCATCACATTTGTCGTTTTTAATAGGTTCAATTTCATGCGTATCGCACGGCGTTTGCTTCGGCACAATCCCTCCCCGATAGTGCGTTCGAGAGCTATTTTTGCACGTCGGTCGAGGGTTATATAGGGGGTTATAGAAAAATAACCCCATAAAATCGATTTCGGTCGATGCTTTGCCTCCTGTTTCCGCCTAGATTTTAGGGCGTTCCGAAGGGGAACGGCGGTGGTCTGTTCGGGGAGAACGGGCTGCCAACGAGAAATAACAGGAGGGATATCATGGAACTTTCACGTCGCGATTTGTTTAAATTCGGCGGCATCGCAGCCGTTGGAGCGGCCGGCGCAGGCATGCTCGCGGGCTGCTCTCCGTCGGGCGGATCGTCGAAGAGCGCTCCGGCTGCCGCTTCTAAAGATACCGACGGTTTGCCGAGCTTCTTCCAGGCTCCCGAACCCATTAAAGACGTCAAGGAAACCAAGGAATTTGATGTGGTCGTAATTGGCGCAGGCGCCGCAGGTGTGCCGTGCGCGCTGGCCGCGGCCGATGCAGGCGCGAAGGTTGCGCTTATTCAGAAAGAGAGCCAGGCGGTTTCTCAGGGCAATACGTGCGACTCGCTCGAGGCTTCCACGAGTGCCGCTGGCAAGGCGGCTGTGATGTCGTGGCTCACCGAGCAGTGCGCATGGCGTTCGCACCGCGATCAGCTTGAGCTGTGGGCAAACAATTCCGGCGAAGCTCTGCATTGGTTGTGGGATAAGGCGACCGAAGCCGGCTGCCAAGTCGTCGACACCACCAAGAAATGGACGAGCAACATCTCGGTTATCGACGAGCAGCCTGTTTCTTATTTCGCATTTGATTTCGGCCCGAAACCTTACAACACCGGTAGCGGCATGCGCGATTTGTGCGACTACTTCAACGGCAAAGATGGGCTTGAGATCTTCTATTCCTGCCCGGCTGAGCAGCTCGTGAAAGATGGCGACAAGGTTGTAGGCGTCATTTGCAAAGACGGCAGCGATTACGTGCAGTTCAATGCGAAAAACGGCGTTGTTGTCGCGACGGGCGACTATACCAACGATGATGAGATGATGGCTTACTACAACCCCGACATGAATCATCTTGATCGCAAGGAGACCAATAAGACTGGCGATGGCCAGAAGATGATGGTATGGGCTGGCGGCCGCATGGAGAGCGTATGCGGCTCCAAGGTGCAGCATGACTTCGACGCGGGCCCGGGCTCTATGGCCGACATGCCGTTCTTGACTGTGAAAAATGACGGCACCCGCTTCTGCAATGAGGCACGTAGCGCCATGGCCTACAACGGCAACTTCCTTACGAGCGAAGAGGACAACGGCTATTACACGCAGGTGTTTGATTCGAATTATATGACCGACTGCGCTGACTGGCCGGGCAAGCTCTATGACCCCGAGGCCATTAAGGCGTACATGCCTGAGGAGCCGGGCGAGAAGAAGGGCGTGTACCCCGATTTGGCTGCGACTTTCAAGGCGGACACCATCGAGGAACTCGGCAAGAAGCTTGGCCTTACTGACGTGGACGCGTTCGTGAAGACGGTTGCTCGCTACAATGAGCTCGTCGATGCCGGCGTTGACGAAGATATGGGCAAGCCCGCCAAGTGGCTGAAGCCTATCAAGCAGGCCCCCTTCTACGGCATCCATCGTCACATTCGTCTGTCTACCATCGTCCATGGCGTGAACGTCAATGGCGAGATGCAAGTGCTTGATAAGGATGGCAATCCTATCGAGGGCCTGTATTCTATCGGCAATTGCGCCGGCAACTTCTTCGGCAGCCCCGACTATCCCATGGATTTGCCCGGCCTTTCCCTCGGCCGTTGCCATACTCAGGGCTACGTTGTAGGCAAGATGCTCGGCTCCAAGTAATCGATAGCTCAATAATCCTATTGCTTTCCATGTGGCGACCTCCCTCCCGTATGGCCGCATGTAAAAGCAACGCAAGCCCCGCTCGGTTTTGAACTGCCTCCCATTTCTTGGACAAGGAAATAAAAGTCCGAGGAATGGGAGG
>ERZ827108.2668-NODE-2668-length-17571-cov-20.794188_pt1 | contig 17571 bp, 26 predicted proteins | sample MGYA00519921_ERZ827108 | MGnify/ENA primary metagenome ERZ827108 (study PRJEB31778, sample SAMEA3449258) | human gut metagenome | biome: human gut; feature: human-associated habitat; material: faeces | place: United Kingdom | collected 2010/2012 ... | reverse complement strand
CGTGTGGCCTTATTGAACATGGTTGCAGCTAAAAGCATTTGATTGCTGAGCTCCTCATCTTCTAATCCCATGTCGATCAGCTTTTCTTTGTTTCTTTCACTTGGCTCCAATTCTAGGATTGCGGCCAGGCATTGTTTCAGCTTTTTTTTCTTTTTCTGAACTTTCTGGCTTGCGGCTCCACCTTTGCGTCCCATCTCTGCTGCGTTCTCTTTTGTGAATGGCTTCAGGTTTTGCATAGGGTCTTTGCGCTGTCTTGCCGCTTCGCTTTTCGTGCGTCCAGCTAAGCCCTTAGCAGGCATCTGATATCAGCTCCGCCTGTTCTCCGGTGTAATCTTCCCAGCGCTTGATAATTACATCGGCATAGTGTGGATCATACTCCATCATGAAGCACCTCCGTCCTAGCTGTTCGCAAGCCATAAGCGTGGAGCCTGAACCTCCGAATAGGTCCAGCACGCTTTCTCCAGCTCTGCTGCTGTTCTTGATCTGCCTTGCAATCAGTGGAATTGGTTTCATGGTTGGATGCAGATCGGATTTTGTAGGCTTCTTCTCGTCCAGAATCGTTGTGTCCTTGCACCCCCCAGGATTGATTTTAGAAGGTCTTTAAGCTCGTCCTTCTTCATGTTGTCAATGTCCTGGCTTTCTGCGTCCTCGATTACAGTGGCCAGGTTTCTCGTGTTGACAAAGTAGTGAGCCGCCCCGTCCTTCCATCCGTAAAGGCACGGCTCATGCTTCCATTGGTAGTCCTGTCTTCCTAGTGAGAACGTGTTCTTGTTCCAGATTAGGGTCTGTCTAATGTTTAGCCCTGCGCGTTCTGCTGCTTCCAGGAAGTTCTTACTTTGTGTTGAGGCGTACCAAATGTAGAAGGATCCACCAGCTTTCAATTGGTCTCGCATGTTTTCAAACGCGGCCTTTAGAAACTCTATGAATCCTTCGTCATCTCCCCAGTTGTCGTTTTCGATTTTCATGGCGTCTTTGGTTCCGCCTGTGTAATCGATATTGTATGGAGGGTCCGTTACTATCATGTCCACTGTCGCGTCGCTACAAAGCTTTTCTACGTCCTGACGCTTCGTGCTGTCGCCGACCATCAGTCTGTGTTTTCCAAGCAGCCATAGTTGGCCACTCCTTGTCATTGGTGTAGTTGGTAGCTCTGCTTCGAAGTTGTCATCCTCTGCGATTTGTTCGTCGAATGTTTCTGTCTCAAATCCGAAAGGCTCCATATCGAAGTCCATGTTGTCTAGCTCTTCCAGTTCAAACTGTAAAGCGTCAAGGTCCCATTGAGCGGCCTCTGCGACTTTGTTGTCTGCCAATCGGTAGGCTTTCACCTGTGCTGGTGTTAGATCGTCGGCCTGGATGCATGGGACAGTTTCAAGGCCTAGCTTTTGTGCTGCCTTCCATCTCGTGTGCCCTGCAATGATGATCAGGTCTTTATCCACCACAATCGGTTGCTTGAATCCGAACTCGTCTATAGATGCTGCGACTAAATCGACGGCATCTTCGTTAATTCGTGGGTTGTTCTCGTAAGGCTTCAGGTCGCATGTTCTTATGTCTGTAATGTTCATGTGTGTTCACCTCTGTTGTATTAAAAAAGAAGCGTTAGCAGCTCAGTGTTCTCTCCAATGAGAGATTTATCCTGTTTAGCTTCTAAGGCTTCTTTGTTGTCTATGATTACCCGGAGCGCTGAAAAGAAAAATAAGATTAATGTCCTTGATATGTCGTAGCTGCTGTTGGTATTGACGTTGATTAGAAAGCACTCGTTTTTGGAAAGGAGGACGCTCCGGGTAAAAGAAAAGAGGGCCTTTTTCTATCGGTCCTCTTTTACAAGTACTAATATACCACCCGAAAGCGGTTTACAGTGTAAACTCTTCAGTCTTTTGTCAGATTTTTTACCTCTGCCATTAGATGTTTATACATCCCTTGTCTTGTATAGCCATATTTCTCAGCCACATCCACAGCCTTGATTCTATGAATGTACAGATCCCATAGTATGTTCTGGTCTTGCAAATCGAGAAGTTCTGTCCATCTTAAATCCATCAGCCTTTTCTGGAAGTGATGCAGTTCTTGTTCTTTGGCTGATATCTCTTCAAACAACCCGAGCGGGCTGTGGTACTGATGCTGATATGTTGGCATAGGCCACTTGCTTCTTTTCTGTTCTGCGGTCAGTTCGATTCCTCCAGACTTCGCAAGGCCTGTTGTCTGGTGGTTTAGTACTTCCAATTCCTGATTCAGTTCAATCAAACGGTGGCAGCAGTAGCGCACCGTTTTTAGTTCTGGAATTAATTCATCATAAGTCATGTTTTACCTCCTTAAAGCTTCGATCAATGCCTTTTGTGTTATGTTCTTGTGTTCTAGTGCATTCAGCATGTCCTCGTCTACTGTGCCTCTAGCTATGATCTGATAAATTGTCACGTTTTGTTTCTGTCCTTGTCTGTAGATTCTGGCATTTGCCTGCTGATACAGTTCAAGGTTCCAGTTTGGAAGTGTGTACCAGATTGCGATATGTCCACCTCGTTGAAGGTTAAGCCCGTGTCCTGCGCTTGCTGGATGCAAAAGCAGCACGTCTATCTTTCCGTCGTTCCAATCTCGAACGTCGTCCTCGTTCTCAAGGCTGCGGACTTCCAGTTTCTGTTTCTTCAAATGTTCCTTGATTCGTTTCAGCTCGTGTTTGAAGTAATAGAACACCATCACCGGGTTCTGGTTTGCTGATTCGATCAAGTCGTCTAGTGCCTCAAGTTTAGCCGCATGAAGAGTTGCTACTTCTTCGAGCTTATTTCCTAGCTGATCCCGTTTGTAGATTTCTCCGGAGGTCATTTGTAGCAGCTGACCGCATAGCACTCCAGCGTTGGCTGCTAGCAGTGATTCATTGTTATCTAGTTCCAGAACCTTCTCACGTTTGAAAGCGTGGTATTCTGTCATTGCCTTTTGAGGTAGCTCGATTGATTTTTTTAAGTACTGAACCGGTGGAAGTTTGGCACAGTCTGCCTGATCCAGACTCATGCATACGTCACCTATTTTTTTGTAAATTCTTTCCTCGGCATCCTGTTGTGGCTTCCAGTCATAAATGATCATCCCGTTTCTTCTTCCTGGAGTTAGATATCTTTCTCGAAACTGAGTTAGTGTTCTACCTAATCTTTCTCCCTGGTCAATCAAATATATCTGGCTCCAAAGATCCGGAATTCCTTTCGGTGCTGGTGTTCCGGTTAGGCCTATAAATCTGTCAGCTAGTGGCATAACCTTTCGTAGAGCTCTGAATCTCTGGCTTTTTGGGTTCTTGAAAGTTGATAATTCATCAATCACTACCATGTCAAAGTCAAAGTATTTGTTGTCTACTAACCAGGTAACGTTCTCTTTGCCTATGAGGTAGATGTCTGCCTTTTGTTGCAGTGCTTTCTCACGTTGCTTTGGAGTGCCCGCTATGATCGAGTAGGTCAAGTCCCTAGTGTGACTCCACTTTTCTATTTCTTCGGGCCACGTGCTTTTTATTACGCGCACAGGGCCTATGATTAGAACCTTTTCTGTGTCGATTAGTTTTAGAAGGCTGATGATCGTTAGCGTGGTTACTGTCTTTCCGGCTCCCATAGGGAGAAGAAGGCCACACTTCTTATGATCCAGTCCGAAGTTGATAGCCTTCTTTTGATAGTCATGAGGTTTAAATTCTGTCAAAGTGTCGCTCCTCCGGTATGATTCCAGACCGCATCAGATTTGTTAATTCGTCCACCTGGGCTTTTGTGCTGATGCAGTATACTTTCATACCTGTTGCCCGTATTTGGGCTACTGTGGCTTTTTGTAGGGCTCTAGGCTTACCGCCTGGCCTTTTTACTTCTACAAAGAAAGCCTTTGAATTATATGTGATCAGTCTATCTGGCACGCCAGCGTTTCCTGGGCTTACAAACTTCCAGGCTTTACCGCCTAGCGCTGATACCTTTTTGATCAGATAATTTTCTACTTGATTTTCTATCATTTCTGGAAGAACTTCTTTTGAAGTTCGAGGTACCGCTCGGCGCATTCTGGACACAAATCTTTCTTGTCGTTTGTTGTGATCCATCCCTCTGGAAGTCCTTCCCAGGTTTCGATTGTCTTCCCGTTTTCAATCTTGCTCTTTTCGATTCCGACTGATGTTTCTTTTCCGCATCGGTCGCACTTGATATACATTCTAGTTTCTTTCATGTTCTATTCCTCCTCTAGCCTTTTGGCTTGTCTTGCCTGTTTCGAAGCTATAGTGCTTTGGATTTCAGCGTGATTGATATTGTAATATTCCTTTAGCTGATCCATGCAAATTATTACATCCGCCATTTCTTCGACCAGGTTATGTCTTAGTCCTTTGAATTCTAAGGACTTTGTCTTTTCTTCTGAATTGCGTACCAGTTTAGAAATCGCCTTTTGCAGTTCTGCTAGTTCTTCCATAGCGACCAGGCTCTGCATTTTGATTCCGTATCTGTCCATTGTTTCGTTGTTGATTCTTGCGTCTATTTCATGCATCAAGAAATGAAATCTTTTGCTGTCGTTTAATGTCATTTCTGTGTCTCCTTTTCTTGTTGATTTTTAGGGGTGGCAACCTGGCAGCGTGGCAACGTTCAGAAAACTTTATATATATATGCTATATTTTCTCGCGCGCATATACGTACACATGTACTGTATTACGCTATATATTATATATTCATTAAGTTAGATAATTTATAGTTGTCACGTTGTCAGAAGTATCCCAGGCCCTTATTTTATGCGGTTTTAGCTCGGCAACGCTCTATCATTTTTTACCGTTGCCGACCTTTGCCGCGTTGTCAGTCTCGATTTTCGTTTACCGTTGTCACGTTGTCGGGCTGATTACTTATAAGCGTAGGCATCTTGCGGCGGAACATAAGCTTTCTGGCGTCCGTAAATTCCTCCAAATCTCAACGGGTTTTTAGTACGAACCCACCCTATGCTTTCCATGATTGCCTTGAGTTCCACTTGATCTGTTTTTGTGAATTTGTTCTTGGCTCCATTCAAAACCTCGCACCAAATCTCAAGCAGGCATACCCTTGTACGTTCTTCCGTGCCTTCGTTTCTTGGGTCTTCCAACCACTGGGTTCTTGCATAAAGATCCATGTCATACCAATCTTGCGGTAGCTTTCTATCTAGATAGTCACGGACCATGTCTTCTCGAACGCTAGTAAACGTGTGCTCCTTCTGCATCTGTTCGGCTCCGGTCAAAGCTTCGCCCTGAAGGAATAACTTTTCTCCATCCTTGAATCTCTGCTTAGCTTCAGCCCATATCTGATCTCGTTCCCTTGGTAGATCATCAAACACGACTTTCCTCGCTTTCGATATATCCGTGTTGATCGGCCAGAATCTTCGGTTTCCTGTGTAGTCTCTTAAAAACTCGTCATCGTTTGTAGTTCCAAAGAATACACATTGCCTTGGATTGTCCGTAACTCGTCTCGCGTAGGCTTTTCTGTATCGGTCGTCCCGCTTACTTATAAACTGCTTCATGGATTCTATATCTGCTTTTCTAGCTGCAGACAGTTCGGACCATTCAATAACCCATGATCCATGCAAGGCTTCGTATCCTTCTTTTCCTGCAATCGTTGTGATTGAATCTGAGAACCAATCTCCGCCCATGATGCTTAGCATGTGGCTCTTTCCTATACCCTGGTGTCCTACGAGTACAGGCATATAGTCCATCTTGCATCCAGGTGTGTAGATTCTGGCCACGGCTGCGGTAAAGGCTTTCCTTGCGACCGCTCTGCTGTACTCTGAGTCCTCGCTTCCTAGATAGTCTATAAATAGCGTGTCTAGTCTTGGTATGCCGTCCCACTCTAGTGTATCTAGATAGTCTCGTACTGGGTGAAAGCTGTTTCTCTCCTGGACGTATGCTATAGCGTCGTCTACTTTTCCTTTGGCTACAATGTTGTATTTCTTTTCCAGATAGTATCTGAAGCTTGCATCATCTGTATCGGTCCATGTCGGGTCGCTTGGGTTGTAGTTCCACCATGGCAGGTTCCCTTTCTTGACTGGTTTCTGTGCGAATAGATCATTGCCTCCGACTCCGTTTTTAAGCTTTGGATCATTTAAAAGTATGCGGACTATATTGTCTGTAGTCGGCTTGAAGTTTCCCTTCTTGTCCATGTCCATGGCATCCAGCCAGTCCTCGTTTACTCCTTCTTTACTGTCTTCTACCCCTTGCGAACCCCTCGCACTGTCGTCCTGGAAGTCATCCCAGTCCTCGTGAATCTGTTCTTTCTTGTCATCTATAAGCTGCTTCCTGGTGCCCTCGTCGTGTTCCATTAGTTCGAGCATGTGTTCTGTGCTTGCTGGATCGTCTGGCCACTTGTGTATCCTTACAAGATCATAAGCGTTACACAACTGCTGCCCTGTCGGGTCCGTATTGTGATTACTGTAGGCGTACTTGTCGTCATAGATGACTAGGCCTCCGGCTGTGGAGCCGTTCGTATAGGTCCAGCGGTTCGGGTCCTCTGTCGGCGTGTATTCCTCTGGAATAAATGCCTCAATCGCTTCCTGGATCGTGTAGGCCCTGCAGAAGGCGCCAATCCATCCGGACTTAGATAATGGGTCCTCCTGGTGTCTGATGTCGCTATGATGCAGTTCTGTCTCTCTGTTAGAGCGAGGCCAGTAGCTGATGTCATGCCAGTCTCTGTACTGCGCCAGGATGTCATCTGGGTTCAGGTCTGCGTTTCTGTCTCCTAGTTCTTCACTGATGTATTCTCCGTCCTTGCTGGTGCTAGGCCAGAACATCATTCTTGCTGGCTGATAGGTCGTGTCGTCGAAGTATTCCATTCCGATTGTACTTGCAATCTTTCGAGCGATTGCCTCGTACTCTTCCGGTGACACTCCTCTTTGTAGTGGAATGATCCACCTGTACTTAGGCTTTTCCGGTGTGTGCTTGTGCGTGGAATATATCACGCTGCAAAAGTCGCACGTTATCTGGATCAATTCTAAAAATTCTTTGTCTGCGAAGTCAGCATCTAATGTGATCATGCTACGTGATAAAACGCTTTGGTTGTTTCGTCTTCCGTCTTTTAGTTCTCCGGCTACGAATCCTCCGACGTCCTTGATATCGGACTGCTGGTCCTTCGTCATCTTTTTGTACTCTTCCACCGTCTCTTTTGTTCGGGTCGTTTCTTTTAGTTTTGCTGTGAATTCATCCCAGGACATTTCCTGGTTGAAATACTGCTTTTGTTTTCTGTTTTTGCAGGTTGCTATTGCATACATCCTTCGGCCTCCTGTCTATTCTTCCGCTATAGGACAGCCTCTAAAAGTGGGATTCTTTGATTTTTCCTGGGCTTGTAGTGCTTACCCATTCTTGCTTCTCCTATAAGCCACTTTTTGAAGCTCGTGCTTGATACTTTGCTGTGTTCCTTGCTGGAGCGTTCCGTTCGCTTTGATTTCTTCTAGAAGCTTTGTAATGCGCTCAGCGGGCTTCCTGGCGTCTTCCGTATTGTTTTCCATATATCTGCAGATTACGGCTAGATCGTTTGCGATATTGTCCAGACGGTTGCAGATACGGTCTGCGGCCTGGTTGATCGCTTTTTCTAGCATGTCCGCATTGTCAAAGCTTGCCATATCTTCCTTTCGTCTTTCTTCAGGTGGTTTGTGTAGATAGCTTAGACGAAGGGCTATAGCGTTTTGACTTCGGTTCTTTAATATAGAGCCATATTCTTTATAAATCTTTGAGCTGCTGTAGCCTAAGGCGTCTAGCTGCTTTAGAAGGTTGTCCTCCTGTTGTGTCCATTTAATACTCATGTTCTATCCTCCTAGCCTTGGCACTTGTGCTATATCTAAGCCGAACACTTCTTTCAAAATGCTTAGAATGATCAGTGCTGCGGTGATATAGATCAAGGCTATAATTAAATCTTGTTTATCTATCATTTTTTTAGTCCTTCTTGTAATAATCGGATATAAATCCGTCTCCTACTAGAATTAAGTCTGGCGCCCAGCTGATCGGCTTAGCCATTACGTCTAGCAGTTGTTTGAATTTTGTTTCTTTTTCTTCCTTCGGCACTTCACAGATCACTTCATCATGAACGTGCATGATCGTCTTAGCTCCGATCTCGTCACAGCCTTTTAGCGTTTCGCATAGGCAGTCCCGAGCGATAGCCTGAACCACGTTCTCGGTTAGCTTTCCGCCCCAGGTTTTTGTCCACTCCCATTTTCGAGTTGTCTGGTTCAATCCTAAAAAAGATACCTGGCCATCCTTGATTCGTGGAGTGACATAGCCTAAAATGCGCCCGTTTGGTAGTTGAATATAAACGTTTCCATTACTTTTGAAAACCTTCATATTTCGGTCCATGGTTGTGACTTTTCCATCCGTGATTGCATCCTCGAAGGCTCTGCCTAGTAAGTACCAGAAGTCCTTGATACGTGGCGAGGCTTGTCTCCATTTGGTAACAATCTCTTGCTGCTGTTCTGGGCTCAACCCCATCTTACTAGCTCCAAAGGCTTCCAGTGCTGCCGTTCCGCCTCCGTAGCCGAGGGCAAGTTCGGCAATCTTTCCCTTTTGTCTTAGATGTCCATTGATTCCGTGCTTTTCTACAGGCACCCCGAACATCTGGCTAGCTGATGCACAGTAGATGTCTCCGCCGTTCTTAAATACTTCCTGGCGCCATGTAGTTCTTGTTAGCCAGGCAATCACTCGAGCCTCTATGGCTGAGTAGTCGGCTACTATGAAGGACTTCCCCTCCGGTGGTGTGATCACTGTTCTTAGAATCGTAGCGAATACATCATTCATGCTTGAATAAATGAGCTCTAGAAGTTCGAAGTTGCCTTCCTTTACGAGGGTTCTTGGCTCGTCTACTTCATCAAAGCTGGGCCGTGGGAAGTTCTGCGGTTGGATCAGCCGACCTGCCCATCTTCCCGTTCTTCCTCCAAAGAATTGAAAGGTTCCTCGGATGCGGTCATCTTCTCCACACGCTCTCTGGAAGGCGTCGTATTTCTTGACGCTTGTTTTCCCGAGCTCTTGTCTTATCTCTAGGGCTCTTCTTGTTTCGGGTCTTAGCGTTCCTTTTAGAAGACCTTTCACGGCTTCCTTGTTTAAACTTTCGACGTCATGTCCTTCCTGGTCAAGGATCCACTTTTTTAGCTGTGCTACGCTTTGCGGATTCTCTAGGCCCGTGAGGAATCTTGCTTCTTCCATCAGTTCCATTCCGTGTTCTAAGCTGTAGGACTGAACGTTTTTTATGATCTGCGTATCTACGTGTATTCCTCTGTCGTTTATCCTCTGGTCTCTGTGCCAGTTTTCCCATTCCTGATCAGATACCTGTATCAAGCTATTTAGTTTGTTATAAATAGCTTGTTCTGATTCCACGTCGCGCTTGTTGTATTCTATGAAAAGATTCCATTTCTCTGGATCATGTTCCGGTAGGTTCTTCCATCTTCCACCGTTGGCTTTTGTTGGCTTGCAAGGCTTACAGAAATACTGGATCAGGCGTTTACCTGTGGCCAGCTTCACCTTGTCTTCTTCAATCCCTAATGCAGGTCCTAGCTGCCCTAAAGAAGAAGGGTAGCCGTTCTCTGAGGCCATGATTAGGGTGTCTTTCCATTGTTCCGGTGGTAGGAATCCATCCTCTGTTAGCTTCTTTTTTACGGCGTCTCCTAGAGTATTTCGTTTCGCGTACTCCTTGACGTATCTTGTTAGGCATACTCGTTCGAAGTTTGCGTTGTGTGCCACCTTCGTTATGTTTTCATCCGCTAGTGCTGATACTAAAGCAAAAGGCAGATCTTCTTCCATTAAATTTAAAACTTCTACTGGATCATCGCCCCAGGCGTATCCGAATAGAAGTATTTTGAAGTCTAAACTCTCTGCGTATTTATAAACCCCGCAGGCTGCAAGGTCGACGCTGGAGTAGGTCTCCAGGTCGATATGCAGTATGGGCTTTCTACAATAAGGCACTTAGGTCGTCGCTTCCGGCTTCCTCATCAAACTCAGAAGCGTCTCCAAAGTCGGCAGTTACACTTGAGTGTCCTCCTAATGGTTCTCCGTCTTTTACTTTTAATACACTGTTAAGTCCTGCAGCGATTCCCGTTCCTACTGTGTTAAATGGATACAGATTGAAATTGATAGCTCCATAGCATCCAGAGTATACGTTTTCCTCGATTTCTTCTTTAGATGAGTAAGCGTATGTAACTCCATTTTTACGGTATCCTACAGACACCGGTCTATTACTTTTAGCGGATAGCATGTATTTGTTCTTGAATTCTGGCGCGCTGAATTTCTCGTCTGCGTCGCAGTCAGTGATTATACCTCTTGAACCGACTCCTGGCGCTTTTTTTAGCGGTGTTACTTTTCCCTTGAAGGATTGGCCGAACTTCTCAATTCCTTCTTGTACAGCCAATTCATAGGCTTTCTGGATACGTGCTAACGTCTCCTTGTCTTCCTTGTCGATTAGAATATTAAGGCTATACTTCTTGTCCTGGCCTTCTACCACTGCGCGTGGCTCTGCTAAATGGCAATAGCAGAATCTTACTAATTTTGTTTTTACTTGTGACATCTTTTTGTTCCTCCTAGTTGTATTCTTTGTCGCATTACGTTTTTAAGCTGTCGCTTTAGATCGTTTCTGTGTGGTCCTGGTTTACTGTTTCGAATCTCGGCTCGGATGCGGACCATCTTTTCTTCGAGCTGATTGATATCCTCTTTTGAAATCATCTTTTAATCCCTTGGGCTTAAATCCCCACATGTGTTCTGAAGGCGACTGGATTCCTATCAGTCTTTTTACTTTTCTAATCAATGCCATCTTTAAAGTCATTTGCTACACTTCCAAGCTCTGGGCGCTTGTCGCTTACTGGCACTAATGTAGGTTTTCCTTGTGGATTCTCGATATATTCACCAACGATTTCTGCGAAGTCTTTTTTTCCGACTAATTTTTCTAGAGCCGTGATAGTCTGAAGCTTTGGCTTTGTCATGATCTGATCGAATTCGAATCCTGCGTTTTGAAGTGCTTCAGATGCCTTAGACTCGTCTGTAATCTTTCTTCGGCTTGTTCCTTCTACAACTTTATATCCTTCGTAGTGTGTTCCTTTTAGCGCCTGATCCAGTGCGAACTCTTGTACCTCTTTGGCCCAGTCAATAAGTCCAGGAAGTTCTGGCAAAAGCTCCGCGATTTGCTGATCTGTTAAAATCATTCCGCACATGCGCTGATATCTTTCATTGATTGCTTTCATCTTGGCGGCATGCGCTGCGCATTGTGCTTTTGCCTTGCAGAACTTGCACCACTCTCCAGCTCGCTGTTCTCCGTCTCCGTTCCAGGCTTCTATAGCTGCAGGCTTGACCGTGTTCTCCATCCAGTCTGCCAGTTCTTCGGTAGTAAGTTCCCAGGTGCTGATGTGATCGCGTCTAGGCTGTACGATATGAAGCTGAACTTTTTCAAAATCGTATAAGCAGTCGTATAAAGCCATAACTCCTGCGGCGTAAATGGTAAGCTGCGGATTGTGTGGAGCGTTTACCTTGACACCCTCTCCGTATTTAAAATCGATAACATGGAGCGTGTGATTACTTACGATCACGGCGTCGGATGTCCCGAATCCTTCTGGAATCCATGGAGTCAAATCAACTTGTACCTCGATAAAAAGATCCGCGATATCGCTTTTCTTTTTCTCTTTGTTGTATATTTCTAGAACATAGTCTTTATAGAAGTTTGTAGCCTCGTCCATTTCTCCGTTAGCTGCTTTTACTTTTCTTCGTGGGTTTCCCTCGATCCAGTTACGGAGTTTCTGTTCTGCTACACTGTGAGCCTCGGTTCCCTCTGCTGCGTAGACGCTTGGCTTTTCTTCGAATAATTCCTCCAGTCTTGCGGAAGGGTGGCAGTGAATCCATTTGTTGGACCCACTGGCTGATAAAATCGCGTGTTGACTAGGCATGTAATGCCTCCCAGGCTTCCTGATATTTCTCTTTAGGAATCTCGCAGATCTTGCTTGCACCCATCTGGGTTAGGAGCACTTTAAGTACGGCCACGCCTTTTTCTTTGGCAAATGCAACGCCTGCTTTTTGAAGGTCTTCTAGCGTGATTTCTTTCGCAGGTGCTGCTGGATCCGGTGTAGGCTTTACAGTCTCATGAATAGGCTCGTCTTGAGTCGTCCAATCTTTGGCCATTGGAATCTTAGTCTCATTTTCTTTTTCTTTACGAGTTGGCGCTTCCTTTGTTGGTGCCTCTTGTTTTGGTGCTTCTTCTTCCCATGGGAATGTTTCAGGCTCAGGCAATTTCTCCTCTAGCCCTGCGCGCTTTAGGTCTAGCTCCTTGGCTAGCTCCAACACTTTTTTAGCGTCGTCGATTTCGCTTGTTGCGAATTGCAATGTTAATTGGTAATACATCTATTTTTCCTCCTTTTTCTTGATCTTTTAGACATTTCCTCTAAGAAAGCTATTTGAAAGGCTTTCATGGCTGCTTTTAAAACTTCATCTCTTTCTTCTTCTGGTACTTTGAACATATCAAATAGAATCTTGTCATTTTGCGAGATTCGTTCATATTTAGTATGGAGTACCTGTATTCCCTTTAATCCTTGAATAGGTTCTATTAGGCTCACTTTTATTCTGTATAAATTCAAAGGATCCATTGTCATTTTCTAGTCCTTCTTTTAAATTCATCGTAGGTAACGCAGAAAGGACATTCTTCATCTCCCTTTTTTGCATGACACGACCATTGCTGAAGTTCGTTACAAACCGGGCTGGCATCTAATCTGCAACTTCCTTCTTCATAGGCAATATGTAAGGTATTGGGCCAAGATTCGCTGACATAAAACGGGCAATATTGCGGATCAATTTCATCAACAATAATTTGCATTTTCTAGTCCTCCGTTTCTTTCATTTCTGCGCCTTCTAGGCTTTCGCTTAGATTTACTACCTGCTGTACAAAGTCTCGAAGCATAGCCTTAACAGCATGTTTTAGAATTGATCCGAGTTCCTTTGGATCGACGTCCATTGTTTCAAGAAAGGCCATCATCTCGGGTCTGCTTCCTTCGATATGTGTCTCTAATTGCATGTTGTCTTCAACGTCTGGCGTTAGTGCAACTTCTACTGAGAAAAGCTTTAATTCTTTTTTTGCAGGTTTTTCTTTTTTAATAGTGGTCATGTTTAGTCCTCCTCTGTTATTTCACAATCTGCTAGGATATCTTCAATTGTTGCATCCTTATCAACGCCTTTGAAATATCCTTTTTTTTTTCATCCTGCTTAAGACAGGTATACTTTTAAACTCGTGTCCGCTTAAAGCGCCTTTTAAATAGCTTTGTAACAAATCCTTTTCGAATTTAGTTAATTTACTTGCGGGGGCTTTATAGGGCTGCTTTAGCCAATCCATTACCTTTTCATGACATCCTCTTGATCGATCTTTGCTAAGTTCGCAGTCAATGCATTTAGTACGATCACATCGTTTAGGTCCTCCTTTGACTACCGCTAAATTCCACAGGCCTTTTTCTAGAATTTCTTGTTTGAAATGATCTAGATTAGTTTCATGAATCTTTTCTTCTCTATACTGTTTCAATTCCTCCAGCCACGCTGCAAGTTGCTTATGTTCTTCTCTACAGTCTTTACATATAGATTGATTTTCAGATAATTCTTTCGCATGAATAATTGCTTCATCTAGTGTCATTCTTTCTTTTTCCTCCTTGTATTTTTGAACACGTGCTGTATAATATAAGCGTGTTCTATTGCTAGAGCCTTATTCGTTTTCGAACGAGGTCTTCTAGCCTTTTTTTATAGAACGCTCGTAGGATTCTACGATATTCTTTTGTGTAAGGCCTAGATACTGAATAGCACGTTTGGTCAGGATGACGTTGCTGTCGATATTTTCTAAGCCTTCTTTTTTTATATCTTCCATGATCTTCTGAAAGATTTTGCTTCCTTTACCCCTTCCGCAACCTATAAACTTTGATAGCTCGGATATGTTCATGTATCCTTTTTCCATCATCTCGTATCTGTAGGCTGCTAGGTTTTCTACTTGCAAAACTCACCACCTCCTTTAATAAAGCATTTGATAGATCATGATCCAAACCGCTACGATTAGCGACAGGATCAGGATTAGGATTGCAACGTTTAGCACTGTTACAAGTCCAGATCTGAATTTCTGTTTTCTGATTCTTTTTTGTTCTGCATAGAATGCTTCCAGTCTTAGTCTTTCTCCGTGAAGGTTGATACCCTCCGCAAAATCTGGAAGCTCTGCGCTTGTTGTTTTGTGTTCCATTTCTCTTTCTTCCTTTCGTGTTACAATCTCCTATGAAAGGAGGTTAATCGTTTGAAGTTAAATCATGATTTAGTTCGGTTGCTTCTACTTGAGATAGAAGATAAAACTGGACCGTATGAATCTTTAGAAGTCCCTAAAATTTCTATAGCTGGATATACTGAAGACGAGGTCTTTTATACTGCTGAACGTCTTTTAGAGGCGGGCTATATCAAGGCCCAACTTGAACCTACAAAGATAAGTCACAGCCGATGTATCTTTTCTTTGACTTGGGAAGGTCATAAATATTTGGATATCGTCCGAGATAAAGATGTATGGAAACAAACACGTATAGTTATTAAAAAGTTTTCGTCTGTATCTTTCAGCCTTGCTTGCAGAATTGCTGAGCAGATTCTTCTAGATAAAATCAGAGGCACGTATTAGGGTTCCTGTTTTTGGGAATCCTTTTTTTCTTTTAGTCCTTTGATAGTCCCTCTAACGGCTCCTATCGCAAGACCGAAAATGATAGGTACTAGGATCATTATTCCCAGGATACTTAGCAATCCGAAAAATATATTTTCCAGCATCTACTTCACCTCCTCCGGTTTCTCTGGTTCCTTGGCTGCTGGTGCTGCCAGTGCTGCTGGTGCCGTGTTCATTTGTAGGCCTGTCAGCATTCCTTCCAGGAAAGCTCGGGGCTCACCCTTTAGAGCTTTTACGTCGTCCAGCAATAAGTTCGCATTGGCTTTTGCTTTGTTACGATCTTCTATTTTCATGTTTTTTATCACCTCAACTTTCTATTTTCAAGTTCTGATGCTATATTACTTTACTTTTTAATGTTTGTCAACAAAAGACTTTAAATTTTAAAGTTTTTATATTATACTTTTGTCAGGAGGTAAAAAGATGTTAGGAAATAGAATAAAAGAAATCCGAAAAGGCTTAGGCCTTACAATGAAGGTGTTCGGTAATTCTCTGGGCTTATCTGAATCGGCTATTAGTCGAATAGAGTCTGGATCAGCGAACCCGTCTGACGGAATTGTTAAATTGATATGCTCTAAATATCATGTGGATTACTTCTGGCTAACGGAAGGAATAGGCGAACCGTTCCTAGATGATATGGACGCCATAGTAGATGAGCTAGCGGCTGAGAAAGGCTACGATGCTAAAACAGTAGAATTGGTAAAAAGACTCTTTTCTCTTCCAGAGGAACAGTTCAATTTAGTTATGCAAGTTATCGAAAACTTAAAAGACGAGTAATCCTGTTTAGATTAGTTACTCGTCTTTTATAAAAGAAAAACGCAGAACCTGTTTCCAAGTCCTGCATTCTTCCGTGTGTGTTCTATTGCTGTGTTCCGTGTCTGATCCAGATTCTTTGTAGGATTTTATAGGCCTGTTCAAGTCCCTCCTGGTCCATGGTCTGGAGCATGAATTCGATTTTCTTTTTGAGTTCTTCTATCCCATTTGTTTTCCCTTCTTCCTTAAAAGCTCTTTTCCTAATTTCCTACAGTTTACAGCTATGAACGCATTTTGTCAAACTTTTACGGTTATTATTTTGCTTTTTTTATTATTTACTTTTTAAACCTAAAAGATTAATATGAACCTAGGAGGTGTAATTAATTATGAATAAATTGAATGAAGTCTTATCTTCCAAGCTCCCTGAGCTGATGAAAGAGTCTGGTGTCAGTCGTAGAGATTTGGCCGAGTATTGTGGTGTTTCTTATAACACCGTACGGTGTTGGGAGGTTGGCACTAAAGCGCCAAGGCCAGATATGGTTGTAAAAATTGCAGAGCGTTTCAACCTGAAACCTTTTGATCTGATGAGCGCAGCCTTTGAAGATTCTGCAGTGAAGCCTGTCCGCTTTCTGTCCCTGGTCGACGAGGACGGTTCTGTATCTAAGTCGAATAGCTCGTCAGTCTTCACTTCTACGGCTACAGACGTCACGGCGGATTATATTTATGTTATGCCTGATGAAACTATGTATAAGGCGGATATTATCAAGGGCGACGTCTGCCTGATCCGCGCCACAGGTGCTATTCGTGCCGGTGTGCCTATGCTAGTGAAGTATCAAGGTAAAGCCATGCTGCGCTTTATTATTACGCATAACGAAACGAACCAGATTGCTTTACGGACCGGCAGTCCGTATGCGATTGGGACTCTCTTCTCGACGGCAGACTTTCATGATCAGGTTCAGGTGTTAGGTGTTTTAGTCGCTTTTCGTAGAAATTATAAAAGGAGGTAATCTCTTATGGCTCAGCAAAAGGACACAAAAAGAGGAACCTGGATGTTCTATGGTTCCTGTAAAGATATTACCGGAAAGACTCAGCGATATTGTCGCCGAGGTTTCAAAACGAAAAAGGAAGCAAAAGAGGCCGAGTTTGCCTTCCGTCTGGAAATGACTACCGCTCGGCCTTCTATAACCTTAAATGAAATGTTTCAGTTATACTGCAAAAACGCAGAGAATATGTCTGTAAAAGGATCCACTCTCTATACGCACGAACATACTTATAGAAATCACATCCAGGATGATTTGGGAAGCCTGAAGCTTACAGCGCTTACGACTCCCGTTCTTAATCAGTGGAGAAACCGTCTGCTTCAAAAGAAAAAGCCAAACGGTCAGCTTTATGCTGCCCCCACTTTAAACGGCATTTTAGATACTCTATCCGTTATTCTTTCCTATTCCGTTAGACTTGGATATCTTGAAGTCAACCCGTGCAGATCTTTGCCTATCGTGAAAGATAAACGGAACCTGAAAGACCAGAGTCTGTTATTCTGGGAGCAGGAAACCTTTACTTATTTTATATCATGCGTAGATGATCAGTACTGGCGTGATGTCTTTATGTTTATGTTTGGCACTGGTGTCCGTAAATCTGAAATGTTTGCCCTTCAATGGTCGGATGTTGATCTAGGCAGAGGCCGGGTGCATATTTCAAAAACATTAACGATAAAAACGGAATCGGCTCCGTGGGAGATTACTCCGCCTAAATCTAAAAACTCAAACAGATATATTGATTTACAGGATACCCTTCTAGATTGCTTAAGGCGTCGCTATAGCGAGCAACAAAAGAAGGACGGGTTCTCGTCCTCCTGGTTTGTGTTTGGCCATATAAAGCCACTTCTGGCGCCCAGGCTGGCTGTTGCTTTGAAGAGATATATTCAGGTTGCTGGTGTTCCGCCTATCTCCCCTCACGGCTTTAGGCACTCCCATGCGACTCTGCTGATTCGTGCCGGTGTAGATGATCAGCTGATTGCAGAAAGGCTAGGGCACTCTGTTAGTGAATTAAGAAAAACTTACGCCCATATATACTCCGAATCTAGGCGTGAAATGCTGGATAAACTGAACAAAATTTTATAAAAAATACATCAAAAATACATCACAAAGTAGCTAAGTGCTTTATATATAGGCGTTTTAGCTACTTTTTCTCTATGTTTAAC
>ERZ827108.2662-NODE-2662-length-17604-cov-3.627614_pt1 | contig 17604 bp, 16 predicted proteins | sample MGYA00519921_ERZ827108 | MGnify/ENA primary metagenome ERZ827108 (study PRJEB31778, sample SAMEA3449258) | human gut metagenome | biome: human gut; feature: human-associated habitat; material: faeces | place: United Kingdom | collected 2010/2012 ... | reverse complement strand
CGCCAAAATGGGCAATAAAAGCCTTTTTCCCGGAGTGCCGTGCCGCAGGCTTTCTTTGGTACTTTCTTTCGCTTCGAAAGAAAGTACTCCCCTCTTCGGGGCGGCAGCCCCACCGTCCGCGCCGTAGTCGGCGCGTCAATCCCCCACAGCCAAGTTGGCGCATAGCGCTGCTTGCAGGGAGGCTTTCCGCTCCCCCTACCAGGTGCGCTTATCGAAAAAAGTAAACGCCACCCGCAGAGCAGAAAATTCGACAGCCGCGCCATAGTCGCTCGTCATGCGTCCCCAAGTAGTTTCTTGGGCAAAGTTCACTCCCGTACAGCCCTCTCCCCCTTTACGACAAACAGGAACATTCCTCGCCTTCTCCTCATAAAGCCCCCCTACCCCCTTCCGCCATCTTCTGCCCAAAATAATATGTCTTTCTCCCCTTTTTGTCTCATTTCATAAAAACACGGACATTTTTCCTCTAGTCAAGTTGGAATGTTTGTGGTACAATGAACGAGTTCCGGATGAACAACTTCTAACGAAAGATTTTGGGAGGAGTTTTATGCGGCCTTTGATCCTTCAAAGCGACTTTGGTTACGCGGACGGCGCTGTTTCCGCCATGTACGGCGTGGCGGAATGCGTCAGCGATCAGCTGCGCGTCTACGACCTGACCCATGATATTCCCCAGTACGACATCTGGGAAGCCAGCTATCGCCTGATTCAGACGGTGACGTACTGGCCCGAGGGCAGCGTATTTGTCAGCGTGGTGGATCCCGGCGTGGGCAGTACCCGCCGCAGCATCGTAGTTCGCACCACCGGCGGGCAATACGTGGTCACTCCCGACAACGGCACCCTGACCCACATCAAACGGATGATCGGCATTTCCGAGGCCCGGGTGATTGACGAAAGCATCAACCGTCTGCCTGGTTCCGGCGAAAGCTATACCTTCCACGGGCGGGACATTTACGCCTATACGGGCGCACGTCTGGCCTCCGGCATCATCACCTTTGAGCAGGTAGGCCCGCAGGTGGATGTAGACAGCGTAGTAGAGCTTCCCGTGGTACCCGCCGAGCTGCATGACGGCATCATCACCGGCACCATCGACGTGCTGGACGTTCGCTTCGGTAGCCTGTGGACGAACATTTCCCGGGAAATGTTCCGGGAGTTGGGCATCGAGCACGGCCAGCGGGCGGAGATCACCATCTCCAACGGCACCCGCACCCTGTACAAGAACATCGTGGTTTACGCCAAGAGCTTCGCGGACGTATACGTAGGCGACGCGCTCCTGTACGTGAACAGTCTGGACAACATGGCGCTGGCCATCAATCAGGGCAGCTTCGCCAAGGCCTATTCCATCGGCACCGGCATTACGTGGAAGCTGTCCATCCGCAAAGCCCCCAAAATCGTTTATGATTGACGCATCCGCGTCCCGATCATAAAGCACTCATTCGAAAGAGGAGGAATTTCACCATGAAAAAGATGTCCATTAAGACCGTTGTCGCGGTTGGCATCGGCGCCGCCCTGTTCTTCGTGCTGGCCCGGTTCGTGTCCATTCCCAGCGGCATCCCGAACACCAGCATTTGCCTGCAGTACGCCGTGCTGGCGCTGTTCGCCATCCTGTACGGACCCGTTGCGGGCGGCCTGATCGGCTTCATCGGCCACACGCTGGGCGACCTGAGCTGGGGCGGCAGCCCCTGGTGGAGCTGGGTTCTGGCTTCCGCCATGGTGGGCGTGATCATCGGTCTGGTTTCCAAGAAGATCGACCTGTCCAACGGCCGCTTCGGCAAGAAGGAACTCATCACCTTCGTGCTGACCACGCTGGTCGCCATGGCCATCAGCTGGGTCGTGGTGGCTCCCGTGCTCGATATCGTGATCTACGCCGAGCCCGCCAAAAAAGTGTTCGCGCAGGGTCTGGTTGCCGGTGCTTCCAACTTCGTGACCACCGTTGTGATCGGCGGTCTGCTGATGCTGGCCTACACCAAGACCATCGCCAAGAGCGGCTCCCTGAAGCAGGAGTAATTCCGTCTCTTTCCGGGGCTGTTCGCCTGCGCTCTCCCAAACGGCAGGGCGGCAGGCGGACGGCCCCTTTGCTTTTTGTCTTTCATTTTGTTCATCGGAGGTACGTCCATGGAACCCATCATCTCTTTTCGGGATTTCGGTTTTCAGTACCGCGCTCAGGCGGAGCCGACCCTTCGCCACATTAACCTGGACATTTATCCGGGGGAAAAGGTGCTGATCGCCGGAGCCAGCGGCAGCGGCAAAAGCACGCTGATGAGCTGCATCAATGGCCTGATTCCCTTCAGCTATACCGGCACATCCACCGGCAGTCTGACGGTGGACGGCATGGAGCCCCAGAAGGAAAGCATTTTCGCCCTGAGCAAGAGCGTGGGCACGGTGCTGCAGGATCCGGACGGGCAGTTTATCGGCCTGACCGTAGGCGAAGATATCGCTTTCTCGCTGGAAAACGACTGTGTGCCGCAAGAAGAGATGCGGGAGATCGTTCAGAAAACGGCGGAGCTGGTCAGCGTGGAGGGCCACTTGGGCTACGCGCCCCATGAGCTTTCCGGCGGCCAGAAGCAGCGGGTCAGTCTGGCGGGCGTGATGGTGGACAAAGTGAGCCCGGCGTGCTGCTGTTCGACGAGCCGCTGGCCAATCTGGACCCGGCCACGGGCAAACAGACCATCGACCTCATCGACCGCATTCAAAAAAAGACACAGACCACGGTACTGATCGTAGAGCATCGTCTGGAGGACGTGCTGTACCGGGACGTGGATCGAATCGTGCTGATGAATCAGGGACAGATCGTGGCTGACCTGAAGCCTGACGAGCTGCTCAGCAGCAGCCTTCTGCGGGAGCATGGCATTCGCGAACCCCTGTACCTGACGGCGCTGCGCTATGCCGGTGTGGAGATCACGCCGGAAAAGCGTCCCCAGCACTTGGAGAGCATGGTGCTTTCCGAAGCGGATCAGGCGAAGGTTCGTCAGTGGTATGAGGCCGTCCCCCCCTCCCCTGCCGCCCCCGAAACGGAAGAACTGCTGAAGGTGGACGATCTGGCGTTTGGCTATACGGACGATTGGATGACGTTGGAAAACGTTTCCTTCACCATCACCAAGGGTGAAATGACGGCCATCGTGGGCCGCAACGGCGCGGGCAAAAGCACGCTGAGCAAACTGATCTGCGGCTTTGAAACGCCGGATGGCGGCACGATCTCCATGAACGGACGGGACATCCGCAACGATACCATCCGGGAGCGGGCCACCCGCATCGGCTATGTGATGCAGAACCCCAACCAGATGATCTCCAAGACCATGATCTTCGACGAGGTGGCGCTGGGGCTGCGCAACGCCGATCTGGAAGAAGCGGAAGTCCGCAGCCGTGTCGAGGCCACGCTGAAGGTCTGCGGCCTGTACCCCTTCCGCAACTGGCCGGTCAATGCCCTGAGCTTCGGCCAGAAAAAGCGCGTGACCATCGCCAGCGTGCTGGTGATGAACCCGGAGATCATCATTCTGGACGAGCCTACCGCCGGGCAGGATTTCAAGCATTACACGGAGATCATGGAATTCCTGCGGCAGCTGAATAACGAGGGCATCACCGTTTTGATGATCACCCACGATATGCACCTGATGCTGGAGTACACGTCCCGGGCGCTGGTTTTTGACACCGGGCGGATGATCGCCGATACCAGCTCCGTCCGCGTCCTGTGCGACCGGGAGCTGATCGAGCAGGCGGCGCTGAAGGAGACCAGTCTGTTCTATCTGGCGGAGCTTTGCGGCATTCAGCCTGCGGAAAGCTTCGTGCAGCGGTTTATTGATTTTGACAGGGAGGTGCGGGCAGATGGCCAAGCGCAGTAATCCGGTCATGAGCTACATCCCCGGCAAGAGCGTGATCCACGCCCTGACGGGCACCACCAAGCTGGTGTTTTTCCTGCTGTTCACCTTCTCCAGTATGCTGACCTACGATACGCGGGTGCTGCTGGGGCTGATGGTCATCAGCTTCAGCTGCTTCGCGGTCAGTCATATCAAATTCAAAGACGTCAGCTTCGTTTTCTGGTTCATGGTGGTTTTTCTGGCCTTGAACAACTTCTTTATTTTCCTTTTCTCCCCCGATCAGGGCACGGAGCTCTACGGCACTCGGGTGGTGCTCTGCCACCTGTTCGGGCCCTATGACCTGACCCGGGAGCAGCTGTTCTACCACTTCAACATTTCCCTGAAATACTTCGTGGCCCTGCCCATTGCGCTGCTCTTTATCACCGCCACCAACCCCAGCGAGTTCGCGTCCAGCCTGAACGCCGTGGGCGTGAGCTACCGCATCGGCTATTCCGTGGCGCTGGCGCTGCGCTATATCCCCGACATTCAGCGGGACTACCGCAACATTTCCACCGCCCAGCAGGCCCGAGGCGTGGAGCTGGGCAAGAAGGTCAAGCTGCACAAGCGCGTGAAGAACTCCATCAGCGTTTTGATGCCGCTGATCATGTCCAGCCTGTCCCGTATCGAGGCTATCTCCAATGCCATGGAGCTGCGAGGCTTCGGCAAGGAAAAGAAGCGCACGTGGTACGTCCAGCGGAAGTTTTCCTCCCGCGACTACATCGCCATTGCCTTCGGCGTGGTCATTCTAACCGCCAGTCTGATCATCACCTTCCACGATGGCAACCGCTTCTGGAATCCCTTCGTGTAAAGGTTCCATCAAAAACGCCCTTCGGAGTCAGTGCCCGAAGGGTATTTTTTCGCTATGTCTTTTCCGTTCCCCGGAAAAACCGACTGAGGCCGTTCAGCGGCTCACCGGGCAGGGGCGGTCTCTCCCCCGTCTCGAAGGGCTGGGAAAACAGTTTCACCAGCTCGCCGTCGGAAGGGCGGTGCGTTGGCTCTGCGTCCAGCATCCGGCGGACGGCCTGTTCATAGGCGGGCGGCAGTTGAGCCGACACGCGAATCGGCCTTCCCTCCAATGCCGTCTCGTACAGATAAGGCGCGTCCGTCTCCGGCAAAGCGCCTGTCCACATGCGGTGCAGGATCGCCCCAAAGGCAAAGGTGTCGATGGCCGGACCCACGTCTGCCTGCTCTCCTGCCATGCGCAGAAAGGTCTCCGGGGCCAGATACACCGGGTCGCCCTCTGTGTCGCCGCCGGGTGCGGGCGGATCGTCCGCCAGAAAGCCGCTGTCCAGATCGATCAGCCGGGCTTCGTAGCCCAGTTCCCCCTTACGGAGAAGCACATGCTCAGGCTTCAAATCAGCGTGAACGATCCCCTGCAGATGGAGCCGCTGCAGACACAGCGCCAGACTGAGCAAAATTTCCCGCTTGTCCTCCATGGGCAGCGTCTCAACAGCGCTTTCCCCCGTCAGACGGGGTTCGGGAATCTCCTCCGAAACCGCGTAATAGTGCAGCCCGAAGCGGAAGAAGTCCGTTACCGGCACCAAGGTGTCGCCGATCACGCAGGACATGGCGCTGTACAGGCGTCGCTTTTTTTCCTCGAAACGACGGCAGCGGGCGAGCTGCTTTTCCCGCAGGACGGGGTTGGCGTTCTCCGCCGGGTAGACCGGCGACAAAAACTCCTTCAGAAAAAAGCGCCTCGTTCCACGCCGGGCGATGCACCAGCGGGCGCTGCCGCTCCCCGCCGTCTGCAGCGGGGTCAGCAGCTCATAGGCTCCAATCTTTTTCATACTGAACTTCCTCGGTTCGGTCATATCCGGGCTGATAGCGTTTCCAGCTTTCCCGCAGCGCGTCCGCGTCCCCGGGATGCTGCCGCAAGCTGTTCAGATGCTCCTGCCGCAGCGCCGTCAGGCGGGGTTCAAAATACCGCTTCATTTCGTCAAAATGTTCAAAGCCGAAGGGCAGACAACAGAGAGTCGCGTCGTCCCCGGCCAGACGTCGGATGGCCGCCGCTAGACGGCGCTGCCAGGTAGCCGCATCCTGCGCGCCGGTCAGCGAAGCCAGAAAGATCTCCTCCAGCTCCATGGGGCTGAAAACGCAGCCATACACGCCGTCGGTAGCGCAAATCAGTAGGCCCTGCTTCGGCAGCGCCACGGAACGCAGATGGAGCCGAACCGGCCGGTCGGCGCTGACGCACAAGCTCAGCGGCGCATCGCAGCGCAGGCGTTCCAGCTCGTCCATGCGGAATTTCACATCGTCCCGGGTATACAGGTGCAGCCCGTCCTCATCCAGCACATAGCCCCGGCTGTCCCCCGCCCACAGAAAGCAGGCCCGTTCTCCCATATCGTACAGCGCCATGCACAGCGTGGTAGGCAAAAGCCGCTGCATACTGCCCACGATGCGGCTGCTGCCCTCTGTGAGCCGGTGCTCCTGCACAAAGGCGTCCAGGTCGGTTTCCAGCGTTTCCTGCAGGGAATGCTGCCATTCCTTCCCTTCTGCCGGTGTTTTCGGGAGACGACGGCAGGCAGCGGCCCAACGCTTCACGCTCTGCGTCGCCACGCGGGAGGCCGCGTATGCGCCGGTCTGACCGTCCAGCTCTGCATAACGTCTGCTGCCCAGCCCGCCGCAGCCATCCGCCACGCACAAAAGGGACACCGGCGATTTGGATAAAATCGAATAGCTGTCCTCCCCCTGCCGGGGCAGAACGCCGTGATTCAACGTTAAAATACGGGAAGAAATACAAAGTCCCCCTTAAATCGTGTTGCAGACGGAGTCCAGCACCTGCGAATACTCCACGTCCTCCAAGCCCTCGCTGACCGTCTGCACATGGATCACCTGTCCCCACTCGGAAGAAATGCGGTTCCATTCCGGCGCGTCCGGCGCGAAGATCAGCAGGCGTTTGGCATTTTCATCCATGCAGCCGCCCAGCTGCTCATCCTCCCACCAGAGGGTCAGCTCGTCGAAGTCCTGCGCCATGCCCTCCGGGTACCACGGGGCGATCTTGCCATGGCCCAGTTCATGGGTGGGCGCGTCCGACCAGACGACGATAATATGCCGCTTCTTGACCCCCTCCCGGGTCCAGTCGCTGCGAATGGCGTAGGCCAGCGCTTCCAGCCCGTCCTCCGGGATATCGCCGCCGCCCTTGGCGTGGATGCCTTCCACGCAGTCCCGCAGCATTTCCGCCTGCTCCGGCAGGGTGAAAAAATCGCTGGACAGCATAGCTTCCTCGCCGTCGGCAATATAGTCCCGGAAGGCGATCACCTTCACCCGCAGCTGGTGGATGGTCTTGTGCTTTTTCTCCATTTCCCGGGTGATATCCTGATACAGATTCAGCGCGTTCTGTTTCACAAAATCCAGCACATGGCGCATACTGCCGGTGGAATCAATACAAAATACCATATCGACGTTGTAAGTAAGCTGATACCCCGCCACGGTTCGTCCTCCTTTGAGCTCGTGATGAAGAATATTGTCGTATCATGGTAACATTCTGCGCAAAGCGGCGGATTTCCTGCCGTTTTTCAGAAGGAAAACCGTGCCGGGCAGCGAAATGAAGTAGGTGGATTGATTTTGGAAAGGACTGGAGCTTTCATGAAATTCCGGAAGACGCTGGGCGTTCTTTTAACCCTTTTGGGCTGCATCGCTGCTTTTCTGGGGCTGGCGGCGGCGGTCGTGCCGCTGGTCTCCAACGCGCAGCTGCAGCTGGTGCTGGACTCCTTTGCCACGCCCTCCCGGAGTCTGTTGGTCAACGCGATCAACCAACTGATGACTTTTGTTCTCTCTCATTCCCTGCCGGTTCTGCTGGGGGGACTGCTGGCGGCTTCGGCGGGGATCGCGGTGCTCGCCTGCATGGGGCCGAAAAGCGTCCGTAACGATGAGTCGGACGATCGCCGTCCCGCCCGTTTTTCGGAGGACGTGGAAAAACAGGCCGGCCTTTGGCGGTCGGAACGGGCAAAGGACGTGCTGCCGGACAATCCCTTTGCGGCTCCTTCCGCGGAGGACGGGCTGGCCGCCAGTCAGGGCGGCTGGCGCGGCGGTTCTTTTCAGGCGATTCGGGAGGAACGGGCCAATGCCTTCGCCCCGGCGGTGCAAAGTCATGCCGCCTCATCCTCCAATGTGAGATCCACGGAGCGCAACCCCTATCAACGGCCCGAAGCGCAGGAGCGCAGTCCCTACCAGCGCCCGGAGGAGCCGGTTGTTCAACCCTTCGATCGTTCGGACGATTCCTTTCCCGCGCCCTCTGTCGAGGAAGAATCCGACGCCAGTCCCAGCCTTTCCTCCATCTTTGAAGAAGACCTGCTGTTCACCCGCAGCCAGGCTTCACAGACAGCCGCGCATTCTGAAAAGCCTGCCGAAAAGGCGGAAGAACCGGCTCCCGATTTTGACCTGACCTTCGAAAGTGACGAAGCGGAGGACAGTCTTTTCTTTCCCACCGTTTCCCCCGAAGCCAAATCCAACAGCGAATCGTTGACGACCCCGGTCATTGACGAGCCGCTCCAAAATTCAAAGGCTGGTGAAAGCAAAGAAGCGGCTCCCATGATTCCCGCTGCCGCAAAGCAAAAGGTGAAGATTCGGAGCACCATGGGCAAGCACACCTGCTGAACGTTCCTGTCGTAGCATTTGCTGCATAAAAAAGCGGACGCCATACGTCCTCTTTTTATGTAAACGCGGTTAGGAATGGGAGTCATTTTTGCGGCAAAATAGGTCCTTTTCCTCTCCTTTTGATTTTGACCAAGGCTGCAAGTCCTGTTTGGGGCTATTTTCTCTTTGACAACGATCACAGCCTTACAGGTATAAAAAAGGACGCCCCCCATACAGGAGAGCGTCCTCATTTTTGTTTATTCGTTCGTTGCGGACTGGACTTCCGCTTCCTGCGCGGCCAGCAGGTCGTTCAGAAGCTTTTCCGTCACTTCGAACACCACATGTTCCCCTTCGCTGCCGTCGGCGGCAACCGCCCAGATTTCATACTGGACGCCCGCCTTGGGTTCCTTGGAGAAATCGTACTGAGGCTTTTCCAGCTCGGAAGGCTTGTTATCCGTGTTGGCCTTCACCAGCCGGTAGCCTGCCGCATTCTCCACAGCATCCCACTTCAGCATCCAGGAGCCGTCCTTTTTCAGCACCAGCTTCACGTGCTCGGGCTTAGCCAAGGCAACCGTCACGTTTTCTGCAACCGGCTCCGCAGCGGGTTCTTCTATCACCACAGGCTCCACGAAGGCGTTATCTTCCAGCGTCACAGGCTCCTGTGCGGGAGTCTCCTGTGCAGGGGTTTTCTGCACAGGGTCTTCCGTTTTTCCATCTTTCGTGGTAGTGCTGCTGGACGAAGCGGGTTTCACCGTCAGGTTCAGGTTGCCGGTAACGGAATTGTTGGCGGCATCCGTGACCTTGACTGTCAGCAAATAAGTGGTTTCGCTGTCCACGGTGATCCCATTGCTGGAGAACTCGCCGGTGGAAGCGTTAATGTTCAGATCAAGCTTGCCAGCATCCGCCGTATATTCGAAGAAGTACGGTGCCTCGCCGCCGCTCACGGTCAGCACGCTCTTGGTGAAGGCCTCGCCGGAGGTCACTTCGAAGCTGCTGCTGTTCAGGGCCAGGGGTTCGGTGGGAACGGTGCTGTCCTTGATCTTGAAGCTGTAGATCGTGCCAGCGGACCAGCCGTTCTTGTTCTGCGCGTACACCTGAATGGTGTAGGTGCCCACTGCGGAGGTAGAACCGCTGAGAACGCCGGTGTTGGGATCGAACTTCAGGCCTTCGGGAATGGTGCCGTCGAACTTCCAACCGGTCAGCGGGCCATTGGTAGCTTCGAACTGCACATTCACCGCAGCGTCCTTCTCAAAGGAGCCGTCTTCCTTGGGCTGAACTGCGGGAACCTCGGAGGGCTGTGCCGCGATGTTCAGCACAAAGCTGTTGTAGCTGCTGCCCGCCGCATTGGTCGCGGTCGCTTCCACGGTATAGGTGCCGGAAGCGTTGGGCTTGCCGCTGATGGTGTTGCCGCTAATGGTCAGGCCGGGGTTGCTGGGCGTGATGGTCACATTCCAGTTCACCGCAGAGCCGGACTTGATTGCCAGCGTCATGGACGCATCCACGTCCTGCATCAGGTTCTCGTTACCAGTGATGGCGATGGAGCCGGGCTCCACGATGACCTTCTGAGTCTCGGCACTGGTGGCCTCACCGCGATAAGCGGTATTGCTGGCCTGCGCCTTCACCACCACGGAGATGGCCTTATCCTGATCGTCCGCCGTGACGGTGTAAGTGGCACCGGTCGCGCCGGGGATCTCCGCCTTATCGCGAAGCCACTGATAAGTCAGGGCCGTCGTTTCGGCTTCCTTGGGCTGGACTTTGGCCTGCAGGGTCGTAGCGTTGGCATTGACCACAGGCTGCGCAGCGCCCTCGATGGTCACGCCGGTCAGGTTGGCAATGTTGGTCACCTTGCCGGTGTTCACGGTCTGCTGGCTGCCGGTGTAGCTGCCGGTGCCTTCCACCACCAGACGGATGGTCTTGCCGATGCAGCCGGAACCAACGTCCACCGTCTGCGCGTTGGAGATGACCGTGGTGTTGCCCGCATCGTCCACCGCGTACCAAGTCAGCTTCACGCTGGCGGAAGCGGGCTCATAGACCGCCTGCAGACGGTCACCCACGTTGGGAGCCGCATCCTTGGTGGTCAGGTTGGTGATGCTGGCGCTGGTCACAGCACCGGTGGTAACGACCTTCTGCGTTTCGATCGCCGCCAGAGAGCTGCCGTTGTACGCGCCCGTGCCGGTAATGGTCAGCTTGATGGTCTTGCCCACCGCGCTCACGGGCACTTCATAGTAGTTGTTGGTGCTGACGTTTACGCCGTCCAGCTGCCACAGGCAGGTGTAGGTAGCGCCGCTGGGCTCCACGATAGGCTCCAGGCGATCGCCTACCACAGGCGCGTCATGATTGAACTTCACGCCCACCAGCTGCTGACGGTTGGTGACAGCGGCGGTGTAAGCGCTGACCGCGTAGCCGGTCCAACGGCCGGAGCCGTCTACCCGCAGGCGGAAGGTGCAGCCCACATCCTGCTCGGTCACAGCGTAGGAGGCGTTGTTGCCCACCACGGATTCCTTGCCGTTGGTGTCGGTGCGCAGCCACTGATAGGTGATGGCGGCGTTGGAAGGATCCACGCTCTGGATCGCCAGAATGTTGCCCACCACGGGGTTCATGTTGTTGATGGTAACGCCGTTGACCTTGTAGGAGGCGTTCTCGATCAGGAACTGACTCATCATGTAGCCCACGCGGCTGCCGATCTGAATGCGGTACCAGCCGTTCAGGCGTTCCAGAATTTTCACCTGCGTACCGACGCTGTAAACGCCGATAATGGCATAATTGGTGCTGGGGCCGGTGCGCAGACGCACACCCTTGCCGTTGGCGGCCCACACGGTCGCGTCGCCGTCATAGCTGGGAGCGGGGCTGCCGTCCTTGCGCAGGAACTGGGTCATCATGTAACCCACGTTGCCGCCCACGCTGATACGGCACCAGTTCTGGCCTTCCGCCAGAATGATGGCCCGGGTGCCTACCGGCCACTTGCGCAGCACCGCGTAAGTGGTGCTGGGGCCGGAACGCATCCGCACGCCGTAGCCGTTGCCGCTGACCACGGTGGCGTTGGTGTTGGGCACGGGGGTCATACTGCTGCTGGTGGGCTGCAGATACTGGCCGTACATATAGCCGGTGCGCCCGTCGGGCGTTTCCACCCGGTACCATCCGTTGCTGACACTGAGAACCTTCACGGTCGTGCCGGTTTTGTAACTGCTGATGGTGGTGGCGCTAAAGGAGGCCTTCGCCCGCAGACGAAGCCACCCGCCGACCACGGTCGCGTATTCCGTTGCCGCCAGTGCGCCGGTCATGGGCATCAGCCCGATCAGCAGAACTGCGACAAGCAAAATCGCAAGACTACGTTTCATCTTAAAATCCCTCCGTTTCCGCTGCGGATCATCCGCAAGGCGTTTCACAATTATTAGACGAACAGGGGCAGGTTTTTCTTCCCTGTTCAGAGAAAGATTATCAAATTTTTTTGGAAAAAACGCTTATTCCTTCTCCCGGGCGATGTAAATAGGGCGACGTTTGGTTTCCAGATAGGTCTTGCTTAAATATTGCCCCAGAATGCCCACGCAGAAAAGCTGAATGCCGCCCAGAAACAGGATGATGCAGATCATGGCCGGGAAGCCCGCCACCGGGTCGCCCCAGATCAGTGTCTTAATGAAGAAGTACAACAGCAGCAGAATGGACACCCCGCAAAAGACCACGCCGGTAATGGACGCGATCGCCAGCGGCGCGGTGGAAAAGGCGGTGATGCCGTCGATGGAATAAAGGAACAGCTTCCAGAAATTCCACTTAGTCTCCCCCGCTACCCGCTCCACGTTTTCATATTCCAACCACTTGGTGCGGTAGCCCACCCAGCTGAAAATTCCCTTGGAAAACCGGCTGACTTCCTTCAGGCTGAGAATGCTGTCCACCATCTGGCGGGTCATCAGGCGAAAATCCCGCGCCCCGTCCACGATTTCCGTCTTGGAGATGCGGTTGATGAGGCGGTAAAACTGCCGGGCAAAAAAGCTGCGGATGGGCGGTTCGCCCTTCCGGGTGACGCGCCGGGTGGCTACGCAGTCGTAGCCTTCTTCCTCAATGCTTTGCAGCATTCCGGGCAGCAGCTCCGGCGGGTCCTGCAGGTCCACGTCCATAATGGCCACATAATCGCCCGTGGCCGCTTCCAGCCCGGCATACATGGCGCTTTCCTTGCCGAAATTCCGGGAAAAGCTGATGAAATGCACCCGCTCGTCCTGCGCCCGCAGGGCGCGAAATTCTGCCAGCGTGCCGTCCTTGCTGCCGTCGTCTACAAACCAGAACTCCCACTGGCAGTCCATTTCCGCCGTGCGCTTCAAAAATTCCCAATAGAAAATCGGCGCTGCTTCTTCTTCGTTGTAGCAGGGCACGATCACGCTAACGGTCTTCATAGGCTTTCCTCCTGACTCTGGCTTGAATCCTGAAACTGAAAGCTGTCTGTCAATTCCTTCAGCGTGGCCAGATCATCCCGCAGCTCCTGCAGGGCCAGCGGCATCAGCTGATAAGTGGTGGCCTCCGGCCAGGCCTGCCACAGCTCGATCAGGTCATTTCCCTGATAGAAGGCTACGCCGTCCAGCCGGACGCGCAGGCCGCTGCCGTCCGCCGTTTCCAGAACCGCCTGAACGTGCAGCGTCTGACGATCGTACTGTGCCTCTACCCGGGGATAGGTGGGTTCGATCATCACGGACTTGCCTTCTCCCTGCAGAGCGTTCAAAATTTGGGGCCAGCTCTCCAGCAGCTCCAGCGCGGTTCTGGGATTGCCGATGGTGGTGCAGGCCACGCTCATCAGCGCCCGCCCCTTGGGCATCCGAAACACATAGGCGGACGCAAAGGGATTGCAGTCCTGCATCAGGGCATACAGGCCGCTAAGACCGTCCGGCACGGACAGGGAACCCGCCTCCTCCACTTCGCAAAGCTCTACGCCCTCCGGCTGAAAAAAAGTGCCGAAGCCGGCTCCATCTTCTTCCTCTGCCAGCACCGCCGGAGTCGCCATAAGCAGCCCCGCCAGCAGCAGGGCGAACCAGCGTTTCATCATTGGTGTTTTCCGTTTCATGGACGGTTTCCTCTCTTTCCCCGCACAGAACGCAGCGGTTTACCTCTCTATTGTACCATGAATCCGCCGTTTATGACAATGAAACTTGTTTGCGGTGCAAAAATCTGCTATACTGCCATGGAATGATTGTGTAAGGGAGGATGGACGATGCGCATTGCCCTTGTGGCCGATCTGCACGGCAACCGTCCCGCCACGGAAGCACTGGAACGGGATCTGGCCCTGACGAAGCCGGATCGGATCGTCTGTCTGGGAGATATTGTCGGTAAGGGGCCCAGTAACCTTTTTACCTATGAGTGGGCTTTCGAGCACTGCCAGCTCATCATCGGCGGAAACTGGGACTACGGCGTTGGATGCAGGACTTTTCCCACAGATCACTACTACTGGGATCAGCTGGGCCCGGAACGGCTGCGTTGTCTCCGGGAGCTGCCACAGGAGACGGAATTCTGGTTCAGTGGCCGCCGGTTCCGCCTGTTCCACGGACGGCCTGTCATGCCGGAGCTGTACACCGTGGCGGACGACCGGGAACTGCTGCAATCCTTTCTGGTGGACGCGAAGGGCGTTCCCTATGACGGGCTGCTCTATGCGGACGCGCACCGTCAGGCCATGCGCACCCTGTCTCCCGGGATCATCGTCAACACCGGCAGCGTCGGCAACGCCATGGGCGTGCCCAAATGCTGCTACGCCCTGCTGGAAGGCGAAGAAGGCCGCACCCCCGCGCCGCTGGAGATTCGGCTGCGCCAGCTGGATTATAACCGGGAACAGGCCGTCCGGGACGCGGAAGCCGCCGATGGCCTGCCCATAAAGGAAGCCTATATCCGGGAGATACAGACGGGCATCTATTCCCGTTCGCATGGATAACGTCTCTTTTTCGCCCCCGAAGCGCTGGTGCTTCGGGGCGCTTTTATTTGCCTCAAACCAAAAACCGGGAAGCCCCTTTTGGAGCCTCCCGGATTCTTTCTTTTTGGAAAAATCAGATTTTCGCAGCGATACGAGCGGCGATCTGATCCGCACACAGGTCGTAGGCCCGCAGCACGTCCATGGCCTTGCCGCTCTGGCCGAACTGATCCTCCACGCCGATCTTGGTGAAGGTATATTCGCCATTGCCCACCAGCACGTCGGCCACCGCGTCGCCCAGACCGCCGATGACGCTGTGTTCTTCCGCCGTGAAGACGTTCTTGCACTTCTGAGCGTAACGGGCCACCAGCTCCCGATCCAGCGGCTTGATGGTGTGCAGGTTCACGACCGCCACATCCTTGCCCTGTTCCTTGAGCAGTTCCGCCGCCATCAGGCTCTGTTCCACCATCAGGCCACAGGCAAAGATGACTGCGTCCTTGCCGTCCCGCATGACGTTGCCCTTGCCCACTTCGAAGGGCATGGGATCGAACACGGTGGTCGCCAGACGGGCCAGGCGCAGGTACACGGGGCCGTCGATCGCGGCAGCCGCTTCCACGGCCTTGTAGGTCTCGTTGGCATCGCAGGGAACGATCACGGTCATGCCCGGCAGAACGCGCATGAGGGCGATATCCTCGATAGCCTGATGGGTGCCGCCGTCCTCGCCCACGGTCACGCCCGCATGGGTGAAGGCGAACTTCACGTTGTTATGGGGATAGCACACGCCGTTGCGAATCTGCTCAAAGTTGCGGCCCGCGAACACGGCGAAGGTAGAGCAGAAGGGGATCAGGCCCATGCAGCTCATACCGTTGGCCACGTCCACCATATTGGCTTCCGCAATGCCCAGATCAAAGTGACGCTCCGGGAAAGCCTTCTGGAAAATACAGGTCTGAGTCGCCTGGGCCAGGTCGGCGTCCAGCACGACGATCTTATCGTTCTTCTTGGCCAGCTCTACCAGAGCCTCGCCGTAAGCCACGCGGGTTGCTTTCTTCTCACTCATTGCTCACGCCTCCAATTCCTTGAGCGCCTGGTCGCGCTGCTCCGCATTAGGAGCCTTGCCGTGCCAGCCCACCTGATTTTCCATGAAGGATACGCCCTTGCCCTTGACGGTGTGGCAAAGGATGCAGGTGGGAACGTCCTTCTCGGCGGGCTGATGCAGCGCATCCAGCACCTGCCTGAGGTCGTTGCCGTCCGCCACTTCGATGACATGGAAGCCGAAGGCGGTGAACTTCTGGGCGATATTGCCCAGACCCATGACCTGATCGTTGGTGCCGTCGATCTGCAGACCGTTGTTATCCACGATGAAGGTCAGGTTGTCCAGCTTATAGTGAGCCGCGGACATGGCCGCTTCCCATACGATGCCTTCCTGCAGTTCGCCGTCGCCCAGCACGGCGTACACGTGGCAGGGGTTGCCGGTGTGCTTCGCGCCCAGCGCCATGCCGACCGCAATGGACGCGCCCTGACCCAGAGAGCCGGTAGAAGCGTCCACGCCGGGGCACTTTTTCTTGTCGGGGTGGCCCTGCAGGATGCTGTGCAGCTGCCGGAAATTGGCGAATTCCTTCTTGTCAAAAAATCCCTTTTCGCCCAGCACGGCATACAGCGCGGGGGCGGCGTGGCCCTTGGAAAGCACCAGACGGTCCCGGGCAGGGTCGTTAGGGTTCTTGGGATCCACCTTCATCAAATCATAATACAGGGCGACCAAAATCTCCGTGGCGGACAGGGATCCGCCGGGATGGCCCGAACCGGCAGCGGCGGTCATGGTGATAATGTCCCGCCGTACCTGCTTACAGACCGCTTCCATTTCCGGAATGTTCATGATAACCTCTCCTCTATTGCGATACTTCAAGGCCCTTAAGAGCCATGTTAGCGCATTTTGATTATAGTCATCCAAGGAAAGGCTTGTCAACCCATATTTGCAAATTGGTACTCTATTGTCATCTTCCCGCAAAGAAAAAACGCCCCGCAGGCGGCGGGGCGCAGGCGTCTTTGGCTTACAGGGTGCCGGTGACGGTCAGGGTGCTGGAGCCGGGCGCGGTCGTCCAGACGCCGGTCGCCGCGTCCTGCGTATACGTGGCGGCGGGAACCGTCACCTTTCCGGCCACGGTGGCGAAACGGCCGGTGGTCGCGTCATAGGTGTAATCCGTCCCGGCAGTCCATGCGGTTCCGTTGAAGGTGACGGAGAGATTCTGCAGAATCGGGTTGAACACGTCGGCGACGATCGCCGCATCCGTTTCTTCCGCGGCTTCGTTGCCGTAGTTCTCGATCAGGAACGTATAGGTGAGCTGCCCGTTCTGTGGCACGGACGCGGGCGTGAGCGCCTTACTGATGCTCAGACAGGGTTCGCTGGCGGCGTTGATCGTGGCCGCGGCAGTCACGGCGGCGGGCAGGCCCTCGCCGGTAACGGTCGCCCGGTTGACGATAGAGTCCTCCACGGCCCGGGGCGCATAATCATTGGTATGGACCTGATAGACCAGCAGTGCGTTTCCTCCGGCGGGCACGCTGATCCCCGTGACCGTCATGGGCGGCCCGGCGGTGACGGTGGGGGTCGTCTGAAGCAGACCGTTCACATAATATTTCAGGCTGCCTGCCCGGTATTCCAGCGGTGTGACCGTGCCCTCGCCGAACGCATACGCGCCCAGATCGTCCGTAACGGTCAGCCCGGCGAACGCCGCCGCGCCGCTATTGACGATGCTGACGGTATAGGTGACGCAGGTATCACAGCCGTAGGTGTCAGTGACGGCGGTTTTCGCCACCGCCAGAATATCAACCAGTTCGCCCGTCACGATATTGGAGCGGGTAACGGTATTATTATAGGAAAGGGTCGCCTGATTGGTAAAGGTTGCCATGTTCATTCCTCCCTGGTGTTTTGAAAGGAGGGAGGTTTCTCCCTCGCTTTACTATATGCGGTTGGGAGGAAGGGGTGCAGGGATGAGTTGCAGCGTTGCTATACAACGGCTCTGCCGCAGGGTTTTTTTGGCCGTGCGGCATGGTGCGCCGACTCTGACACGAGAGTGTGTAGGCAGTCCTATGGGATGAGGTTTTATTTTGGCAGTACAGGACATTACGATTGTTTGCCCCGAGGAAAGTCTACTGCTTTGCAGCAGTGTATGTCAGCTTTGCCGTAAGAAAATCCCCTGTTGGGGAATGACGCGCCGACTACGGCGCGGGTGGTGGGGCTGCCGCCCCGAAGGGGGCAGTACTTTCTTTCGAAGCGAAAGAAAGTACCAAAGAAAGCACGCGGCA
>ERZ827108.2660-NODE-2660-length-17616-cov-10.712602_pt1 | contig 17616 bp, 19 predicted proteins | sample MGYA00519921_ERZ827108 | MGnify/ENA primary metagenome ERZ827108 (study PRJEB31778, sample SAMEA3449258) | human gut metagenome | biome: human gut; feature: human-associated habitat; material: faeces | place: United Kingdom | collected 2010/2012 ... | reverse complement strand
CGGATGAATATGTACCACGCGGGCGGACACATGCGCAGCATCCGCCGGATAACCGATAAAAGCTTCAAGAAAAACACCTCAAGGAGAGAATACAGCCCCTTGAGGCTTATTTCAATGCAAAAAAATTGCCAATGCAACCGGTGGTTGACAAATTTGACAGTGGACTTTCTGGCATGCAACCGATGAAAATGATAGTATCCGGACATCGAAAGCGCGGTGAGGCGCTCAGAAACGGAGGATTTGAAAAAATGATATTGGCAGACAAGATAGCTGCACTCAGAAAAAAATCGGGCTGGTCGCAGGAGGAGCTTGCACAGCAGCTCAACGTGACGCGGCAGTCCGTATCCAAATGGGAGGGCGCGCAGTCCGTACCGGATATAGATAAGATACTCCAGATGGGGCGGTTGTTCGGTGTCTCGACCGATTATCTGCTCAAGGATGAAATAGAAGAACCGGAACTTGCCGCGACGGCGGAGGAGGATGCGCAGGCGCTGCGCCGGGTCACGCTGGCAGAGGCATCAGAGTACCTCAGGCTCAGAAAGGAAGCCGCGCCGAAGAGAGCAATTGCGACGTTCCTGTGCGTCATTTCGCCTGTCACGCTCATCATGCTTGCGGCGCTGAGCGAGGTATCGAGCTTCGGCATAAGCGAGAACGCCGCGGCGGGGATAGGCCTGTGCGTGCTTATCGTGCTTGTGGCTGTTGCGGTCACGCTTTTCATGTCCTGCGCTGCAAAGGAGAGCGCTTATGATTTTCTTGAAAGCGAGCCGTTCGAGACGGAATACGGCGTCAGCGGCATGGTGAAGGAGCGCAGGAAAGAGATCGAGGACAGCCGCACAAGGCTCAACATGATCGGTACGGTGCTCTGCATCCTCTCGGTCATCCCGCTGTTTGCGGCGCTGTTCATTAATCCGACGGATATCATATGCGTCGCGGCTATGTGTGCGCTGCTCCTGCTCGTTGGCATCGCCTGCATCATGTTCGTGTACATAGGCACGTACGCCGCAGGCATGGACCGCCTGCTTGAGGAGGGCGACTACACACGCAGCAGCAAGGCGCGCAGCCATATCACCGGTAAGGTCAGCACAATATACTGGCTGGCGGTGACGGCGATATTCCTGTTCTACACCTTTGGCCCGAACGGGAACGGTCAGGCACGGTACAGCTGGTTCATCTGGGCTATTGCCGGCGTGCTCTACGGCGCGGTGATCGCGATAGTGAAGCTCGTGAACCGGGCGGGGAAATGATCAATTAAGCCTGAAAAGGCCGAGGCAGTCTGGTTACTGCCGCGGCCTTTTTTGATGCGTGTTTACTTCGTTGGGAATATTTCAAGCTCGATGTCGCTGAGGGGGAAGGAGCAGCAGGGGTGTATCCAGCCGAATTTCTTAATTTCAAAAGTGAAACACAAGAGAACATTGATAATTGCTTGACAAAAATACGACGTGTATTTTTGTGCAAAGTAGAGAAATAAAAGCACCGGGTGGCATTTATTTGCAGACTACACTTGATTTTATGACGAATGTATTATAAAATATGGTATCATATATACAAACACGGAGGATAAAGCGAGATGCGCACAGACGACAGCAAGAGCCTGAAGGCCGGATTTGTCGAGATCATGGAGGCGAAGATATTCTCGGGCGAGCTGAAGCCGGGGGACAGACTGCCGCCGGAGCGCGAGCTTGCTTTGCAGCTCGGGATAAGCCGAGGCTCGGTCAATCAGGGGATACTTGATATGGCGCGCATGGGCTTTCTGCGCATCGTACCGCGCCGGGGGACATTCGTGGCGGATTATGTCCGCAACGCGACGCCCGAGACGCTGGCGGCGATCATGAGCTATGACTCCGCGCTGGTTGACAGCGCGCTGTTCAAAGACCTGATGGAGCTGCGCATCTTGGTCGAGCGGGAGTGTACGCGCCTTGCCTGCGCAAACCTCACACCGGAGTCGCTGGAGACGCTGCAGAAGCGCTTGGCGGCGGTGCTTGCGGCCAGCGACGAGGACGCAGCGGAGGAGGTGTATCTCTTCCACAAGTGCATCACCGAGATATCCGGGAACGCGGCCTATGCTATCGTGTTCCAGAGCTTTGAGAAGCTGATACGCAATCTCATAAAAGAGTATTACAAAGACCCAGCCGAGCTGCGCGGCAGCCTGCCGAAGCTTGGGCAGATGACTGAAGCGATAGCGCGGCGCGATGCCATGGAGGCAGACTGCTGCATGCTGATGATCCACGCCCAGGCTTCGGATTACCTGAACAGGTATCTGAGGGAGAATGAGAACAGGAGAAAAACTGAAGAATAATTAATAAGCGCCGCCCGGGTGGGCGGCGCTGGTGTTTATATGAAAAGCCGAGCTTTAGCCGTAATAAGCCGCAAATTTTACGTATGCTTGATTATCAGGAATAATAAGAATGCCATCCGTGTGGCCATTAGCTTTTACATACAGGCATTTGAAGAGAGGATAGTCAGAGCACAGGTGCGCATTATCGGATAGAAATTGCCTGTCAGCTAACAAATCAAAGCAAAAGTTTTCATAATCAATCCAAGAAAGCTGTATTGTTTTTACTATATCGTACTCTTTTTCCAAAGACAACAGATGCGGAACGCGAAGGTCAGAAATTGTCGACGGACGTCTGACGAAATAAGCAGTGTCTTTGCCCATATATTTCTCTCCTAACGGCAATTTTGTGTACTTATTTTAAGTACGTTTGTTACATAGAATTATAACTTGTCCTTAAAATAAACTCAAGCAGAATTTAATTTAAGTACACAATGATCTGCACGGAGAGTTTATGGACAGAATAAAAAACGATAAAAGCAAGCATCTTGGACTTCGGATAGACAGCGAACTGCATTACAAGCTGCATTATATTTCTCAGTATGACGGACGTTCCGCGAACGGCGAGGTCATTTACCTGATCCGCAAGTATATTGAGGAGTTTGAAAAGAAACACGGCGAAATAAAAACTGAAGAATAATTAATAAGCGCCGCCCGGGTGGGCGGCGCTTTGCATTGAACGTGCTGAATTTGCAGGGAAAATGAGTATTGTGCCGTGAATGCCGTTGCCGGGAGAGGACGCATACGGTCATTGACAGAAGTTAGGATGGACTATATTATATGGTCAAGTAAGAAAACGGCAGGGGGCGGCAGCATGACGGCGGAGAACGAAATATATGCCGACTGGAACCCGTGGCACGGCTGCACGAAGACCAGCCCCGGCTGTAAGTACTGCTATGTATACAGGCAGGATGAAATGTACGGTGCGGCGGAGGCAAGCAGCGTCTGCCGCAAGACGGGAAACTTTGATCTGCCGGTAAAGAGAAAGCGCGGCGGGAGCTATAAGATACCGCCGGGGCGGATAGTGTTCACCTGCTTCACCTCGGATTTCCTGCTGAAGGACGCGGACGAGTGGCGCGGCGAGTGCTGGAAGATGATGCGCGAGCGGCGGGACTGCTGGTTTTATTTCTTTACCAAGCGCATCGACAGGCTCGAAGAGTGCCTGCCCCCAGACTGGGGCGAGGGCTATGACAATGTGCTGATCGGCTGCACGGTGGAGAACCAGAGCATGGCGGACTACCGCCTGCCGATATTCCGCGCGCTGCCGGTAAAGCACCGGTCGATCATCGCGGCGCCGCTGCTCGAGGGGCTGGATATCTCAAAGTACCTCGATGATAATATTGAGGAGGTATCTGTCGGCGGCGAATCCGGACGTGACGCGAGACCCTGCGACTATGGCTGGGTGCTTGAGCTGCGCCGCCAGTGCGTGGAGAAAAACGTGCCGTTCCGATTTCATCAGACGGGCGCGCACTTTGTGAAGAACGGCAAAATGTATAACGTCAGGCGGCCGTATCAGCGCAGTCAGGCGCGTAAGGCCGGGATAGATTACCGCATCGGCGAGAACTTTATACCGGAGACCGCGGTATATAACAAGGCAGAGACGTACACGGAACCGAGCTTATTTGACGATATAACGACGGAGGAACAGGATGAGGATTGAACACGCGGCGATATACGTAAACGACATAGAGGCGGAGAAGAAATTCTTCACGCGGTATTTCGGGGCGAGTGCCGGGGAAATGTACCATAATAAAAACACCGGATTCAGCTCATACTTTCTGAGCTTTGACGGCGGCGCACGTCTGGAGCTTATGACTGCACCGGAGCTGCAGGACATGGATAAGCCGGGGCTTAGAACCGGCTTTGCGCATCTGGCGTTTTCCGTCGGCAGCTGCAAGGAGGTCGACGCGCTCACCGAACGGCTGAGAGCGGACGGCTATGCCGTCGTGAGCGGGCCGAGAGTGACCGGGGACGGGTACTATGAAAGCTGCGTCCTCGACGCGGAGGGCAACCGCATAGAGATAACAGAGTGAGGAGACAATATGGCGACATCGAAAGAATATATTGATTTTGTCTGCGAGCAGATTGAGGGCATCGGAGATATAAGCACAAAGAAAATGTTCGGCGAATACATTGTCTATCTCGGCGGAAAGCCGGTGCTGACTGTGTGCGACAACACGGTCTTTGTAAAGAAGCTTCCGGAACTGTCGGAGCTTATGGCAGGGGCGGACTGCGGCTTCCCATATGAGGGCGCGAAGGAGCAGTACATCCTCGACATTGAGAACCGGGAGCTTGCCGAAAAGCTGCTGCCCTTGGTAGCGGAGCTGACGCCGCTGCCGAAGCCAAAGAAAAAGAAAACATAAGCATTGCAGAAAAACCCGCTCCGCACTCGAAAATGTGCGGGGCGGGTTTTGAATCATTTGTTCAGTTCAGAGAAGTCTATGACGCGGCAGCCGAGGGCTTCGGCTTCATGGATGTCGTGCGTCACAAGAATGATGGCGGCGTCCGCGCCGCCAGAAACGGCGGTGATCGCGTTTTGCTTCGCGGCGGCGTCCAGAGCCTTGAACGGCTCGTCAAGCAGCAGCAGGTCAGGAGCACAGACAAGCGCCCTCGCAAGGGAGACGAGCTGCTGCATGCCGCCCGAGAGTTCCGCGGGCAGTTTATCCGCCGCGTCACTCAGACCGAAGCGCGAGAGCCAGACGGCAGAGTCATCACCGTGATGCGCATCGGGCAGAACAAGCCTGACATTTTCTTCGGCGGTGAGCCACGGCAGCAGCCTCGGCTCCTGAAATACGAACGATAGCCGCCGCGCCGTGCGCTCGACAGTACCATAGTCCGGGCTTTGCAGCCCAGCGATCACGCGCAGCAGGCTCGTTTTGCCGCAGCCCGACGGACCCATAACGGCGATGCGCTTGCCGGGGTCAAGACGGAGGCACACATCGCGCAGGACGCGGAGATCACCGTAGCTGAGAGAGACGTTTTTGAGTTCAAGCATTTTTCCCGCCTCCCGATATCAGTCTCAGCACGAGCTTTTCAAGCAGGAAGCTGAGCAGGATGACGCACAGTGTCCAGGCGAAAAGATCGGTCGTCTGGAGATAGAGCTTGGATTCATAGATCATGCGGCCTATTGAGACAACGGGGACGGTGAGCACCTCGGCGGCGATGCCGGCTTTCCAACCGAAGCCGAGCACGCTTGAGCACGCGGAGCGGAAGTACGGCAGCACCGACGGAAAATATATGCTCCGCACGGTCTTGATGAAGGAGAAATCGTACACACGCGCAAGCTCCAGAAAGCTGCGCTCGGTACTTTTTATCCCGGCGGAGACATTGCTCCACACAACGGGAAACACCATCAACGCCGAGATGAGCACCGGGACATAGTCGCGCCGCAGCCATATCAGCACGAGGATCACAAAGGAAGCGACGGGCGTCGTCTTTATGACGCTGATGACGGGCGAGAGCAGCGCATCGAGCAGCGCGAAGCGGCTCGTCAGCACGGCGGTTATGACGCCGAGGACAAGGGCGGACACGATACCTGCGCTTATCCTGAGCAGGGAAAGCAGCACGGTGTACCAGAACTCCGCCGTGCCCATAAGCTCAAAGAGCCGTTGGACGACCGCCAAGGGAGCCGGGAGCAGCAGCGCGCTGCCGACAGCTGCGGAGAGCAGCTGCCAGAGTGCAAGCCAGAACAGCACCGCAAGCAGCGTCTTGACCGACTTTGAACGGATAAGCTTCATCCGAGGACGCAGTAGAAATCGTTGCCGGGGATGCTGCCGCCGATGGAATCGGGAGCGACGGAGTACATGACCTCATAGAAAGCGGCGAGCGCGCTCTGCATATCTGCGCCGTCGATGAAGCAGATATTGCAGTTGGGAATGGCCTTCGCGGCGACGGCGGCCTTTGCGAAGATGCCGGTCTCCTGTATCTTCTCGGCGCTGCCCTGAATATCGGCGCTCAGTGCCTCGACGGAGGCTTTATACTCATTGAGGAAGCACGCGAGCTCCGCGGGGTGCGCCTCGGCAAATTCGCGCCTGACAACTGCGCAGCCCTGCACGAGGCTCCCGGCGGGGGCGACCTTGTCCCACTCGGCGGTGAGGTCGAGCGCCGCGGTCAGCTTGTCATTTGCACTGCGGGCGATGGTCACCATAGGCTCCGGGAGAACGGCGAGCTGCACCGCACCGGAGGAGACGGCGGTGTTCAGATCGGCGGGCTGGGCATAGCTGTTGTCAATGACTATGTCCTCCCCGGGCGTGAGGCCGTTTGCCTCGCAGAGGTACCGGAAAATAAAGGTGGGGTTCTGCGCGGGGGCGTACACGGTCTTGCCGCGGAGATCCTCAAAGCTGCTTATCTCAAGGCTGCTGTCGGCGACGAGGTACAGAACGCCGCGGGTGTTGAGCGCGACTACCTGAACAGTGCCGCCGGTCTTGTTATAGAGCGCCGCCGCGGCGTTTGTGGGCAGGGCGGCGATATCGGCAGAGCCGTTTATCAGCGCCGCCGTGACACTGCTCGCGTCCGTCTCGACGCTGAAATTATAATCGAGCGCGGCTTCGCTGTTCTGCGCGGAATACATAAGGTTTGCCATGCCGAAGCCGGTGGTTCCGTTGAGAACCATGACGTTTACGGTGAGGTCATCGCTCGAGCTCTCTGAAGATTCAACGGGTGCGTCAGTTTCAACAGCGGCGGGAGTGTCCGCCTGACCGCAGGCGGCAAGCGCGGCAATCATAATGACGGCGAGAAACACGGCGGAAAAGCGTTTGAACAGTGTTTTCATTTGTCCTCCTTTGGATGGGCACAGGGGTTTATACTTATGACGGTAGATGTATCTAACCGGGAGTATTATAGAAGCGTGTCTTATTTTTGTCAATCGCTTATCTATTGTTTTTATAAGTATTTAATGAGGCGTTGGATATAAAATCAGCCCGTCCTGCGTTTGAAAAAACGCAGGACGGGCTGGCCGGGTTGATTATCTGATCAATAGTTCTCGGCGCAGATCTCGAAATAGCTCTGAGGATGGTTGCAGGCGGGGCAGACCTCGGGAGCCTTCGTGCCGACGACGATGTGCCCGCAGTTGCGGCACTCCCAGACCTTTACCTCGCTCTTGGCGAAGACTTCAGCGGTCTCGACGTTGTGCAGCAGTGCGCGGTAGCGCTCCTCATGGTGCTTTTCAACGGCAGCAATGAGGCGGAACTTCTGAGCGAGCTCGTGGAAGCCCTCTTCATCGGCGGTCTTGGCAAAGCCGTCATACATATCCGTCCACTCATAGTTCTCGCCCTCGGCGGCGGAGACCAGATTCTCGGCGGTATTGCCGATACCGGCAAGCTCCTTGAACCAGAGCTTGGCGTGCTCCTTTTCATTCTCGGCGGTCTCGAGGAAGAGTGCGGCTATCTGCTCATAGCCCTCCTTCTTCGCGACGCTTGCGAAATAGGTGTATTTATTGCGTGCCTGAGATTCGCCGGCAAATGCGGCCTCAAGGTTCTTCTCGGTCTGCGTGCCTGCGTATTTTGTAGTCTTTTCCATAGTGATCTCCTTTCAGCATTGGGAATGTACTCCGTATTGATGGTAGCATTTGTCAGCTGCACTGTCAATATGCATCTTCTTCAGAAAATTAAGATGTAACCAAAAGACAAAGCAGCAGTTGAAATAGAGCGCGGATTGGGGTATAATAAATAGATTCCTGCTGCAGCAGTGTGACGCAGCGGGGAACAGGCATCACCTGCAAGGAGCGTAGAAACACCATGCTTCATAACAGCATTTATATAAAAGGCGCAAGGGAAAATAACCTCAAGAACATCGATGTTGAGATACCGAGAGATAAGCTTGTCGTTGTCACCGGGCTTTCCGGCAGCGGCAAGTCAAGCCTTGCGTTTGACACGATATACGCCGAAGGTCAGCGCCGCTATGTCGAGAGCCTGAGTTCATACGCGCGTATGTTCCTCGGCCAGATGGACAAGCCCGATGTAGACTATATCGACGGGCTTTCCCCGGCAATATCCATCGACCAGAAAACGACGTCAAAGAACCCGCGCTCCACGGTCGGCACGGTCACGGAGGTATACGATTATCTCCGTCTGCTCTGGGCGCGCGTGGGCGTGCCGCATTGCCCGAAGTGCGGCAAAGAGATTAAGCAGCAGACGATAGACCAGATAGTCGACAGGATAATGGAGCTGCCGCAGGGGACGAAGATACAGATACTCGCGCCCGTGATACGCTCAAAAAAGGGCGAGCATGTCAAGGTGCTCGAGGACGCGAAGAAGTCCGGTTATGTCCGCGCACGTGTGGACGGCGCGGTATACGACCTCGCGGAAGAAATAAAGCTTGAAAAGAACAAGAAGCACAACATAGAGATAATCGTCGACAGGCTCGTGATAAAGCCGGACATTACCCGCAGGCTCACTGACTCTGCCGAGACGGCGCTCTCACTTGCGGGCGGGCTGATGTACGTCGACCTGCCGGGCGGCGGGGAGCAGCTCACGTTCTCGCAGAACTACGCCTGTGACGACTGCGGCATATCCATCGAGGAGCTGACGCCGCGCCTGTTTTCTTTCAACAGTCCTCACGGCGCGTGCCCCAAGTGTACGGGGCTCGGCGTGCAGATGCTCATTGATCCGGAGCTTATCATGCCGAACCCGAACCTCAGCATAATGGACGGGGGACTCACGGCCTCGGGCTGGAACAATGTGCGCGGGGACTCGATATCGAGAATGTACTTCGACGCGCTTGCAAAGCGCTATCACTTCAAGCTCACAGACCCGATAAAGGAGCTGCCGAAGGAGGCGATAGACGCGATCCTCTACGGCACGAAGGGCGAGGCACTCCAGCTGAGATACGAAAAGAATGAGGGCTTCGGCGTTATAAAGCGCGAGTTCGAGGGCATCGTCAATAACCTTGAGCGCCGCTACCGGGAGACACAGAGTCCCGCGATGCGCGCGGATATCGAGGAGTGCATGTCCGAGGTGAATTGCCCGGAGTGCAATGGGCGCAGGCTCAAAAAGACCGCGCTCGCCGTCACGGTCGGCGGGATGAACATCGCCGAGTTTACGGAGCTTTCGATATTCAAGGCACTGGAATTCATAGACGGGCTTGAGCTCAACGAAAAGGACGCGATGATCGCCGAGCGCATCATCAAGGAGATAAAGGCAAGGCTTGGCTTTCTCGTCAGCGTCGGGCTGGGCTATCTTTCACTGTCCCGCTCGGCGGCAACGCTCTCGGGCGGCGAGAGCCAGAGGATAAGGCTTGCGACGCAGATCGGTTCGAGCCTGATGGGCGTGCTGTATATCCTTGATGAGCCGAGTATCGGCCTGCATCAGCGCGATAATGAGAAGCTTTTAGCGACGCTCAAGCAGCTGCGCGACCTCGGCAACACGCTTATCGTCGTCGAGCATGACGAGGACACGATGCGCGCGGCGGACTGGATAGTCGACGTCGGCCCCGGAGCGGGCGTCAACGGCGGCAGGATAGTCGCGGCCGGGACTGCGGAGGATATCTGCGCCTGCCCTGAGTCGATAACCGGGCAGTACCTGAGCGGAAAAAAGTTCATCCCCGTACCGGATAAGCGCAGAGCGGGAAACGGCAGGAGCCTTATCATCCGCGGTGCGTGTGAGAATAACCTCAAGAATATAGACGTTGAGATACCGCTGGGCGAGCTCGTTGTTGTGACGGGCGTGTCCGGCAGCGGCAAGTCCTCGCTCATAAACGAGATACTGTATAAATCCCTCGCCGCGGAGAAGAACCGCGTCAAGGTGCGCCCCGGCAAGTGCGCCGGGATCGAGGGCATGGAGAATGTCGACAAGGTCATCGCGCTCGACCAGAGCCCGATAGGCCGCACACCGCGCTCGAACCCCGCGACCTATACCGGCGTGTTCAACGATATACGCGACCTGTTTGCTTCGACGCAGGACGCGAAGCTGCGCGGCTACGGTCAGGGGCGCTTCTCCTTCAACGTCAAGGGCGGGCGCTGCGAGGCCTGCTCAGGCGACGGGCTCATAAAGGTGGAGATGCATTTCCTGCCTGATGTGTACGTCCCGTGCGACGTCTGCGGCGGCAAGCGCTATAACCGCGAGACGCTTGAGGTAAAGTACAAGGGCAAGAACATTGCGGACGTGCTGGACATGACCGTTGAGGAAGCCTGCACCTTCTTTGAAAATCAGCCTAAGATACTCAACAAGATAAAGACGCTCTACGACGTCGGCCTCGGCTATGTGAAGCTCGGCCAGTCGAGCACGACGCTCTCGGGCGGCGAGGCACAGCGCGTGAAGCTTGCTACCGAGCTTTCAAAGCGCAGCACCGGCTCGACCGTATACGTGCTGGATGAGCCGACGACCGGCCTGCACATCGCCGATGTACACCGGCTCATAAACATTCTGGATAAGTTCGTCGAGGCGGGGAACACGGTCGTTGTCATTGAGCATAACCTTGACGTCATCAAGGTCGCTGACAGGATAATCGACCTCGGCCCCGAGGGCGGCGATATGGGCGGAGAGCTGGTGTTCTCAGGAACACCGGAGGAGTGCGCCGAGTGCGAGCGCAGCTACACCGGGCAGTTCCTCAAGCCCCTGCTCGAAAAAGCGAAACAACTTCAGAAGTAAATCACAAATGATCAGGACTGCGAGGAATGGCGATGGATCAGGAAACCGATCTGCTTGAACTGTCCGGGACCGTTGAGGCGGTTATTTACAAAAATGAAGAAAACGGCTACACGGTGCTGCGCCTGAGGGACGGCAGCGGTGAGAACGTGACTGTCGTCGGCTGCTTCCCGTATGCCGCGGCGGGCGAGTCGATGATCGTCAGCGGCCAGTGGATGATGCACAGCGTACACGGGCGGCAGTTCAAGGCGGAGTTTGCCCAGCGCATCCTGCCGACGAGTGCGAGCGCTATATATGACTTCCTTGCGGGCGGCTCAGTGAAAGGCATAGGCCCCGCGACGGCGGCGCTGATAGTCGACCGCTTCGGCGACAGGGCGCTTGACGTGATGCTCACCTCGCCCGGAGACCTCGCGGCGATAAAGGGAATAAGCGCGGCCAAGGCAAAGCAGATATCCGCAAGCTTCAGACAGCAGGCGGGGGTCAGGATGCTGATGGAGTTCGTGTGCTCTTTCGGGCTGCGCCCTGTGCTTGCGATGCGTATGCACAGGTTCTACGGTGAAGAAGCCATGGAGACGCTCAAGGAGAACCCCTATGTGCTGTGCAGCGCGCTCATCGGCGGTACCTTTGCCGAGGCCGACACGATGGCGCTGGAGCTCGGCATGGAGGGCGGCAGCAGCAAGCGCATCGATGCGGCGCTGCTGTTCGAGTTGGCGCACAACACCGGAAACGGCCACTGCTTCATCCCGCGCGAGAAGCTTGCCGCGGCGACGGCGGAGCTTATAGGCGTGGAGCCTGAGGATGTGGATGAGTGTATCGGCGGGCTTATCGAATCGGGAGACATGAAGTACGAGGAGATAGCCGGGTGCCGCGCGTGCTACCTGCCGGAGCTGTATGAGGCGGAAACGAACGCCGCGGAGAACTTCGCGCGTATGTGCCGCCGCACGTTCCGAGACAAGGCGAATATCGCAAAGCTCCTCACAAAGCTTGAAGCGCAGCAGGGGATAAGCTACGCGCCGATGCAGCGGCAGACGCTGGAGCTGGCGCTTAAAAACCAACTGCTGGTCATAACCGGAGGCCCCGGCACCGGCAAGACGACGTCTATCCGCGCGATACTCGCGATGTTCGACGAGATCGGAATAAAGACGCTCTTGTGCGCGCCGACGGGGCGCGCGGCAAAGCGAATGACGGAGCTCACCGGGCGCGACGCCGCGACGGTGCACCGCATGCTTGGAGCAAAATTCGACGAGGACAACGACCGAGTCGTGTTCACAAAGGACGAGAGCGACAGGCTCGACTGTGACGCGGTGATACTTGACGAGTGCTCGATGGTGGATATCTGCCTGATGGACGCGCTGCTGCGCGCGCTGCCGCCGGATGCAAGGCTCATCATGGTGGGCGACGCCGATCAGCTGCCGTCGGTCGGTCCGGGCAATGTGTTCTCGGCGCTCATCCGCAGCCAGGTCGTGGCGACGGTGCGCCTGACGGAGATATTCCGCCAGACCGGTGACAGCAGGATAATCCGCAACGCGCACATGATAAACCGCGGCGAGCACCCGGACCTTGCCGAGAACTCCGGAGACTTTTTCCGGCTCAAGCGCCTGCAGGCGGGCAGCGCTGTTGAGACGATCACGGAGCTTTGCGCCGTGCGTCTGCCGGGAAAAATGAACATCCCGCCGCAAGACATTCAGGTGCTCTCACCCACGCGCAAGGGCGAGATGGGCACGGTGAACCTCAACAAAAAGCTTCAGGAGGTGCTCAATCCCCGCTCTCCCGAGAAGAAAGAGAAGCTTTTCGGCGACGCTGTTTTCCGCGAGGGAGACAGGGTCATGCAGATACGGAACAATTACGACATCCTCTGGAAGAACGAGAACGGTACGGAGACCGGCACCGGGATGTTCAACGGGGACGTCGGGACAATAAAGTCCATTGATATGGACGAGGAGACGCTGACCGTCTGCTTTGACGGAAAGACCGCAAGCTACGGCTTCGACGCGCTCATAGAGCTTGAGCACGCATGGGCGGTGACGGTACATAAGGCGCAGGGCAGCGAATACAGAGCCGTTATACTGGCGCTCGGCCAGGGCTCAAAGATGCTTATGACGCGCGATGTGCTCTATACGGCGGTGACACGGGCAAAGAAGCTGCTGATAATCGTCGGCGATGACCAGACCGCGTATCAGATGATAGACAACTACCGGCAGTCGCGCCGCTACACAGCGCTGCGAGTGAGGCTTCGCCGGCTGTGCGGGGCCGAATGATGCGCATTATAGACAGGCTCCTCGACCTGCTGTACCCGCCGCGCTGCCCGTTCTGCCGGAAGCTCGTGAACCGGGACGAGGGCGAGGTATGCGCCGCGTGCAGAAAGACATTGCCCTATGTTCCGGAGGCGGAATACATGCGCGGCGTGAAAAACACCGAGCTGTGCGTCGCGCCGCTCTACTACGAGGGCAGCGTGAGACAGTCCCTGCTGCGCTATAAATTCAGCGGGATCACGGCGTACGGACACATTTATGTGGATTTTATTGCAAAATCTATTGACGAAACGCAAATTTCCTGCGATATTATCACATGGGTACCTTTGAGCCGCAAAAGGCTTCGCAAGCGCGGCTACGATCAGGCGGAGATAATCGCCGCGGCGCTGGGCAGAAAGCTCGGCATACCATGCGTAAGGCTGCTTGCAAAGACCAAGGATAACCCGCCGCAGTCCCGCACCGGAAACGCGCGGGCGAGAAAGAAGAACGCAGCAGGCGTGTATGCCTGCTGTGACCGTGAGGCGGCGGAGAATAAAACGGTGCTGCTGGTGGACGATATAGTCACCACCGGCTCGACTCTGGCAGAATGCGCCGGGGTGCTGCGCAGGGCGGGCTGCAAGGCCGTGTACGCTGCGGCAGCCGCAATGCACCGGGAACAATAAACGGATAGGAGAAAGCAAATGAACCTGTTTGAGAGAGACATTGCCGTTGATATGGGTACATCCTCCACGCTGCTGTTCGAGCAGGGCAAGGGCGTTGTGGCAAGAGAGCCGACCGTTGTCGCGGTGGACAAGTTCAGCGGGAAGATACTTAAAATAGGGCAGGATGCGCAGAAGATGCTTGGCCGCACCCCGGCGAACATCGTCGCCATCCACCCCATCAACGCCGGTGTTATTTCCGACTATGAGATAACCGCGCAGATGCTGCGCGAGCTTGTCAGCCGTATCACCTCTTTCAGTCTTTTCAAGCCCTGTGTGCTCGCCTGTGTGCCGAGCTCCATCACGGGCGTTGAGGAGCGCGCGGTCATCGATGCGGCGATCGAAGCAGGCGCGAGAAAGGTTTATCTGCTTGAGACCGCCGTCGCGACGGCTATGGGCGCGGGCGTCGATATCTCCAAGGCGGACGGCCATATGATCATCGACATCGGCGGCGGCACGACTGAGGTCGCGATAGTTTCTGCCGGCGGCGTCGTGGAGTGCGAATCGATAAAGGTCGCGGGCTCAAGCTTTGATGAGGCGATAGTCCGCTTCATAAAGCAGAAGTATGAGCTGCTCATCGGCCTGAGCACTGCCGAGGAGCTCAAGCGCAGCATCGGCTGCGTTATCCGCCGCCCGGACGTCGGCTTTGAGGAGATAAAGGGACGCGATCTTTCAAACGGTCTGCCCAAGACCGTGCAGGTCAGCTCAACCGAGCTTATCGAGGCGTTCGTCGACCCGATGAACCGCATACTCGAAGCGATACACACCGTGCTTGAGAGAACGCCGCCCCAGCTCGTCGGCGACTTGGATAAGAACGGAATAATCATGTCCGGCGGCGGCAGCCTTATCTACGGTATAGACAGGCTCATTGAGCGCAGCACAGGCATCAGGACCGTCGTTGTGGACGATGCGGTCTCCTGCGCGGCATATGGCGCGGGCAAGATGCTCATGCACCTTGACGACCTGCAGGACGGCATGATGAATTTCTACAGAAAGAGACAGCTCAAAGGCTAAACTTTCAAACGAAAGGACGGAGGCAAATGAACCTCAAGGCACTTTTCAGGAAGAAGGACGAGACGCCGAAATGCTCGGCAGTCATAGTCGCGGCGGGCAGCTCCCAGCGCATGGGTACGGACAAAGTATTTATGAAGCTCGGCCCTATGCCGGTTCTGGTGAGGACGGTACTCGCGTTTCAGGATAATCCTCTGATCGAGGAGATAATCATCGTCACGCGTAAGGACAAGCTTGAGGAGGTTGCCGATCTCTGCCATAACTGCGGGCTGAGCAAGGTCAGCAAGGTGGTCATAGGCGGCAGCACACGCATGGAGTCTGCGCTGGCCGGAGTGTCCGAGGTCAAAAAGGGAGCAAAGCTCGTCGCGATACACGACGGCGCGCGCCCGCTCGTCACGCAGGATGTCATCAACCGCGTCATTTATGACGCGAGCGTGCATATGTCCTCCATCCCGGTCATACCGAGCACCGACACGCTGAAAGCCGTGGACGACGACGGCAACGTCACCGGTACGGTAGACCGCAGCAGGACTGTCCGCGTGCAGACGCCGCAGGTCTTTGATGCCGACCTCATAAAGGGTGCGCTGACAAAGGCCGCAAAGGACGCGATGCAGATAACCGACGATTGCTCCGCCATGGACATCATGGGCATAAAGACCCACACTGTCATGGGGGACGTGGACAACATCAAGATCACAACGCCGAACGACATGGTCGCTGCCGAAGCGATCATAAAGAACAGAGGAGACTGGAATGCGAATAGGGCATGGGTATGATGTGCATAAGCTCGTCGAGGGACGCAAGCTGATCCTCGGCGGGGTCGAGATACCGTATGAAAAGGGGCTGCTCGGCCATTCGGACGCGGATGTGCTGACCCATGCGCTGATGGACGCGCTGCTCGGCGCCGCTGCGCTCGGCGATATCGGCAAGCTTTTCCCGGACAATGATGACCGCTTCCTCGGTGCGGACAGCATCGAGCTGCTGCGCGAGGTGACGCGCGTTATTCGCGAGCACGGCTATACAGTCGGGAACGTCGACTGCACCGTTATCGCGCAGCGACCGAAGCTTGCGCCGTATATACAGCAGATGCGTGAGATACTAACACAGGCGATGGGCACGGAGCTTGACCGCGTGAGCGTCAAGGCAACGACCGAGGAGAAGCTTGGCTTCACCGGAGAAGGGCTCGGCATCGCGGCACACGCCGTGGCGCTGATAGAGTAAAGAGTGAATTGAACAAATGCCGCAGTGGCGCATAAGATGTAATGATTCTGTGCGCTGATCCTATAGGCTTGAAAAGCACCGCACAGCAAAGGGCTGCGCGGTGCTTTTCAATATGGTTTTAATTAAGTGCCGCTTGCGGCGGAATGGAGAATAAAGTATGCAGTACCTGATAATGTGCCGCTCACTGACCTACGCGCAGCGGTCGGCGGCGCTGCTCGAACGCAAGGGGATAAGCTGCGTTGTGGTCAAAGCCCCTCAGGGACTGAGCGGCAGCGGCTGCGGATACGCCGTCAGCCTTTACCGGCATCTGGGCGAGGCGGCAGCCCTTCTTAAAAAGAACAATATGTTAAACGGGAAGCTCTTCAAACGCGAGGAGAACGGTGAATATACGGAGGTGCGGCTAAGTGATCTATCTTGACAACGCGGCGACAACCATGATAAAGCCCGAGGCCGTGGGGCGCGCGATGACGGATGCGATGCGCCGCGCCGCAAGCCCCGGACGCGGAGGGCATGTACCGGCGATGACGGCAGCGGAGATAGTTTTCCGCTGCCGTGAAAACGCATCGGAGCTCTTTAACGTCCCGGAGCCTGAGCGTATAGTGTTCACGATGAACGCGACGCATGCGCTCAACATTGCGATAAGGTCGCTTGCGCATAAAGGGACGCGGGTGCTCGTGTCGGGCTATGAGCACAATTCCGTGACGCGCCCGCTCGCGCAGCTCGGCGCGGACATTGCTGTTGCGTCCTCGGCTCCTTTTGACAGGAATGGGATACTCAATGTCTTCCGGGATAAAATCCCGGCGGCGGAGCTTGTGGTATGTACACATGTGTCAAACGTGTTCGGGTTTATCCTGCCGGTATATGAGATAGCGGATATGTGCAGGCGCGCGGGAGTGCCGTTCATCCTCGACGCCTCACAGTCGGCTGGTGTGATGGAGGTAGACTATCAGGCGCTCGGCGCGGCGTTTATTGCCATGCCTGGGCATAAGGCGCTTTTCGGACCGCAGGGCACGGGGATACTCATCTGCGGCGTCGAGGGCGAACCGCTGCTCAGCGGCGGCTCCGGGTCGGACAGCATACCGCAGCTCATGCCCGAGTACCTGCCCGACAGGATGGAGGCCGGGACGCACAATGTCCCCGGTATCGCGGGACTCTCAGAGGGAATAAGCTATGTGCGCTCACGCGGTTTAAAATCGATCGCGGCGCATGAGGGACGCATGCTGGATACTATGCTTGACGGACTCAACGGCTGCGCTGGACTTGAAATTTTCCGCGGTGCGCCGGGGACGCAGAGCGGTGTACTGTCGTTCAGGCCGCTTCGCGGCGACTGCGAGACTCTTGCGCAGCAGCTCTCCGAGCGCGGGATATGCGTGCGCAGCGGGCTGCACTGCGCGCCGTATGCACACAGGAGCGCCGGAACGCTGGAAACCGGGACGATAAGAGCGAGCTTCTCACCGTTCACGGATGAGATGTGTGTGAAAAAATGCTGCTCTGTCTTAAGAGAATTGTTACAGTGAAAT
>ERZ827108.2651-NODE-2651-length-17706-cov-5.697241_pt1 | contig 17706 bp, 13 predicted proteins | sample MGYA00519921_ERZ827108 | MGnify/ENA primary metagenome ERZ827108 (study PRJEB31778, sample SAMEA3449258) | human gut metagenome | biome: human gut; feature: human-associated habitat; material: faeces | place: United Kingdom | collected 2010/2012 ... | reverse complement strand
ACGGCGCGTTCGAGGATCACGTACGAAGCGTAGTCCAGGAACCAGTTCTTATACATGCCCGTCAGTTTGCGCACGCCCCCTTCGTCCTGCGTCAGGCGGTCGAACTTGCCCGCCCTGGCCGGGGCGTCGGCGGCAGGGGCCGCGTCGGCCGCATCGCCGGCGGTCTGAGGGGTCGGGGCCTCTTCGTTGAGCGGCTCGTCCCGCCCGATGGTATCTTTTTCTTCTGCCATATTGCTTAGTTGATTGCGAGATCCTGCTCGACGATGTCCTCCTCGATGCGCAGGTTGTCGATGATGAAGCCCTGCCGTTCGTAGGTGTTCTTGCCCATGTAGAACTCGAGCAGGTCGTGGATCGGGTCGTCCTTGGTGATACGAACCTTGTCCAGGCGGATATTCTCGCCGATGAATTCGCGGAACTCGTCGGGCGAAATCTCACCGAGGCCCTTGAAGCGCGTGATCTCGGCATTGGCGCCGCAGCGTCCGACGGCCTTCTGCCGCTCCTCCTCGGAGTAGCAGTAAAACGTCTCCTTCTTGTTACGCACGCGGAACAGGGGGGTTTGCAGCACGAACAGGTGCCCCTGGCGGATCACGTCGGGGAAGAACTGCAGGAAGAAGGTCATCATCAAAAGGCGGATGTGCATGCCGTCGACATCGGCATCGGTGGCGATAATCACCTTGTTGTAGCGCAGGTTGTCCATATCCTCCTCGATATTGAGCGCAGCCTGAAGCAGGTTGAACTCCTCGTTCTCGTAGACCACCTTTTTGGTCAGCCCGTAGCAGTTGAGCGGCTTGCCGCGCAGCGAAAAGACGGCCTGCGTGCGCACGTCGCGGCTCTTGGTGATCGAACCCGAGGCCGAGTTGCCCTCGGTGATGAAGATCATCGACTGTTCGGCCAGCTCGTGCTTGTCGGTGCGGTGTATCTTGCAGTCGCGCAGTTTCTTGTTGTTGAGCGAAACCTTCTTGGCCGTCTCGCGCGCCTTCTTCTGGATGCCTGAGATGGCTTTGCGCTCCTTTTCGTTCTCGACGATCTTCCGCTGGAGCACCTGCGCCGTCTCGGAATGCTTGTGCAGGTAGTCGTCGAGGTGCTTGCCCAGAAAATCGACGACGAAATTGCGCATCGACACGCCCGGCTCGATCTCCTTGGAGCCGAGTTTGATCTTGGTCTGCGATTCGAAGACCGGGTCGGTGACCTTGACCGAAATAGCGGCGATGATCGACGTGCGGATGTCCGACGGATCGTAGTCCTTGTGGTAGAACTCCTTGACGGTCTTGGCGATGGCCTCGCGGAAAGCCGCCTGGTGCGTACCGCCCTGCGAGGTGTACTGGCCGTTGACGAACGAGAAATAGCTCTCGCCGTAGCCCGTGCCGTGGGCGATGGCTACCTCGATGTCGTCGCCCGAAAGGTGGATCGGCGCATAGAGCGGCTCCTCGGTCATGTTTTCGTTGAGCAGATCCAGCAGGCCGTTTTTCGAAACGTAGCTGTTGCCGTTGAAATTGAACGTCAGCCCCAGGTTCAGGTACGTATAGTTGCGCACCATCTGCTCGACGTATTCGAGGTTGTAGGCATACTCGCCGAAGACCTCCTCGTCGACGCGGAACGAGATGAAGGTGCCGTTTTTCTCGCGCACGCCGCTCTCCCACTTGTCGCTCACCTCGAGCCCCTTGGCGAAGGTCACCGTGCGGGCCTCGCCGTCGCGCACCGAACGGGCCGTGAACTCGCCGGAAAGCATGTTGACGGCCTTGACGCCGACGCCGTTCAGGCCGACGGTCTTCTTGAAGGCCGAGCCGCCGTACTTACCGCCGGTGTTCATCTCGCTGACGGCCGCCGCGAGCGATTTGAGGGGGATGCCGCGGCCGTAGTCGCGCACCGACACCACCTTGTCCTCGATCGAAATGTCGATCTGGCGGCCGGCCCCCATGATGAATTCGTCGACCGAATTGTCGACGACCTCCTTGATGAGGACGTAAATGCCGTCGTCGGCCTGGGTGCCGTCGCCCAGCTTGCCGATATACATGCCGGGGCGCAGACGGATATGCTCCCGCGGCGAAAGCGTAACGATGGCGTCGTCGCCGTAGCTGTCGTTAGGATTGGTATTGAGTAAATCTGCCATAGTCTATTTTCGGTTTCGGATCTGGGCAAGGGCTGCGCTCATGGCGTCGTGCACCTCCTCCATCAGCACGTGCGTCTCGGTCGAGACAACCTTTCCGGCCGGTACGGGGGGCAGCACGCGGATGGTGATGCGGTTGCCCCAGTTGAACATCGCGTTCTTGCGGATAAGCGTCTTGGTGCCGTCCAGCACCACGGGGAGTATCTCCACGCCCGCCTCCCGGGCCAGCGTGAAGGCGCCCGCCTTGAAGCGGTGTATCTCACCGTCTTTCGAACGCGTACCCTCGGGGAAGACGGCGACCGAAGCGCCGCGCGAGATCCACAGCTTGCCGTCGCGCACCATCTGCTCCAGCGCCTCGGAGGCGCGGCCGCGGTTGATGCAGATGTCGCCGTGGAGGATGAGATACTGCCCGAAGAAAGGCGTCTTGAAGACCTCGCGCTTGGAGACCCAGCGGAAATTGAGCGGGATGTAATAGAGCGTCGGGATGTCGATCACCGTATTGTGGTTCAGCACGATGACGTAGCTTTTCTTCCGGTCGACATGTTCGAGCCCCTCCACACGCTGCCGCCAGCGGGGCGGAATGGCGAAGAAGGTGCGCACCAGGATGCGCGACAGCTCGTGCACCACGCGGCGGCCCTTATCGAAGGGATAGCACACGACCAGCGCCAGGGCCGACAGGATCATGAAGAAGGTGCACAGCAGCACCAGGAAGATATAATAAACCGCGCTTATCATAGTTTCAGCATTTTTTGCCGGGCATTCCCGCCCCGCCGTGCCTGCCCTGCTGCCGGATCGCGTCGGAAACGGCATGGCGGAGCGTTCGGAATCACATCGGGGGACAATGAGCCATAATAATTCAATCTGCAAATTTAGGAATTATTCGCGGGATTCCAGCCTCGCGGCGCACGATTTTTCAACAAAATTTCGACGACACCTATTTTATCGGGGACAGCCCTCCCCCGCTTTCCGCGGCGCAGAAAGCGTACGCCAACGACTATCCAGAGGAGGAAGGCAGACGGCGGCACAGAAGCGGGGATGGGGGCGGAGGTGCGGGAAACGGATGCCGACGGCAACACAGAGGTGGGGATGCAGGCGGAGGCGCGAAGAGCGGATGCCGACGGCAAAACAAAGGTGGGGCTACTGGCAGAGGCACAGAGAGGTGTGCGAGCGGCAGCACAGAGAGCAATTTCCGACGGCAACACAGAGGTGGGGATGCGGCGGAGGCGCGGGAAACGGATGCCGACAGCAAAGCGGGAGATTCCGTTTTGAATTTCCTGCCTTTTTTATAACTTTGCGCCATACATATTAGCGAAAGCTATTGTTTTTGGGTAGATAAAACGACCAATTTTAACGAAGCCAAGAAAACAGTAGTACTCCCGCGTCACGCGCGGGCTCTACCTGTTTGGCTTCGGGTGCTTGGTCGTACCCATCTACCGACAGAGGGGAGTCCGCGTTTTTTCATGCATGAACGGCCATCCCTCTCCCGGTAAAGGATAATTTTTTCGTAAAATTTAGTACTATGCATTGCAAAGTATAAATATTTTTACATATCTTTGCCCCGTCAACTAAAATGCAGTGCAGATTACAAACAACGACAGAATAGTATGAAAAAACTTATCTTCCTCATCGTAATACTGGCGCTGGCCGCCGCAAACGCATTCGCAGCCCGCATCTATCCGGCCGAGGGCCGCGTGGTGGACGAACAGGGACAGGCCGTGGAGTACGCTACGGTCGTGCTGCTGAAAGGCAGCGACCAGGTGGCGGGCATGGCCACCGACGACACGGGCCGCTTCGTGCTGAAAGTGCCTTCGGGCGAGTATACCCTGTCGGTACAATACCTCGGGTTCGACCCCGTCGTGCGGCAGGTGCGGGTCGAGGAGAACAACGACCTGGGCGAGATCGTGATGAAAAGCTCGACGACCCGGATCGAAGGCGTGGTGGTCAAGGCGCAGCTGATCCGCCGCGAGGCAGACCGCTTCGTGGTCGACGTGGCCAACGCCCCGGCGGCGATCGGCAAGGACGGCATCGAGCTGCTGGAACGCGCACCGGGCGTTTGGATCGACGACGAGAAGATCTCGATAAACGGCAAGTCGGGCTCGAAGGTCTATGTCAACGACCGCGAACTGCGCATGGAGCCCGAGCAGCTGCTCACCTACCTGCGCTCGCTGCGCGCCGAGGAGATCCAGAAGATCGAGGTCGTACCGACGACGGGCGCCGACTACGACGCCGATTCATCGGGCGGCATCATCAGGATCACGCTCCGCAAACGCCGCGAGAACGGGTTGGACGGGTCGCTGTCGATGCGCACCACACAGAACGCGCGCCACCATTTCTATACGCCGAGCGGCAACATCAACATCCACACGGGCCGCCTCGACCTCTACGCCTCGGCATGGGCCGACCTGGGCAGGGACACGGCCATCTCGGACGAACACACCGATTACACCACGGGCAATACGAACCTCACGTCCCATTCGGAAATCGCCGAACGCGACCGCAACTTCGGCGGCAGCATCGGCTCGGTATTCGAAATCAACCCCAAGCACAGCATCGGCGCCGAGTTCGAATACTGGCGCAACAACGAAAAGGGCCCTAACGACTCCTATACCGACTTCACGGACGCGGGTGCCGTAACCCGCACGGAAAGCCGCTACGGCATACACAACATCCGCGACAACTACTCGGCGACGTTCAATTACATCTACAAACTCGACACGCTCGGCTCGACACTCAAACTGCTGGCCGATTATACGCGCCGCGCAACAAACGCCGACAACGACAATTTCAGCCGCATAACCTCCCCCGCGTCAGTCGTCGACTCGACCTACCGCGACAACTCGTCGAGCCTCTACGACATCACGACCGCCACGCTGGCCCTCGACAAGAAATTTTCGCCCCGCTGGTCGCTGCGCGCGGGCGCCAAGTTCACCTACAACGACATGCACAACGACGCGCTCTACGAATACGTGAAGGACGGCGCGTGGGTGCGCAACGACAACCAGAGTTTCACGATCAACTATACGGAGAACATCGCGGCGGCCTACGGCATCGCCTCGGCCAACCTCGGGCGCTGGAGCCTCGTGGCAGGGCTGAGGGGCGAATACACCCACACCCGGGGCAAGGGCGGCGACATCTCGCAGAACTACTTCAGCCTCTTCCCCAACGCGAACGTCTCCTATGCCCTGACCAAAGACGGGGCCTACTCGCTCATCGCCCAGTATGCCCGCACGATCGAGCGCCCGCGCTTCTGGAGCCTCAACCCGCAGCGGTTCCAGATCTCGGACTACACCTACCAGACGGGAAACCCCGAACTCGACCCGGCTTACAAGCAGGACATCAGCCTGACGCTGGTGCTCAAGCACAAGTACACCCTCACGGGCGGCATGACGATCCAGCGCGACGAGATACAGCAGACGATACGCCCCGACGCGGACGACCCGGCGCGCCTGTGCCTGGCGTGGACAAACTTCGACACGACGAAAAACTATTACCTCACGGCCAACGCACCGTTCCAGTTCACCAAATGGTGGACGCTGAACCTCAACCTCACCTACATCCGGCAGGGGCAGCGCATCGACGAGCACAGCGCCGAAAAACATTACAACTTCTATTTCGTAAACAGCTCGACGACCTTCTCGCTGCCCGCGAAATTCTACATCGACCTGTCGTACCGGTTCCAGAGCCGCATGGACTTCGGCAACTGCTGGGTAAAACCGCTCCATTTCCTGAACGCAGGGATCAAGAAGCGTTTCGGCGACAAGTTCACCGCTTCGTTCTCGGTGCGCAACCTGATCGAGCGCCCGCAGCACATCGGTGCCCGCGGCGACGGGTTCGTGCGCATGGTCGACGTCAAACAGCAGTGGAACGACCGCAGCTTCACGATCGGGGTGACCTACAACTTCAAGTCGGGCAAAGCCTTCAAACGCAAGGCGGTCGAAGCGGGTTCGGCCGACGAGAAAAACCGCTTATAATAAGAAATTTCAGGGCCGATGGTGCCTTCGGGTCGACAACATTCTCAGGAGATACACAACAAATATTGCGTTCAAGACAACATCCGCAGCCTAAATATGCGAAAACCGATGCCCGGTAACGACATCGACTCGGGTTCCCGGAGTATAATCCGCCTTTCCATCGGGAAGGCAATCGACCTCCGTCGTGGTGATAATCGTGTAACAACAATCGTTTTCATTGTATATATCTCTGGTAGTATGCGTGTTTATCGTATAATTATTATTACCGACTTCCCCGGCATCCAGCGATTCGTTTTGCGCCAAAGCCTCTATATTCGCAGCGATCAAACCCGATGTCGCCGCAAATTTGTAGCTTTTCACCAACAACGAACCAATAAATACAATAACAGCAAATGCAAATACAACAAGAATAGGTTTCTTCATAATAGTAATTTATTTTAAGTGTTAGCGACGATATCGAATTCCAGCAGCAACGGATTGTCATTTTCCGATAGTTTGGAAACAACATTCCGTACGATTTCATTATTCTGTATCCTTTTCAGCCTGTCCGCAGATATTGCCATGATGAAATGTCCGTCTTTCGTGCTTATATCCGTCAGGAAAGGGAGTCCCATATCCCAAAGATTGCACAGAGATTCCTTTCCGCTTTCAATGTCCCGGATATACAGAGGCGGATAGTAGAATTGATTTTGCCAAAGCTGCCCCAATATTATACGCCCTACATGGAAAATCGACCGGAAACCCCTGAAATCATCTTTATCACCGGCTGCCCAAACCGGCAAGCCACTGCTGAATTCGTAAGGTATCTGCCACCCGGACTGGCCAAGTTCATGTACTTGACGGGAAAACCGCTGGTTGAATAGAACATTGCCGGAAGATTTGTAAAAGCTTCGGGGTTTGACTTCAAACCGATCATCGGATGACAAGTCGAATTCGGCCCGAATTCCGACCAGGGGATCGACCGTACCTTTCGCAATATCCAACACCCCAAGCCCCACGAGACCATCAGGAGTATGCATACCTCCGGTATATATCTTGTCCCCGACGACACAGATTTCCGTCATGGAACAGTTTATGCGGATCTCATCAAATGAAATATAGGCCGGATATGCATACTTGATTATCTTTTTACTGTATGCGCTTAATATAAACAGATCACCGTTGTCACCCACATCGAAATCCTCTATACTCGCATATTCGCCTCCAGCTCTACCGATTTTGTCTATTTTGGTCAAATAGTGCCCATCGTAATCAAAAATAAAAATCACTTTCTGCCTTGAATCGAGTATATAGATGTAAGGGGCTTTGGATATGATTTTGTCGACCCTCGCAATTAACGATTCCTCGGTAGTTTCCAACGGGAATAAACGTGCGTTTTCAACGCGAAATGCACATTCCCGTTTATTTACGACGTCAAGATCAATTTGTTCGAACGCAGCAATCGGAGCATCCGATTTGCAACACGTACAAATAGTCATTATAAAAAACAACAGAAAACACCTTCCCATCTATCACATTTTTATACAAATGTAATAATATTATTTAAATATGCATTCAAAAAAAGCATATAATTATATCAATTTTACCGTTGTCAATATTATTTTCCAAATTATTTTATCATCAATTCAAACTATAATCTGAAATGAAACATGCTTCATCAATAATGACAGCAAAGCCAATATGGCAAAACCCTGATAATATGGATAACAACATTTCCTCATGGAAGTATTTGGGAAGCTCCGAAGACGAAAACTAACAGGAATCGGGGTGGTTCAACCTAAAGCACAGCAACATATAAATTACTCCATTACAAGGTGTTTCCACCTCACACAACAATTCGTTTATCCGGCACCACCTCCGGACAGGACGGTTACCGGCAGTCTATGCGCATGCGCATCCAAGGAGAGACTACGAACACTTACCAGTCTCCGAACTGAGGCCATTTCGCATTCGGCCGGCCACCCTGCAACAGTCTCGGGAAACGGGCAGACATTTGGCGAACATGTAAACCCCTCACCACACACGGCGACGGGTTCGTGCGCATGGTCGACGTCAAACAGCAGTGGAACGACCGCAGCTTCACGATCGGGGTGACCTACAACTTCAAGTCGGGCAAAGCCTTCAAACGCAAGGCGGTCGAAGCGGGTTCGGCCGACGAGAAGAACCGCCTGTAAAGCTCCCGGGGCAGCACCGCAGAACACAACCCGGATCGCGCATCACGGAATACAACGATCCGGAATGCCGCAACCCGAATCACTACATCCCGGAACGTACACAGCTCGGCGGCACATAGCATCCCAACGTGCACAGCAGCGCACAGCACCGCGGGACACACAGCCCGGATTGCGCGCACACCGCGGAACACAACCCGAAACGCAGCATCCTGAAACGCATCCCTCCCGGCCAGTCGGTCGGGAGGGATGCGTTTGGCCGTTTGCCAAAGGCCGGCAGGGAAAGGCAGACGGCAATGGCTAAACTCATTCCGAACGATATTCAAGCGTATGTATTTTCTTTTTCTATCTCAATACCTCCGTCGAAAAAACAGATTTATTGCTCAATTCCAATGAATCGTATATTAATATTCCTATCTTTGTGTATGCTATGTTCTTTGCAGCAAAGACAAATGGGAATCCCAATTTAAATTCTTTTAATTTTAGACAAAATTATTTTACCCGACACAGAAACCGACTTTGAAAAATTATAGAGGTAGTAAAGGTGGTTGGGCGCAATTCACAAATGTGCAAAAAAACTAATGAAGGATGAAACTCGAAGATCGAATAAAATTGTTGATACAACTTATGAAAAGTAGAGGAATCCAATTTGAGAAAGGATTGGCAAACGAGGAATTGATAACAGTCGAAGCAAATTTCGACATAACATTTCCACCGGATTTCCAAACATTATTATGTTTGGAACTGCCTGTATCGAAAGGATTTGTCAATTGGAGAAAAGCACTTTCATCAAAAGAATACGAAGATGAAGTATTCGACAAATTGAATCGGCCGCTTGAAGGAATGTTATTCGACATTGAGAATAATGCGTTTTGGGACGAGAATTGGGGTGAAAAACCTGAAATATTCGAACAGCAAAAAGAAATTGCGACTCAAAATTTCAAGAAATATCCGAAATTGATACCGATTTATTCTAATCGTTACATTCCGAGTAAGCCGCATGAGACAGGAAATCCCATCCTATCCGTACATCAAATGGACATTATTTATTATGGATTTGACTTAGCGACCTATTTTCGAAACGAATTTCATTTGAGACTGCCTGACAATTTTGAAATTCCACAAAATCCAAAATATATTGAATTTTGGAGCGAGCATACAAGTTGAGAAACTACACCCAACTCGTACCGAGGATTCTCAAAAACTCCGCTAAAAGCTAACGATCTATCGGTTAAGCCAAATGGATGAAAACCTAAAATAGTATTTAATCGACCGAATAATTGTAAAATAAATTATTATCCGTATATTCGATTTAAATTATTTTACAACTGCAAACCCAAAACACATTGCGTCCCCGCTTTTCCCGGGTCTGAAAATCAAAAAACAAGGTCGACCATGATACGAAAAATTTTCGGGCTGCTCATTTTCCCTATTCTGGGCGCTTCCGTCCATACTTATGCCCAGGAGGAGTATGACCAGCAAATTTTCCAATACATCAACCAGGAAAAATGGTTCGATGCCAAATCCCTTTACGACACCCACGACGACGACCTGTCCGAGGTTATCCGCCTGATTTCCGGCGCATTCCTGGGAGCATATTTCAACAGGCCGGCCGAGGGGGTGGCCGCTATCGAAGAGCTGCTGGCCAAATACGGCGGACAGCTCGGGGGACAAGCCGTCATGTACAGGATGCTGATGGCCAAAAACCTCGCCCCCTTGCGTGCCTATGCGAAAATGGACTCCGTATTCACCTATATGCTGGCCTACGACGCCCCCTACCTCGACGACCAAGCCCGGAAGGGGATTGCCTCGGGGCTGGAGCAATGCCGGAAAATAGCCCGGCTGCCCCGGATGGAGGTGATCGACCGCTCGCGGGAGGGTTCCCCCGGCACGGTCGGCATGGAGTTGGAGGACGGCCTATTTTTCCTGGACGCAGGCTATTGCGGCAAAAGCGTGAAAACCCTGCTGGATATCGGGGCCGAATATACTTCGATAGACCAGAGCCTGGCCGACGAACTGGGTGTCCGGATATTTCAGGATTCACTGCGGATGTCCCCGGCATCTTACATGAAACTGGGAATTCTCGACTCCCTGCAAATCGGATCCATCACCCTCAAAAACGAGATTTGCTGTGTCTTCCCCGACGGCCTGGCAGCACGGGATCGGGAAACGGCCGCCGATTCGGGCATCACACGGATCCGGGCGATGCTGGGGATTTCGACGCTGAGGAAGCTATCGGCCCTGACCGTGGATGTAGAGCACGGAACCATCACGTTCGACACCGGGAAGCAACCGCAAACCGGGATTGCCAACTTCATGCTGAAAGACAACATCCCCTACCTGTGGCTGGAACTGAACGGTATCCCGGCGATGATGCACTGGGACACGGGGATGAACGCCAAACCCCGCTTATCGGGCAGGTTCTATGCGGAACACGCATCGTCGCTCCCGGAACTGGGTTCTGTCCGCAAGGGGTCGGAAATAACCGCGGCCGGGGCAGCGGAATACAGTTACCATACACTCGGCGGCATTTGCGCGAAGATAGGATCGCGGGAGGTGATCCTGCCGGAGATGCGGGTCGTTTTCGACACGGAGGACATGCATACGGCGGAGGTGACCGGTTATGACGGGCAGATGAACAACATCGTCGATATACGTCGGATACGGATCGATTTCGAAAACATGTGCGTGACGATGGAATGACGCCGGGCAATAACCGATGGGCCGCAAACGTGGGTTCAAAACTCTCACGAATCAATTTATCTCTTATTCAAATCTCCTCATTTCGAATTTTTTATTTAATTGAGGAGATTTAAAAATAAAAAAGATTATGAATCGGATATCGGTTATTATTTCGGCCAGCATTATAATTATCTGTCTTATTAGTTGTGATTCGACACAATCAGCGGATCGTATCGACGAGAGCCGGGCTACTACAATTAAAATAGCCACAAACAACGGCACACCCGATTTGGACAGTATTGTCCGCAACCATAAATTCACCCGCCTCGAGACATCGGAAGAATGTCTTGTCGGCGAAGTTTATAAATTATCATGCCGGAATGAGTGGTACTACATACTGGATCGGCACCTGCAAAAAGCCCTGTTCGTATTCGACGAGGAGGGTAAATTCCGCAATCGTATAGGACGCAGAGGCCGCGGCCCCGGAGAGTTTATCGAACCGACGGATTTCATCGTGTCAGACTCGACCGTAACGGTGTTCGACATGTTCGGCCATAAACTTCTCTATTACAATCCCGACGGAACATTTATAAGATCGGTACGCCTACCCTACTCAATTTATGAGATAGAGTCGGGCGGCGACGGTTCTGCCATTTATGCCGTCGGCGGGGATAATTCCAAATGCGATTCGCTGAAAAACTACGAATTGCTCGAGATAGGCCCCGAGGGGGATATTCGGGCAAAAGTCTATAAAAACAAGTACTCGATGGATTTCAGCAACAAATACGATTTGCAGGGCTTCGACGAAGATGTTATCTACAAAAAGGCATTCCGGCCGGCAGTATACATGCTCCGGGATAAAAAATTATATGCAAAATATATTTTCGACATTCCTTCCCATGCACTCCCCGGCGACTATGAAAAACTGTGCAGGGGGAATTTCGAAAGGTTTATAAAACAATACAGGGACGAATACACCTATTTCAACGGTCAATTCTGGGAGACAGACCGTTATGCAGGAATCGGCATCACGGCCAAACGCATGCCCTACCTGGTGGTTTACGACAAGGATACGCACCGTACCGTAACGGGACTGGTCGGTATCACGTTCGGGGGAAACGAGCCAGACAGGAACGGACTGTTCGCCACGGTAATGAACGGCCCGGTAGACGTAGCCGGGAACCGGATTACAGGTGTGCTCGACCAAACCAGGTTATCCCCCGGCATGCAAGCGGCATTGTTCGGCCAACGGGAGGAAACCGGCTATGCCAATCCGGTGATCGTCACGTTGGATTTGATGCCCTGAGTTATTCGAGCGCACCCAGTTCGGGGTCTACGAAACCAATATTTCGGTTCCAGCCCAAGCCGACCCGGCTGAATTCCCCGCCCGGCTTTCGATGGCAGGACAGAGCGCGGTGCGGTATATAAATTGCTGCATGATGGGAAAAACACCTCGTCATGCAGCAATTCTATTATCTGGCAGTCCTGTTCGTAGCGGGCGGCATCGGCTCGGCGCTCATCGTCGCGGCCGACCTGCGTACACGCCGGCAACCGATGCGCATTATGGAAAGCGTATGGGTACTCACCGCCCTCTGGGCCAGTTTTTTCGGGCTATGGGCCTATTACGCCCTCGGACGCGCCGCGCGGCACATGCCCGTGCAAAACAACGGCACCGGAAAGCAGAAAGACTCCGCGAAAATCAGCGAGCCGGCAAAAGGCGGCGGCATCGGGGAAACCGGGAACGAGCGGCAGGTCGACAGCGCCGGGCAGAAGGTAGGAAACGAAAAGCCCGGAACGGACGGACGCAAAGACATGTCCGTAGCGGGAACGGATTTATGGAAGGTTTCGGAGCCGGAACGGGCCATGAACATGCCGGAACCGGGGATGCACGGGATGCAGATGGAGAACGGAACCACGACAGGAGCGGACGGGGCGGAAGATATGCCCGGAATGAAAGGGACGGCGCTCAAAGCGGGCATGGCAGATGAGGCGGGCATACCGGACATGGCAAGCGGAGCGAGCATGCCGGGAATGGCAGACGGGACGGACATGCCCGGGATGACAAACGGGACGGACATGCCCGGGATGACAAACGGGACGAAGATGTCCGGGACGGCCGGGCCCCGGGGTATGGAAGGCATGGACGGGATGGACGGGATGGACGGGATGAGTGATATGCCCGGAATGAAGGGGGCAGCGGACAAAGCGGATACGGCAAACGGGGCGGACATGCCGGGAATGGCAGACGGGACGAAGATGTCCGGGACGGCCGGGGCCCGGGGTATGGAAGGCATGGACGGGATGAGTGATATGCCCGGGATGAAGGGGCGGCCGCGGTGGCAGTCGGTCGTCTTGTCGACGCTCCACTGCGGGGCGGGGTGCACGCTGGCCGACATCGTCGGCGAATGGTTCCTCTTCTTCGTCCCGGTAGCCATAGGCGGAAGCATACTGGCTGGGACATGGGTCGTGGATTACCTCCTGGCCCTGGCATTCGGCATCGGGTTCCAGTACGCCGCGATCCGGGGCATGGAACGCACGCTCCCGCGCGGCGAAGCGATACGCCGTGCCGCCAAAGCCGACATACTCTCGCTCACGGCATGGCAGGCCGGCATGTACGGCTGGATGGCCGTGGCGATCTTCGCGCTCAACGGCGGTGAGGCAATGCCCCGCACCTCGTTCGTATTCTGGTTCTCGATGCAGGTCGCCATGGCATGCGGATTCCTCGTGGCGCTGCCCGTAAATATCCTCCTGATCCGGGCCGGCATAAAAAAAGGAATGTAGCCGCACCGCATCCCCGGCGGCCGGCCGTGAAATTTACGCGGCTTTGCCCGAAAACTCCGATTTAATCGTTACCTTTGCGCCGACAGCGGAAAAACCGCGACGAAACGTAATTTCAGGTATACACAGGAAAACTTTATGGAAACAAGCACCAATTACAGCAAGACAGCCGGCGTGCGCAGGGCTGACAAGTCCGAGAACACCACCCTGTTCCGCAACGTCTACCTATGGATGACGATGGCCCTCTTCATCACGGGCGCAACGGCCCTGACGGTCTCCGACTCGCCGACGCTGCTCAATGCCATCTTCGGCAGCAAAGTCGCATTCTTCGGCCTGATCATCGCCGAACTGGCGCTGGTCATCATCCTCTCGTCGTTCATCTTCCGCATGTCGTTCCTCACGGCAACGCTGATGTTCATCGCCTACTCGATCCTCAACGGCGCGACGCTGGCTTCGATCTTCCTGCTCTACACCGCATCGTCCATCGCATCGACCTTCTTCGTGACGGCCGGCACGTTCGGCGCCATGGCGCTGTTCGGGTATTTCACCAAGCGCGACCTCTCGGGCATCGGGAACATGGGTTACATGGCGCTTATCGGCATCATCATCGCAACGGTGGTGAACCTTTTCCTGCGCAGCGAAACGATGATGTGGGTGATAACCTACATCGGCGTGCTGGTGTTCGTCGCCCTCACGGCCTATGACACGCAGAAGATCAAGAAGATGGTGATGAACGCCGAGGTCGTGGACGAATCGACGCAGAAAATCGCACTGCTGGGATCGCTGACCCTCTACCTGGACTTCATCAACCTGTTCCTCTACCTGCTCCGGATTCTCGGAAGCCGCAAGTAGGCAGGCACCGACAACACAAAAGGGACGGGATACGCTGGCGCGTCCCGTCCCTTTGCTTTCTACCCCGGAGCCGGGCTAAAACTGCACCCGGGGTGCGGTTTCGGTGCCTTCGGCAGCCTCGAAGTAGGGCTTCTGCCCGAACCCGAACAACTTGGCCACCAGATTGGCCGGGAAGCGGCGCACGGCGACGTTGTAGGTCTTGGCCACCTCGTTGAACTCCTTGCGGGCCACTGAAATACGGTTCTCGGTGCCTTCGAGCTGCGCTTGCAGTTCGAGGAAATTCTGGTTGGCCTTCAGGTCGGGATAACTCTCCGACACGGCGATCAGGCGCCCCAGCGCCGAGCGAACCTGCGCCTGCGCCTGCTGAAACTCGGCGAGTTTCTCGGGCGTGAGGTCGTCGGCCGAAAGGTTGATCGAGGTGGCTTTCGCACGGGCCTCGGTTACGGCCTCGAAAGTCCGCGACTCGTGTGCGGCATAGCCCTTGACCGTGTTCACCAGGTTGGGAATCAGGTCGGCACGGCGCTGGTACTGCGTTTCGACGTTCGACCATGCGGTCTTCAGCCCCTCCTCCTTATTGACAAATCCGTTGTACGTTGCGTAAAAGAAGATCACCACGACGGCGACGACTCCAATCCAAATCCATTTCTTCATAATATAAAGTGTTTTAAATTCATTCCAATCTTATCCCGTCGGGGCCGGGAAAACCATTCCGGCCGCCCGCAAAGCCAGCCTTTGTCCGGCAAACAGCCGCCCGCAACCGGCAAAGCCGCCCGGCACGCCCTGCGGCCTTTACCAGCGCGAGCCGGCACCGCCGCCACCGAACGAACCGCCGCCGAAACCACCGCCTCGCGACCCTCCGCCGAAGCCGCCGAAACCACGCCCCCCGATGATCGTGCCGCCGCCCGCGCCGCCGCCGAAATTGTCGTCGCGCAGGTTTTTGGCCTGCCGTTTGACCACGGCGCCGCAATTCGAGCAGACGTAGGTATATTCGACCAGCCGGTAGTTGGGCGTCACCTTCAGGATGTCGCTCGACTGCTGCCGGAGTGTCAGTTTATGGCATTTCGGGCAACGCTTGCGGGCGTAGTAACCCAGCAGGATCACGCCCATCGGCACTACGACGAACCCGGTGACGATCAGGAAAACCGCCCATGCGGGCAGCTCGTCGCCGCCCGTATCGGCACCGCCCAGATCCAGTTCGCTCCCCTCGAGCAGCTGCGACACGGCTTCGACCCCCTGCACCATGCCGAGGCTGTAATCGCCCTGGCGGAATGCCGGGAGCATGTATTTGAGCTGGATGCGCTTGCAGATCGCATCGGGCAGCACACCCTCCAGCCCGCCGCCCGTGACGAAACGGATCTCGCGGCGGTCTTTGACCAGCAGGATGCCCAGCCCGTTGTCGTTGCGGGCCTGCCCTACGCCCCACGCGGAGAAGAGGTCGATGGCGAATTCGAAGACGTCGCCGCCCGCGATGTCGTCCACGGCGACCACGGCGACCTGGGCGACGGCCCGCTCGCGCAGCGCCGCGCACAAACGGTCGATATGCGCCACGGCCTCGTCCGAGAGTATCCCGTCGGGGTTCGAGACGTAACGCGTGCGGTCGGCGCGCTGGACATTGGGGATGTCTTCGACGCGGTAGGTTTCGGCCTGTGCCGCGAGGCACGGGACGAACAGCAGACAGAGGAGAAGGAAGCGTTTCATAATCATGGGCAAAAATAGGAAAAATTCCATAAAAGGAACGCGACCGCGCAGGGATTCGTATTCCGTGGCGGATAAAAACGGTACGCCGGCCCCGAGCGGGCGCCCCGGGCCGGGTTTGCAGGCCGCAGCCGGGCATCGGGCGGGGAAGCAGCCAGGCATCGGGCGGGGACACGGCCGGGCATCGGGCGGGGATGCGGCCGGGTATCGGGCGGGGATGCGGCCGGGCATCGGGCGGGGATGCGGCCGCCGCACTCCGCGGCCGCAGGGGTCAGCGCGTCAGGATGCGGTAGCTCCACGCCGCCATGTCCTCCTCGACATGCCCGCGCAGTTCGCAGGCAACGCCCGTCATGGCATCGGTGTACATGCCGGCATAGATGCCCGTGTAATAATCGGCATGGATGGCGTAGGGCGAGAGGTTCATCACGGCGACGACGCGGTTGCCCTTCACTTCGCGCACGAAGGTCATCAGGCAATCCTCGGCGTTGTTGCGGATCTCGACCATCTCGCCGCCCGCCTCCCCGGCGGCGAGCGCAGGGTTGGCATGCCGGAGCCCCGCCAGGCGGCGGTAGAAATCCGTGAACGAATTGGGCGCATAGGAGGGGATCGGGTCGCGGTCGAAGAAGGCGAACGAATGGTCGTAGCCGATCTCCTGCCCGGTATAGACCAGCGGCAGGCCGCGCGGCACGACGAACGTGAAGGCGGCCATGATCTCGCGGGCGTCGCCCATGCGCGTGAACTCCGAGCCGTTCCACGAATTCTCGTCGTGGTTGGAGGTGAACACCAGGCGCATGGCGGACTGCGGGTAACGGTTACGGTCGGCATAAATGTAGTCGCGCAGGGCGGTCACGCGCACCTTCTGCTGCGCCACGTCGTTCATCAGGTGGTGCATCTCCCAGGCATAGCAGGCGTCGAAGGCACCCGCTTCGAAGAGGTAAGGCTCCTCGGCCTCGGCCAGCAGGAACAGGTCGGGGTTCACCTTCCGCAGGCGGCGGGCAGTTTCATTCCAGAACTCCACGGGCACGAGCATCGCCATGTCGCAGCGGAAACCGTCGACGGCGTGCCGGCGCACCCAGAACTCCATGGCGTCGGCCTCGGCCCGCCACACGTCGCGGTTCGCATAGTTGAGTTTGGCGGTGTCCGTCCAGTCCCAGGGCACGGCGGGCGCCCCCGCGGCATCGCGCTCATACCAGTCGGCAGGCTTCTCGCCGACCCAGCGGGCGTCGCGCGCCGTATGGTTGGCGACCCAGTCCAGCAGCACCTTCATGCCCAGGCGGTGCGCCTCGGCGACAAACGCATCGAAATCCCCCATCGTCCCCAGCCCGGGGTCGACGGCGCAATAGTCGCGGATCGAATAGTAAGAGCCCAGCGAGCCCTTGCGCCCCTCGGCGCCGATCGGATAGACGGGCATCAGCCACACGGCGTCGATGCCCATGTCGCGCAGGAAGCC
>ERZ827108.2625-NODE-2625-length-17917-cov-10.567518_pt1 | contig 17917 bp, 15 predicted proteins | sample MGYA00519921_ERZ827108 | MGnify/ENA primary metagenome ERZ827108 (study PRJEB31778, sample SAMEA3449258) | human gut metagenome | biome: human gut; feature: human-associated habitat; material: faeces | place: United Kingdom | collected 2010/2012 ... | reverse complement strand
CGAAGAGCGTTGCTGCCTAGGCTAGCCCCTTGTCACACAAACTACCGAAGCCTCACTTTTATCTGGCAGCGATGGCTTTGCGTGGGGATATGGCAAGATAAGAGATCCTGCATGCAACATGCATGAGATAGGAACCGAAGAAAATGCTATCGAAATCTAGTGATAATCGAAATCGGGGGTTGCGGGGGCGCAAGAATCATGTGCCGCGTTTCCTTTGCGCCGTTCTGGCTGTGTGTCTTTCTATGATGGCTGTTTTTGCGCTGGCTGCTTGCTCCTTGAGCGACAGCGACGACGAATCTCCCTATGTGGATAACGGAAAGCTGCGCATTTATTACGAGGAACCTTACGAGGTTGTTCCCAAAGGCAGCTTCTACCACGAAAAGGGATTCGGCATGTTTCTCGAGGTATATAGCTCGCTCTTCTCTTCAAGCGAAGTGAGCGGTCTTGACTCGACGTTTTTGGTGTCGGGCGAGGAGGAAGATCATAACTTTCGGTCGCTCTCGATGTTTTCCGAGGTCGATGATGGCGATGTCTCCAGCCAAGATGTGAAAAGCGCCATTGATAACTTCACGCTTCCGCGTCCTGAGATGACCGATCCGGGATTTCGCCTTGTTGACGATATCGACAAAGGGGACGGTGAGTCTATCCTCATTTACGCCGCATACGAGAAGAAGTACAAGGACAAGGCCGGAGAGATACGCGCCGCAAGCTATTTTTGGAACGATCGGCTCATTGGCGTGGGCGTGACATATCTCGGACCGGTTGAGGGAGAGGACCGCGCGCAGGAAGTCGCTCTTGCCGAGAACATGCTGAGAAACGTAGAAATCATCCATTAACGAGGCGCCGGGTGGGAGGTGTCGCTTGGCTGGGTCGGGCGAGGAGGTGCGGCTTGGCGTGCCCCGGCGCCTTCTCGCCCGCTTAATCAAGTGGTTGCGCTATTCCTTCGCGCCCCATTCTTCGTAATATGCGTCGATAGCAGCTTTGATGTTGTCGTTGATGAGGACCTCACCCTGCACTTCGCGGTTGTAGAGGTACTCGGTCACTTCGGCCATGTTCACGATGCTCGCCGTGGGGAAGCCGTACTTCTCCGATACCTCGTCGCAGGCGCACTTCACGCCGCCTTTTCCAACCTCCATGCGGTTGAGCGAGACCATAAGGCCTTTGACCTCGATATTCGCGGCGCCGGTGATGAGGGGGTAGGTCTCGTCGATCGACTTTCCCGACGTGGTGACGTCTTCCACCATGACAACGCGGTCGTCGTCTTCGAGCACGTGCCCGAGCAGGTTGCCGCCCTCGCCGTGGTCTTTCGCTTCCTTGCGATTCGAGCAGTACTTCACCTCTTTGCCGTAGAGCTCGTGAAGCCCCATCGCCGTCACGACCGACAGGGGGATGCCCTTGTACGCGGGGCCGAACACGACGTCGAAGTCGAGTCCGAAGTTGTCGTGGATCGCGCGCGCGTAGTAGAGCCCCAGACGATGCAGCTGGTCGCCCGTCACATAGGCGCCCGCGTTCATGAAAAACGGGGACTTGCGGCCGCTTTTCAACGTGAACTCGCCGAACTTGAGCACATGGCTTTCGACCATGAACTCGATGAACTCCTGCTTGTACTGCTCCATGGGGCGTCCTTTCCCTATTGTGCGCGTGGCCGCGCGAGTCGTTTTCGCGGTATGATTCCACTATACAAGAACTCGACGCCTGTGGCAGGCACTGCTCGCCTGCGGGCAGATTTCCCGAAAGGCGCTCACGTGATTTACCTCGACAACGCGGCGACGACGCTTAAGAAACCCGACGGAGTGGCTCGTGCGGTGGCGGATGCGATCGGCTCGTTCGGTGGTCCGGGGCGCGGCTCGCATGCGGCGGCGTTCGCGGCGAGCATGGCGGTGTTCGAGGCGCGCTCGGCCGTGGCGGGGTTGCTCGGTGCACAGGACGCTTCCCGCTTATCGTTTACCATGAACGCCACGATGGCGCTCAACATCGCTCTTGCCGGCCTTTTGCCTGATGGGGGACGCGCTGTCACCACGGCTGCATCGCACAACTCGGTCCTGCGGCCGCTCTTCCACGCCCGCGATCTGCGCGGGGTACAGGTGGAGGTTGCCCGCATTCTCCCTGATGGGTCGCTTGATTGGAAATCCTACGAGCGCGCGCTTGAAGGAGGCGCGAACCTGGTCGCCGCCACACACGCGTCGAACGTGACGGGCGATGTGTACGACGTTGTACGCATGGCTGCGATGGCGCATGATGCCGGGGCGCTGTTCGTCCTGGATGCGGCGCAGACGGCGGGTGCGATGCCGGTCGATATGGCGGCGCTCGGGGTGGACGTGCTTTGCTTCACTGGGCACAAAAGCCTCTACGGCCCGCAGGGGACGGGCGGGCTCATCGTGCGCGAGGGGCTTGAGGTGGAGCCGCTTCTCGAGGGTGGGTCAGGCGTGCACAGCTTCGACGAGCGCCAGCCACCCTTCATGCCCGAGGCGCTTGAGGCGGGAACGGAAAACGCGCACGGTCTGGCGGGGCTCGCTGTGGGCGTGGAGTATGTGGTGCAGAAAGCGCCAGCTACGATTGCTGCCCAGATGGCGGGGCTTGTCGAGCGTTTCGAGCGCGGGTTGGCGAGCATTCCCGGGATCGTGGTGTACGGCGGGCATGCGAGCTTTGGGCGCTCGGGGGTCGTCGCCTTCAACATCGGCGATGCCGATTCGGGCGAGGTCTCCGCGCGGCTCGACGCTGATTTCGGGATTTGCACGCGCCCCGGGGCCCACTGCGCGCCGCTTATGCACAAGGCGCTCGGCACGGCTGAGCAGGGCGTCGTGCGCGCGAGTTTCTCCAGCTTCAACACGCAGGCTGAGGTGGACGCCGCGCTTGAGGCCGTGGCGAGTATTGCACACCGAGTGAGCTAGAGAACGCCGTGCGGCGCGGTGACGGGCGTGCGGTGGGGGCCGTGCGGTAGAGCCGTGCGGTGGGGGCCGTGCGGTCGCGCGGCGTGGCGGGGCTGCGCGGCGTGATGGCGCGGCGGTGGGCACGCGGTGGAGTCGTGTACAAAAACGACGATAGTTTTCAAATATAGTATGGCTACTAATTAAAATATTCCACAAAGTCTAGCGAAGTGGGGAATATCTCTGCACATTCCGTTAATCGAGGCGACGAAGTGAGGGAATGCGCCGCGAGGCTATCTCTTGTTTTGCAAATTATCGTCATTCTTGTACAGCTAGAGTCCTAATTAATTGAACGACAGAGCGCTGACTTGCAGTTTTGGGTTATAAAGGTTCCTTATAAATATGCCTTCTTGCGCTTCTCACCCGAGAAGGCGAGCATTAGTTGTGCATATTGCATGCGCGGTGTTCTCGTAAGTCCGATTTCGTACTACAGTACCATGAAAGTACGAAATCGGACCAAAGGGCAAGGATGAGAAAAGGGAATACGGCGTCCGACGCGAATGAGGCAAACGGCACGTGCGCGCCGGGCAAGGTGGGCGCGAACATGGCGGATGCGGCGGTTTCCAGCGGTGCGGCAAACGTCGCAAGTTCGGCGGACGCGGAGGGCCCAAGTAGCCCGACGGGCGTTTCTGTCCCAGGCAATATCGCGCGCGCCTACGAGGCGCTCGATAGTTTTTGGCGTGAGCAGAACCAGCTCTATCGCGACGTTGCGACGTCGTTTGGAATCTCCGAGAGCGCATTTAGCATTCTGTACGCCATCTTCCTTGCGGGCGAAAAGGGCATCGCGCAACGCGATATCTGCATGCAGATGTGCATCGGCAAGCAAACGGTGAACAGCTCCATTCACAAGCTCGAACGCGAGGGTGTGGTCGTGCTCAAGAGCGGTCCGGGCCGTCGCGGTCTGCTCGCGCATCTGACTCCGGTGGGCCTTGAGCTCGCCGAGCGCACCATCGTCCCTATGATCGAGGCAGAGCTTGCGGCGCTGAGGGAATTCGATGACAGGGAGCTCGAACTGGCGCTTCTCCTCGGACGGCGCTACACCGATGCTCTGCGCTCGCATTTCGCGGATATCCCTGGGGTGCACCTGACCTTGCAAAACAACAAGGCCGCGCTTCTGGATGGCGAAGCTGCGCTCCGAGGAATCAAGGCTGCAGCGCAAGGCGACGCTTCCACACCTCGAAACGACGGGGCTGCCAAGCGCGGCGGGGAGGGCAAGGGCGCGCCCCCGGGCGGGTGTCTTTCCTCTACGAATAAGAAGGTACGATAAGCCATGGCGATCCAGATTTCCGACCATTTCACGCTTGGGCGGCTCGCGCGTTTTACCGCTCCAACTTGCGCCATGATGCTTTTCACCTCGATCTACGGCGTGATTGATGGTCTGTTCGTGTCGAACTTCGTCGGCAAGGAATCCTTCGCTGCCTTAAACCTTGTCTATCCGCTGTTCATGATGCTCGGTGCGCTCGGGTACATGTTTGGTACAGGAGGCACGGCGCTCGTCGCCAAAACGATGGGGGAGGACGACGACAAGCGCGCCCGCGGGCTGTTCTCGCTTATCGTGTACGCGACGCTCATCGTGGGAATCGTGTGCGGGCTCGTGGTGTTCGTGGCCGTAGGGCCTGTCGCCAGCGCGTTAGGAGCCGAAGGGTCGCTGCTTGAGGAATGCGTCGTGTACGGCAGCATCCTGGCGTTCTCGCTTCCTTTCTTCATGCTGCAGGAAACCTTCCAGAGCCTGTTGACCGCTGCAGGCAAGCCCAAGGTGGGGCTTTGCGTCATGGTGGTTGCCGGCGTTGCCAACATCGCGCTCGACGCCCTGTTCATCATCGTGTTCCAGTGGGGCCTGGCGGGCGCTGCCCTGGCGACAGCGATAAGCGAGGTCCTTGGCGGTGCGATCCCGTTCCTCTATTTTGCGCGGCCGAACTCGAGCACGCTGCGCCTGGGTCGACCGCTTATCGACGTGCGGGCTTTGGGGCGCGTCTGCATGAACGGCTCGTCGGAGCTCGTCTCGAACCTTTCCATGTCGCTCGTGTCCATGGTCTACAACTTCCAACTGATGGCTTATATCGGACCTGATGGCGTCGCAATTTACGGCGTTATCCAGTACGTCGCTTGGATTGCGGTGTCGCTTCTCATGGGATTTACAGTCGGATCCTCGCCCATCATCAGCTACCATTACGGTGCGAAGAACTCCTCCGAGCTCAAAGGCTTGTTCCGCACCTGTCTTGGCGTGATGGTGGCGGGGGGCGTGCTGATCACCGTGCTGACGCATCTCTTTGCGCACCCGCTCGCGGCGGTGTTCGTGGGGTACGACCCCGCCCTGTGCGAGATGACCGTCGCCGCCCTCGGCGAGTATTCGCTCGCGTTCATCTTCGTGGGCGTGAGCATTTTCGGCTCGGCGTTCTTCACGGCGCTCAACAACGGCCTCGTCTCGGCGCTCATATCGTTTTTGCGTACGCTCGTGTTCGAGTGCGCGGCGGTGATGTTTTTGCCTGCGATCATCGGCGTCGACGGCATCTGGCTTTCCATCGTGGTCGCCGAGATCGCGTCGATGTTCCTCACGGGTGGCTTCCTTGTCGGCCTGCGCAAGCATTACGACTACGCCTAGGGATGGTCGTGGGCGGCGCCCGCCGCGCCTGCGTCCCGCGCCGCCCTTGCGCTCGCACCCGCATTCGCGCGTGCGCCGCTCCTGAGTCCCGCCGCGCCGCGCCCACACCCGCGCGTGCCGCGCCTGCGTCCCGCTTTCGCTCGCCGCTCCCTGCTCGTGCGCTTTGTGAGGATAATGCGGTGATGGGAGTGCTGTTGTATCATGGGGGCGAACAATGAGCGCCCCTTCTCGGGCGCCGCAAAAGGAGAACCTGTGGAACAAAAACCCTCATTTGACAAGCGCTTTGCGCTGCTTATCGACGCGGACAACGTGTCGTCGAAGTACATCAAGCCCATTCTCGACGAGCTTTCGAAATACGGTACCATCACCTACAAGCGCATTTACGGCGACTGGACGAGCACCCTGCATGCCAAGTGGAAAGACGCGCTGCTCGACAATTCCATCACGCCGATTCAGCAGTTCAGCTACACCGTCGGCAAGAACGCCACCGACTCGGCCATGATCATCGACGCGATGGACATTCTCTATACGAACTCGGTCGAGGGCTTCTGCCTCGTGTCGAGCGACAGCGATTTCACGCGCCTGGCGAGCCGTATCCGCGAGAGCGGCCTCACGGTGATCGGGATGGGCGAGAAGAAAACGCCCACGCCGTTTCGCAAGGCGTGCGACATTTTCACCACGCTTGAGCTGCTCATCGGCGAGGCACGCCGCGACAAGGCCAACGGCTCCTCATCGAGCCTGACCATCGAGGAAGTTGAGCGCGCAGTCGTCGACATCATCACCGACAACCAGAACAACGGGAAGTCGACGGGTTTGGGCGAGGTGGGAAGCCGCCTGCTCAAGCGTTACCCCGACTTCGACGTGCGCTCGTTCGGGACAAACCTGCTCTCGAAGCTTCTCGGCGAGTTCAAGAGCGTCACCATTCGCAAGGACGGCTCGAACGTGCGGGTCGAGCTTGCGGAAGGCGCCGAGCATGAGCGCGCGGCGGCTGAGAGGCATTCTGATTCCGAGGGCGTTGGCGAGCAAGCGGGCGAGCAAGCTGAAACTGCGTGCGCTTCCGAGGATTCGGAGAGCGAGGGTGGTGAGGATGCGTCCTCGCACGGCTCTAAGTCGCGCCGCCGCAGCCGCCGTCGCCGTAAATCCTCCAAGGTTTCTAGCGTTGAGCAGGGTGAATCTGCCGATACGAAGGCTGATGAGGCAATCGACGGGCAGCGGGAGGCAGCCTCTGAGACTGCTGAGTTGCAGACGGTATCGGCCGATCAGCGGAGTGAGTCCAGCGATTCGCCCGCAGGGGAGCAGGAGGTTGCTTCCGATGAGACTGGCGCCTCGCAGGCCGAAGAGGCCGAAGCTCAAGTTGCGGCAGCCGACGAGGCGAACCGTGCCGACAAGGACCAGGAGCAGGCGGCAAGCGATTCCAGCGAAGACAGCAAGTCCCAGGCGCCCGCGAAACGCCGCCGCAGCCGTTCGCGTAAGGCTCCTGCGGCTCCTACGGCCCCTGATGACTTCATCCGCGCGGAAGTGGCGGCGTCGGGCAAGAGCGGCATGGCCGTTGCTGAGCTTTCGAAGCGCGTGCGCACGCGCTTCAAGTCCTTCAAAGTTCGCGAACTCGGGTATCCGCATCTTGCAGGTTACCTCGCCGACGTCGAGGGCGTGCGCGTGTACAAGCAAGGCCGTGAGAACTGGGTCGCGAAGGAGTAACGGAGCCCCCCGACGTCAAAGATCTACGGCGCGGAGCCGGCGAACTACCTACTTCTCGCCGCTTGCTGTCGTCAGATCATGGCGCGCGACGAAGGCGGCCAGGTCGTCTTCCCAGGTGGGCATCTCGAACACGCCCGTCAGGCGCGCCATCATGTTGTCGAGTTCGATGCGGTAGCCGTGCTCGGGCTTGCTCGCTCCGCGCAGGTTGCCGATCGGCTCTCCCACAAGCTCGAAGGCGCGTTCGAAGAACTCGAAGCGGCTCGTCACGCCCGTGCAGGCGGCATGGAAGGTGCCGAACTCGTTGGACTCCATAACTGCCACGACGGCCTTCGCGAACGTGTCGGCAGAGGTGGGGCACGCGAATTGGTTCGCGGGCACGTACACGGTGCGACCTTCGCGGCTCGCCTTCAAAGCGCGAGGGAGGATGTCGTCGGGCTCGGCGGTGTAGACCCACGACGAGCGCACGATGATGTGGCGGCGGTTGAGCTCGCACACGAACCGTTCGCCAGCAAGCTTTGACTTGCCGTAAACATGCGGCGGGTCGGTCGGATCGAACTCGTTGAAGGGGTGCTCGGACGTGACGGGGAACAGGTCGTCGGTCGAAAGATGCACAAGCGTTGCCCCCACGGAGGCGCTCGCTATGGCGAGGTTACGCGCGCCGAGCGCGTTCACCTGGTAGGCGCGGTCCGGGTTGGCCTCGGCCTCGGTGCGGCTTGCGAGTGCGGCGCAGTTGATCACGAAAGAAGGTCTCTCCGACTCGGCGAAGGCGAGGCTTCGTTGCAAATCGACGATATCGAGTTCCCTGTCGGTCGTCACGACGCGATATCGGTTGCGGTCGAGTCGCGCGCTGATCGTGCGGCCCATGCGCCCGGCGGCGCCGGTGATCCATATGGTTGCCTGAGGCTCAACGCTCATGGACGGATGCTCCTTTGTTGTGCGGTTCGTTTTCGTTTCGCCTTCCGAAACCGCACTATCTTAACGCAAGTTTCGTGCTTGCGGTTGCGCAAGCGTTTTCATCGCTTATCATGTTTGTTTGGTTTGTGCATCGAATTGCGCAAGCGAGGAAATCAACGGTTCAGGCGGGATGGCCGTCTGACATGGGGAAGGACTCTCATGAATATTGCACTACCCGATGGCTCGGTAAAAGAGCTCGCTGCCGGCGCGACCGTCGCCGACGTTGCGGCTTCCATCGGCGCGGGCCTTGCGAAGGCTGCGCTGGCTGGCAAGGTTGACGGCACACTGGTCGACCTCACAGCAACCGTGACGGATGGGGCAACCGTTGAGATTATCACCGCGAAAAGCCCTGAGGCGCTCCATATCATGCGCCACTCCTGCGCTCACATCATGGCGGAAGCCGTGCAGGAGCTCTATCCCGGCACGCAGATCGCCTTCGGCCCTGCGACCGACGACGGCTACTTCTACGATTTCGAGCTTCCTAACAATATCTCCTCCGACGACTTCGGCGCCATCGAGAAGAAGATGGCCGAAATCGTCAAGGCCGACGAGCCCTTCGTTCGCGAGGTCGTGAGCATCGACGAGGCGAAGAAGATCTTCGCTGACCAGCGCTTCAAGCTCGAGCACATCGACGATTTGACCGACCAGGAAATCTCGATCTACCGCCACGGGTCCTTCGTCGATTTGTGCGCCGGCCCGCACGTCCCCTCCGCCGGCAAAATCGGCGCCTTCAAGATGATGAAGCTCGCTGGTGCCTATTGGCGCGGCGACGCGACGCGCGAGCAGCTGCAGCGCCTTTATGGCACGGCCTTCTTCAAGAAGTCGGAGCTCGAGGAGTACCTGCACAACCTCGAGGAGGCCGAGAAGCGCGATCATCGCCGCATTGGCCGCGAGATGGACATCTTCATGATGCGCGACGAGGCTCCGGGATTCCCGTTCTTCCTGCCCAACGGCATGATCTTGAAGAACACGCTGCTCGACTACTGGCGCGAGATCCACAAAAAGGCCGGCTACGTGGAAATCTCCACGCCGATGATCATGAACAAGCAGCTGTGGCAGACGTCGGGCCATTGGGACCACTACAAGGACAACATGTACTCGACGGTCATCGACGAAGAAGAGTACTGCGTGAAGCCGATGAACTGCCCGGGCGGCGTGCTCGTGTACGCATCCAAGCCGCATAGCTATCGCGACCTGCCCATTCGCGCGGGCGAGATCGGCCTGGTGCACCGCCACGAGATGAAGGGCGCGCTGCATGGCCTGTTCCGCGTGCGCTGCTTCAACCAGGACGATGCGCACCTGTTCGTGCGTCCCGACCAGCTGACCGAGGAAATCGTGGGCGTCGTTAAGCTCATCGACTCGGTGTACCAGCAGTTTGGGTTCACCTACCACGTCGAGCTCTCCACGCGCCCCGAGGATTCGATGGGCTCGGACGAGGATTGGGAAGAAGCCGAGGCGGGCCTCAAGACCGCGCTCGAGGAGCTTGGCATGGAATACGAGGTCAACGAGGGCGACGGCGCCTTCTACGGCCCCAAGATCGACTTCCATCTGACCGACTCGCTTGGACGCACCTGGCAGTGCGGCACCGTGCAGCTCGACTTCCAGATGCCGCAGAACTTCGATCTGGAATACACCGATGCGGATGGCTCGAAGAAGCGCCCGGTCATGCTCCATCGCGTGTGCTACGGCTCGGTCGAGCGCTTCATCGGCATCCTGATTGAGCATTACGCGGGCAAGTTCCCCGTGTGGCTCGCGCCGATGCAGGTGAAGGTGCTTCCCGTTTCCGAGAAGAGCCGCGATTACGCGCACAAGGTCGCCGACGCGATCGAGGCCGCTGGCATCCGCGTCGTGGTGGACAACCGCGACGAGAAGATCGGCTACAAGATCCGCGAGGCGCGCTCCATCGACCGCGTGCCTTATATGGTGATCGTGGGCGAGAAGGAGGCCGAGGAGGGCACCATTTCCGTGCGTGACCGCACGAACGAGACGCATCCCTCCACGATTGAGGACTTTTGCGCGAAGGTGCGCGAGGAGATTCGCACGCGCGCGTAACCTCGTGCGACCTGGTGTGATTGGCTGTTGCGGCGGGCTGTCCTGCGATGGGCGCCCGCCGTTTTTATTGATTTGGTTGGAGGCTTGGAAGATGCGCACGGCGGCATGTCGCTTGCACAAGGGTTTTTCGCTCGAGAAGCGGATGGAAGGCGCGAAGGCGGCGCTCGAGTTCGATCCATCTGCTCGCCGAGGGGCGTGGCGTCGCTGGGCGCCCGAAGGGGGTGTGCGCCCCGATGGCGAGGCGTTTTCCCGCGTCGTGCTCGATTTGGGGTGCGGCAAGGGCGAGTACACGGTGGCGCGCGCCGAGGCCGATCCCGAGACGCTTTTCGTGGGCATCGATGTTGACCCTATCTGCGTGATGCGCTCGGCCGAGGCGGCATGCGAGGCGGGCGCGGGGAACGTCGTCTTCGTGCACGATGAGGACCCTGATGTCCTTGAGCTGTTCGGCGAGGGGGAGCTTGCAAGTATCCTCATCAACTTCCCGACGCCGTTTCCCAAGAAGAAGCGCGCGCCCCGCCGCTTGACCTACCTCGATCGCCTGATGAAGTACCGCCTCGTGCTTAAAGATGGCGGTACCGTGCGCATGCGCACCGACTCCACGCCGTTTCGCGACTTCTCCTTAACGCAGCTCAATCTGGCAGGCTACCAGCTCGAATGGGAAACCGACGACGTGCGCGGGATGTTTCCCGACGAGCCCTGGAGCGGCTATGAGCGTAAGCTCGTGGCGAAAGGCGCGCCTGTTGTCGGTTTTTGCGCGGTGCCGGGACCTGCCCCCGAGCATGTGGAGCAAACCGCTCCGCTCTCGCTTGTGAGCTATCTTCCCGAGGATTTGGAAAGCCTCGATTACATCCCCTTCGGCATGCAGGGCTCGATCGATAACATCGTCGGGTACAATGCGAACCGCCGCAAAAAAGGGCTGCCCGATTGGCGTCCGCCCATCGTTTAGCCAAGCTGGTAGAATCGCTCGACCCGTCCTGCGTGCTAGATGATAGCATGGGCCAAACGACACTGGTTGGGAAGGGGCGTTTCGTGGGCGATCCATCAATCCGCAGCTATTGCGGCAAAATGCGGCAGGCGAACAAGGAGGCGCGGGCGACGGTTATCGCGCTGGTCTGCATCATCGTCGTGTGGCTCGTTGGTGGCTTTGGGCTTGCCGGGTCGGATATCCAAGTGTTCCACACGCCCCTTTGGATTATTGGCGGATGCGTGGCGCCGTGGATTGCCGCGATTGTCGCTGCGGTCGTGCTGAGCCGTCGCGTCTTCGTTGATTTCGACTTGGACGACGATGCCGCCATCTCTGGTGCGGCGTGCGAGGAGGTTGCGCGCCATGAGTAACCTTGTCGCGCTCGTTCCCCTTGTCATATTCCTCGCCCTCGCGCTTACGGTGAGCCTCGTCGTGCGCCGTCGCACACATGCGGCGGGCGGCGGCTTCGTGAAGGAGTACTTCATCGGCAACCGCGCGCTCGGCGGGTTCGTGCTCGCCATGACGACGATTGCCACTTACGGCTCGGTGAGCTCGTTTGTGGGCGGGCCCGGGCAGGCGTGGCTCGTCGGCTGGGGCTGGGTTTACATGGCGGTCGTGCAGGTCACGGCCCTCGTTTTGCTCTACGGTATCCTGGGGAAGAAGATGGCGCTCGTCTCGCGCAAGCTCGACGCCGTCACCGTGATCGACGTCATCCGCGCGCGCTACTCCTCGAATGCGCTCGCCAACGTGAGTGCGGTTGTGGTTGTGCTCTTCTTCGCGGCGACTATGGTCGCGCAGTTTGTGGGCGGCGCGAAACTTTTCGAGGCCGTTACCGGGTATTCGTATCTGGTGGGGCTTGTGCTCTTCGGCGTGGCGGTCGTGCTGTTCACGACTATCGGCGGTTTTCGCGGGGTTGCGGTGACTGACGCGATATGCGGCGTCGCCATGCTCATCGGCATTTTCGTGCTTGCAGCGGGCATCCTCGCTGCCGGCGGCGGCTACGAGAACATAATGGACACTATCCGCACAAACCGCCCCGAGATGCTCGAACCCTTCGGCGGCGGATCCATGCCCGCGTCGCTGTACTTCACGCAGTGGCTGCTCGTCGGCATCTTCACGTTCGTCCTGCCCCAATCGGCTGTGCGCTGCATGGGCTTCAAGAACACCAAGGCGCTCCATGGCGCGATGATTATGGGCACGGTCATCATCGGTCTCATGATGATCGGCGTGACCTCCCTCGGCGTGCTGTCCGCGGGCGTGCTCACGGGGGACCTTGCCAGCTACGGCGGCAGCGTCGACAACATCATTCCGCAGGCCATTGCGCAAACGCTTCCGCCCTGGCTTGCCGGTGTGGCTATCATAGGCCCGATCGCGGCATCGATTTCCACGGTGTCGTCCCTGCTCATCGCCTCGTCTTCGGCGATTATCAAGGACGTCTACTTGCACCATTGCGAGTCGTCTGGCAAAAAGCCCACCGAGCGCAAGATTGCGTGTTCGAGCCAAGCCGTCACGCTCTGCGTCGGCGCGATCGTGTTCGTGCTGGCAATCGTTCCGCCCGATGTCATCTGGAAGATCAACATGTTCGCGTTCGGCGGCCTTGAGACGGCGTTTTTCTGGGTGCTCGTGTGCGGTCTGTTCTGGAAGCGCGCGGGGAAGTGGGGCGCGCTGCTGTCGATGATCGGCGGCACTGCCTCGTACTGCCTGTGCATGGCGCTCGGGTTCAAGGTGATGGGTCTGCACCAAATCGTGATCGGCATCACGGTCGCGGGCGCGCTCATGATGGCGGGAAGCCTCCTCGGGCGGCGCGATGCGGCGGAGGAGCAGCGCATGTGCGAGGTGTTCTTTCCCGAATAGGACGTCGCGAAGGAACCTAACTGTTGAGTGAAGAAGCCGGGCCGCGTGGACGCAACCCGGCTTCTTTTGTTAGCGCTCCTTCTTGTCGCGATTCATCACGCGGCCGATTTCGTTTTGCCGGCGTTGGTGCTCGCGCACCGCCGCCCGAGCGAGCCTTTTGCGCCGCTCTTCGCGTTGCTGCGTCGCTTTCTCGACGATATCGCCGTGGGGTCCCTCTTCGATGAAGTGCTCGATCTCGTCTTTATGCGCAGCGAGGTCCTGTGCCGCGGCATCGAGCAGCGTGTCGAGCGCTCGCTTGCGCTCGCTTTTGCGTTGCAGGGCGAAAGCAGCTTCCTGCCAGGGGATATCCTCGTCCTTCGACTCGCTTGAGCGCATGGCGAGGCGGGCGGCGGCCTCCTGGCGCACCATCATGCGCTCCATGTCCAAGTGCTCGTGCAAGATCGTGCGGATGTCGTTCGGGTGTGCGGCGATTTCTTGCACCGCGACGATCGGCTTCGCATCGACCACGCGGTAGGTGAGCGATGCCAGAAACGGCATGAGGAAAACGGTCACCGCGCCTGCGGCGACGAGCGTGCCCGCGACGTCTTGTGCCATCGCCCCCGCCTTCACGGCTACCGATGTTACCGCCACGATGAGCGGCAGCGCTGTGGTGCAGTAGAGCGCCACGGTGATCCGGTTGTGCATGGAAAGCTTGTTCTCGCCCTTGCCGAGCGAGAGTGCTACGACGATAGGCACAGCGCGCACCAATAGCAGCGCGCAGATGAACAGGACGAGCAGAAGCGGGTTCTCGCCCACGCCGGCAAGGTCGATCTTCGCGCCGGAGACGACGAAGAACACGGGGATAAGGAACCCGTAGCCGATTGCGTCGAGCTTCGATTCGAGCTCGTGGTCGCCTTCGGGAATAACGTAGCGCAGAATGAATCCCGCGGCGAAGGCGCCGAGCACGATATCGAGCTGGAACACCGTCGATACGGTGACGAGCCCGATCAAAAGCACCACCGTCACGCGCACGAACGCCTGCGAGGTGGTGTTGCGCTTGCTCGCGAGAAACCGGTAGATGCGATGCCCGCCGCGGCGCGCTTTGGCAGGAACGATCGCCATGATCACGCAAACGAGGACAAACACCGCGAGGATGAGCAGCGTCTTCCACTCGCTGCGCGACGAGAGCAGAAGCGCCATGGCGAGCACGGGACACAACTCGCCCCAGGTGCCGAACGAGAGGATTCCCCCGCCGACGGGGGTTCCCTCGAGGTCGCGCTCCTTGATGATCGGCATAAGCGTGCCGAGCGCCGTTGTGGTCAGCGCGATGGCGACGGCGAGCCCGTCGATGTGGCTTACGGAGAGGCTTGGCGACAACAGTACCAGGACAAGTGCGATCGCCATGCTGACGATCCAGGTGGCAAGCCCTTTCTTTCCCTGCGTTCCCGAAAGACTCTTCGGGTCGATCTCATAGCCTGCAAGAAGGAACAAAAACGCGAGGCCGAGCTCGGAGAGCATGTCGATCGAGTCGGTCAGCTCGATGACCCCTGCCATATAGGGGCCCAATAGCGCGCCCGCCAAAAGCAGAATCACGGTTTCGGGAACGAGTCCGCGTGGAACGAGCTTGGCGATGATGGGGGCTGCCGCGGCGACAAGTGCGGCGGTGAACAGCGATATGAAATCGGTGGGCATGGGAATCTTTTCTGCTGAGGGGGTCGAGGGTGCTTGCGTGTTGAGCGCTGGTGGGGCACAGACGAGCTGCGATTAGGCGAAACGTGCGAGCGGCGGGCTGGTGGGACGCTCGCTCACAACGGGCTTGCGGGTTGTGAGCCCGACGTATTGCTAGCCCGCAAGATACTCCTGCAGCTTCGGCCACGCTTGTGCCGCAGCTGCCAGCCCCTGTTCGTACAGTGCGAGCAGCTTATCGGTGTCGTGCTCCATGGAGGCGACCGTGACGGGCTCAGGAGGGCGGATCACGAAGATGCGTCCGGCTGCCTGCTCACGTTCGATCCAGCGGTAGAGGCGGTTGTACTCGTAGTGACGATACTGCAATCGATCGAGATAGTACGGGTAGTCGGCGTAGCGCTGGCGCATGAGCGCCATGAGCTTGTTCGGCTTCTTCTTGTAGCCAGCGGCCTGGGTGAGCACGACGATGTGCTTGCTTGCGCCGGTGAGCATCGAGTGGAGAAGCGGTACGCTGTCGGAGGTGCCGCCATCGAGGAGAAGCTTGCCGTCCGCCTCGACGATCTGACTTACGAGCGGCATCGACGACGATGCGATGAGATAGGGCAGGTCATCGTGGTAATCGTGCATCTCGTGGTAGTCGGCTTCGCCGGTTTCAAGGTTGGTTGACACGGCTTCGAATCGAATAGGCGAGCGTCGAAACGCCTCATAGTCGAACGGGTCGAGCACGTCGGGAATCTCGTGGAAGGCGAATTCGCGGCCGTAGGCGTTTCCCGTGCGGACGAAGCTTTGCATCGACAAGTAGCGGTTGTCGGCAGCGTACTTCACATTGATCAGGCTCGACCTGCCGGGCGCGCCCGCCACGTAGTTCCCGCCGCAAAGCGCACCCGCCGACACGCCGACGACGTATTCGCAGAAGAACTTCTGGTCCATGAAGAAATCGAGCACGCCTGCGGTGAACTGCCCGCGCATCGCCCCGCCTTCGAGCACGAGGTTCGCGTGGGCAAGCGTCGCGCCCTCCCATGCAGGTGCGCCGTGCATAGGAGTGCCCTTGCCGCCGGCTTCGCTCGGCTCTCTGTTCTCATCTGCGGTTTTGGCTGCAAAAACCGAAAGCTGATCTTCCGTAGGTTCGCTCATGGGTCACCCTTTCTCTTGTCGGGTGCCATTATAGTTCAGTTTCATGCCGTTCCAGTAACGCCTCGTTTACGTTTCGCGGGTAAGCGATACAATACGTTGGTACAAGCGTCGGGCTTGGCGCCTGATGCGAATCCTGGTTTCAAATCACTTGTTCAGGAGGAAGGGAACATGAGCGAAATGGTAACTTCTTCGGATTTCGAAGAGAAGGTTCTGAAGTCCGACGTCCCCGTTCTTGTGGATTTCTTCGCGACATGGTGCGGCCCGTGCCGCATGCTCGGCCCTGTGGTCGAGGAAGTCGCCGCTGAGAAGGCCGGCGAGGCCAAGGTGTACAAGCTCGATATTGATCAAAGCCCCAACATTGCGCAGCGCTACGGCGTGATGAGCGTGCCGACGCTGATCTTGTTCGAGGGCGGCGCGCCGAAGCGCCAGATGGTGGGCGCGCAGCCGAAGCAGAACGTGCTCGCGCTGTTCGCGTAAAACGTATTTTCTGAGCGCAATGGGAAGGCGCTGCGGGGCGACGTTCGCCTTGCAGCGCCTTTTTGCGTTTCGAGGGTATACTCTGCGGGAACGGGACCCAATCGGGTGAAAGGCGGAAATGCTATGAATGAAAACGATGTGCTCGACGTGGCGGTGATCGGCGCGGGGCCTGCTGGGCTCACGGCAGGGCTCTATGCGGCGCGCGCGGGGCTCTCGGTCGCCATCTACGAGAGGATTTCCCCTGGTGGACAGCTTGCGCAAACCGAGCGGGTGGAAAACTACCCGGGCTTTGCCGAGGGGGCCGACGGCTTCGAGCTCGCTTGGGCGATGAAGGAGCAGGCGGAGCACTTCGGCGCGATTATCGTGAGCGAGGAAGTGACGGCGGTCGACTTTTCAGGCGAGGTGAAGACGCTCACGACGCCTTTCGGCCAACATACGGCGAGAAGCGTCATCGTGGCGACGGGCGCGCGGCCGCGCAAGATGGGCCTTGCGGGGGAGGAGCGGCTCGCAGGCCGCGGCGTGTCGTATTGCGCGACCTGCGACGGCAACTTCTTCCGCGGGAAAAGCGTATGCGTGCTCGGCGGCGGGAACACGGCGGCGGCGGACGCGAAATACCTTGCGCGCATCTGCGAGCGCGTCTATCTCGTCCATCGTCGCGATACCCTGCGCGCTTCGGCGATCGATCGGGAGCGCCTCTCCTCGCTTCCCAACGTCGAGTTCGTGTGGAACTCGCGCATTGCCGACCTGCGCTCGGAGGAGGGTCGTCTTGCCGCTGTGGAAGTCGAGGATGTGGCGACGGGTGCGCGGAGGACGCTTCCTGTCGAAGGTCTGTTCGTTGCTATCGGAACGATTCCCAACGCCGATTTCCTCGAGGGCGTGCTTCCTGTTGACAAGGGCGGCTACATCGTAGCCGACGAGTCGGGCGCTACGAGCGTGCCCGGCGTGTTCGCGGCGGGCGATGTGCGCGCGAAGGGCCTGCGTCAGGTGGTGACGGCCGTCTCCGACGGGGCGATAGCCGCCGAGAGTGCCGCCGCATACGTTGCCTCGCGATAGCGGGTGAGCAGAAACGCGGGCGAGGCCGGCGGGTGGGCGCGCGGTGTGCGCTCGGCGGGTCCGCTGGCGGGCGCGTGGCGGAGCAATCTCGGCGGGTGAGGCCGAAAGCAAAAGCGAAGGTAAATACGTTTTGATGCAAGTGAGGGACCGTTTCAATAGGGCCCGTATTGAGGTATAGTGTCGGAGGCGTATAAGCTTGCGATAACGAGGAGAGAGATGATAAGTTCGCTTCGAAAGGGCATCGTCGCGTTCGCGATGTTCGCACTACTCAGTACGATTCCTGCTGTGGCCTGGGCTGATGGCACTATCAACGCGGAACCCGCCGCGAATGGGGCGCCGCAGGCCAGCCAGGTTGCCACATGGGACTGCTCCGATGGGGGCATCGTCCCCGAGAGCGTTTACGGCCGCGTGGACAAGCCGACGGTCACCTTCTTCACGGAGGGCACGTTCTATCAGGACACTGCCCGCAACATGCTCGATTATAGGCTCTTCGGTGGTTTCTGTGGGAGAGATTCCGGCATAGGCCCAGCTCAGCGG
>ERZ827108.2624-NODE-2624-length-17917-cov-10.914455_pt1 | contig 17917 bp, 9 predicted proteins | sample MGYA00519921_ERZ827108 | MGnify/ENA primary metagenome ERZ827108 (study PRJEB31778, sample SAMEA3449258) | human gut metagenome | biome: human gut; feature: human-associated habitat; material: faeces | place: United Kingdom | collected 2010/2012 ... | reverse complement strand
CAAGATCATCGGCGACCACACCGACAAGTATGTGCAGGCCTACTTCCAGTACGACTCCAAGAAGACGGGCGGCGTGACGATTTCGCATCTCCGCTTCGGCGACAGCCCGATCCGCAGCCCCTACTATATTAATAAGGCTGACTTCGTCGCCTGCCATAACCCCAGCTACATCACGAAGGACTTCCCTATCGTGAAGGACGTGAAGCCGGGCGGCACCTTCATGATCAACTGCCAGTGGACGCCCGAGGAGCTTGCGCACCACCTGTCCGCCGACGCCAAGCGCTACATCGCGAAAAACGACGTGCAGCTCTACACGATCAACGCGATCGACCTGGCTATCGAGATCGGCATGGGCAAGCGCACGAACACCATCCTGCAGTCGGCGTTCTTCACACTTGCCGGTGTGCTTCCGCAGGCCGAGGCCATCCAATACATGAAGGATGCGGCTACGAAATCGTACCTGAAGAAGGGCCAGGCCGTCGTCGACATGAACCACAAGGCGATCGACGCCGGCGCGACCGCGTTCGTGAAGATCGACGTTCCCGCCGATTGGGCGGACGCCGCGGGCGACGCGGCTGCCCCCGAGCTTGAGGGCAAGCCCGGGCTCGTCAAGCAGGTGCGCGAGATCATGGAGCCCGTCGGCCGCATGGACGGCGACTCGCTGCCCGTCTCCGCGTTCGTCGGCCACGAGGACGGCCAGTTCGAGCAGGGCGCTTCCGCCTACGAGAAACGCGGCGTCGCAGTAAGCGTTCCCAAGTGGGAATCCTCCACGTGCATCCAGTGCAACCAGTGTTCGTTCGTGTGCCCGCACGCTACGATCCGTCCCTATGCGCTCACCGACGAGGAAATCGCCGCAGCGCCTGAGAACCTTGTCGCCATCCCTATGAAGGGCAAGCTTAAGGACACTTACCGCTACACTCTCGCCATCTCGCCGCTCGATTGCATGGGCTGCGGCGTGTGCATCGGCGTGTGCCCCACCAACTCGCTTTCCATGGTTGGCGCCGAGGGAGAGCTTGCCGAGCAGGACGTGTTCGACTACTGCGTTGAGAAGGTGGCTGACAAGCCCGAGGTCCAGGACAACTCCGTGAAGGGCAGCCAGTTCAAGCAGCCCCTGCTCGAGTTCTCCGGCGCCTGCGCGGGTTGCGCCGAGACCTCCTACGCTCGCCTCGTCACCCAGCTGTTCGGCGACCGCATGTTCATCTCCAACGCGACCGGGTGCTCCTCCATCTGGGGTGGTCCTGCTGCGACCTCGCCGTACACAGTCAACAAGGAAGGTCGCGGCCCCGCTTGGGTGAACTCGCTGTTCGAGGACAACGCCGAGCACGGCTACGGCATGCTGCAGGGTCACACCGCCGTCCGCCAGATGGTGATCGAGCAGACCGAGCAGCTGCTTGCCGCTGGCGCTCCCGAGGGTGCGGCTGCCGCGGCGCAGGCGTGGCTCGACGCGCGCGATGACTCCGCGGCTTCGAAGGACGCTTCCGCTGCCTATGTTGTCGAGCTCGAGAAGCTTGCGGAAGGCGAAGGGGAGGCGGCGGTACTTGCTGCCAAGATTCTCGCGAACAAGGATTACCTTGCGAAGAAATCCATCTGGATCTTTGGCGGCGACGGCTGGGCTTACGATATCGGCTACGGCGGACTCGACCATGTGCTCGCGTCTGGCGAGGACGTGAACGTGTTCGTCTTCGACACCGAGGTGTATTCCAATACCGGCGGCCAGGCATCCAAGGCATCCAACATCGGCCAGGTTGCGCAGTTCGCGGCGGCGGGCAAGAACATCGCCAAGAAGAGTCTTGCTGAGATCGCCATGCAGTACGGCTATGTGTACGTGGCACAAGTCGCTATGGGAGCGAAGCCGGCGCAGACGCTCAAGGCCATCGCCGAGGCCGAGGCGTATCCGGGACCGTCGCTCATCATCGGCTATTCTCCCTGCGAGATGCACGCCATCAAGGGCGGCATGAAGAACTGCCAGGAGGAGATGAAGAAGGCCGTCGACTGCGGGTACTGGAACCTCTTCCGTTACAACCCGGCAGCCCCTGCGGGCAAGAAGTTCACCCTCGATTGCAAGGAGCCTGCCGGCGGCTATCAGGAGTTCCTCATGAACGAGGCGCGCTACAGCCGACTCACGCGCGAGTTCCCCGAGCGTGCGGCCGAGCTCTTCGAGCGCAACGAGGAAGCGGCGATCGAGCGCTACAACCATCTGGTGAAGTTGAAGGAGCTCTACGCCGAGGACTAACGAGGCGGAAGGGCTTATATCGAAGCGCATAGGGAGGGCGCGGTTCTCGCAAGGGGGCCGCGCCTTTCTTCGTTATGTGGGATTATGCGCGGTCGGAAGACGAGGTGGCGCGCCGCACTCCCATCGATGATTTCTGTCCGCGGAACCCCGATTTTCAAGAAAAGATCTCGTGGACGAGGGCGCCTTCTCGCGGGCTTTCCGCGCGCAATGCTTCGCGATTAGGTATCATATTCGCTACAGGATTATCGTTTCGACCGCAGCTTCCGCGCGCCGATCTTGCGTGGTGTCCGATTTCGCTGCGGCCGGTCATCGACGAGGAGGCCTCTTTTGCAGAGCATGCCTACCGCCCAGGAATGGTGCGATTTCTATCGAAGTGTCGACAAGAACGCCGACAAAACCCTCGATGAGCTCAGGGTGCGCTGGAACCAGATGGCGCCTCACTATGCTCATAAGAACCGGCGCAGCGGATATCTCGCACAGCTCACCGAGCTGCTTGCGCTCGCGCCGGGCGAGAGCATCCTCGATATGGGCTGCGGTCCTGGCGTGCTCAGCGTTCCGTTGGCGAAAAAGGGCCACGATGTGGTGGCAGTCGATTTCTCGGACGGGATGCTCGGGGAGCTGCGGCAGGCGGTTGACGAAGCCGGCGTCGGGAATCGCTTCTCCATCTTCCGTCGTGCATGGCAGGAGAGTTGGGACGGCATTCCCCAGGTCGACGTGGCGATTTCGTCGCGCTCTCTCACAACCCATGACATCCAAGATGCCGTCGCCAAGCTCGAGCCCAAGGCGAAAAGCCGCGTTGTGGTCACGACTGCTTGCGGCGAGGTGCCGTGGATCGATGCCCGCGTGGAGCGCGCCTTGGGTCGCGAGATCACGCCGCCCCAGCTCGCGAGGGATTTCGCCGTGCTGCTGAACTATCTGCTGGGAAGCGGGCGTTTCCCGGAGATTCGCTACATCGAGGTGCCGCGTGTGCCGCAATCGGATAGCGCCGAGGAACTCAAGGGATTTCTGGCCAAGGCGGCGGACGTAAAGCCCGAAGAGCGTCCTCTGCTCGACGCGTTTTTCGACAAACATGTGAAGGAGCGTCCTGGCGGCGGCGTCATGATGGACTACACGCAGGAGACGCGCTGGGCCGTCCTTTGTTGGAGGCCGCTTTAGCCGCGCCCGCTCGTATGTCAACGTAAGAATGTCGTGCGCAGCTTCGTGCGGCAAAGCGCGTCCCGTATAATGGTTCTCATGCGATAGATGCAATCGAAAGGGGAGTGCATGGCAGACAAGAACAACAAGGGCTACGGTGTTCCCGCGGCTCCCGCTGTGCCTGCCTCTCCTGCGAAGCCTGCTGCCCCTGCGGCACCTGCCGGGCGGCCGGGGAAGTCCACGGACAACGCTTCGCCTAACGTTCGGGAACTATCCGCGAAAGAGCGCATCGATGCTCGTCGACGCGAGCTCGAAAAGAAGCTTGCCGCTAAGGCGACCGCGGGTTCCTCGGAGGCTCGCAAGAGCTCGCCCTCGAAGGCATCCTGTGCAGATAAGGGAGCATCTCCGCAGGTGGGAAGCTCGCCGACGCGCACTGCTTCTCCCGCAGGAACGGGAAGGCGTCCTGCGGCGGCGCCCTTCTTAGAGGAACATCCCCATCCGAAAGGTGTTTCCGACCGCTTGCGCCAAACAATGGCGCACACGACGTCGGGGCGGCCGAAGGACGCGTTCGGCAAGGGAATGAAAAAGCCCCAAGCGACGGCCAGGCCGGAAGGCGGCAAGCCCGCTTCGCCCGAAGAGGCTCCTAAGAAGAAGTCCTGCCTCAGCCCCATATTTGGCATCATCATCGCCCTTATCTTGCTCTCCCAGGTCGGAGGATGTGTGGCGTCTTGCGTGGGGGATGTTTTCGATTCGATCGATGACGATACCTCGAGCTGGTTTGAGGACTCGGGCTCGGAGCGCCAGGACGGCTCTTCTAGTTCCACGAACAGCTTCTCCAACGATGAAGCCGACGAGGCTGCGGCGCTTGCGTCCGCGCGCGATGCTTTGGCGTCGCTCGATTCGCGCGAGAAGATCGTCGACCGCATTGCTCAAGGGGTAAATGCGAGATACGTCAAGATGTTCGGGTTCTCTGCTGACGATGCGGGCATTGACTCGAAGGAGCTTGCGCGCTGGTTCATCGAGGGGGCATCATGCACAGTCGGCGATGACGACGTCTTCGTCTACACCGACGGTACTGCTGACGTGTTCGCCGACTGCGCGAGCGTTCCGGTATACAACTTCGTGTCGGCGGTTGACGATGGGGCGCGGTCGCTCGCAACGGGATCGCGCACTCCCACAAAGCAGCAGGTCGCTGCGGCAACGGAGACGGCGAAGGAGCACGCGAGCTCCGAGTACGCTTTCATCATGTTCTCGCTTGTCAAGACTGATGCTGGCTGGGTGCTCGATGAGGATGCTTTCGTGAGCGACACTGCCGACCACTTGTTCGGATTGTAAGGAGCTTTGCCATGAGGATTCCGAGCGAGGTTGTTATCAAAGCGCGGTCGCTCAGGATGGGAAACGGCGTGAGCGTTCCTGCCATCCTGTTCGTCTGCGGCGCCTGCGGGCGCGTGCTCAAGCCAGGCGAAGGCTCGCGCACGTGTCCCGACTGCGAAAGCCGCGATATAGAGACTCGGGTCGACCCTTCGCGCAGCGTCGTCGTCCGGCGTGCTTGTTGAGGATAGGACGTTCCACCGGTCTGGCGGGAAATACGGCAAGAATCTTCGGCTACTTCTTTAATTGGTACATATGTTCGTGTATACTGAACCCATGAATACGAACGAACATACTTCATACGACGTAGTCCTGCTCCCGACATACGCCGAGGCGCTCTCCTATCGGAAGCGCGTTGCTGCCGAGGCCGGTCCCCGTGCGCTTTTCGGAGTGACGGTCGCCACGTTTCCCGCCTGGATTGCCGATCTCTGGGAACTATTCGGCGACGGCCGGGTTATCGCGAGCCCTCTTGAGGTGGAGGCGCTCTCCGTGTCGCTGTGCTCGAAGGACCCAGCTGTGGCAGATTGCGCCCGCGTGGTGACGGCCTGCCTTCAAAGCGCGGGAATACCAGCCTTCGACAAAGCGTGCGCCCGTGCGAAGCGTGGTGAGAATTGCGGGGTCACTTTCGCACAGGCGCGCGTGCTGCACCTGTGCGCCGACGTGCGCGATGCGCTGTGCGGCACCGGTCGTGTGCTTGTGGGGGAAGCGCTCAAGATACTTCCAGACGCCATGCCGTCGCGGCCCTTACGCCTGCTCGTCGAGTGCTCTTCGCCCTTGTCGGTGCAGCAGCGGGCATTCCTCGAGGCGTGTCCGCTTATCAGCTACGAGGTTCGTATGGCACCTGGCGGGGGAGGGATTCACCGTGCGCCCGAGGGCGTTCTCGTGAGGTTCGCCTTCCCCTCGGGCCGCTATGCCGAGCCGGCAACTTTGCGCGATATCCTTTGCGGCGAAGGGCGCGAAGGCGCGCTCGTCGCTTGCAAGGAGCCCCTTTCCCTGTTCGAGAAGCTTGCGCCTGCGCTTGCGGAGGCGGGGCTTTCGTGCGCCGTTCGCGCGGGCGTTCCCTTTGCCCAGACCGACTTCGGGCGCGCAATGCTCTCGCTTCGGCGCTTTCTCGTGTCCGATGCCTGGCGCTCGGGCGACCTTGCAGATTATCTGCTCTCGCCCTTCTCGGGGTTCTCTGTAGAAGGCGCCTACTCCATTGATGCGCAGGTTCGCGGTAACCGTCTCATCGATCGCGAGTCGATAACGGCGTCGCTGCGCGAGAAGAGCCGCCTGTTCGAGGCGATGGAGGACATCGCGACCGACCGAGACGCCGACATACTACTCGGCGAGCTCGAGGACGCGGTGCGCTCGATGGTCAAAAGGCCCGAAGCCTGGCGTCGTGAGCAGCTTGCGGCGATGGCGTCGCTGCGGGACGCTGCCTCGGCGGCACGTCTCGCCGATCTCGACATGGAAGGGGTCGTCGATCTTCTGGCCCATTCGAGCGTCGACGCTTTACGCTCGTTGGACGTGGGCGATGGCGGACGCTCTCGCGGTAACGATCTCGCGGCCTTTCCTGCCGACGTTGTGTTCGCAGACTATCGACACGCGATGTCTTTCCCCTCTGCATCCTGCGATATTGCCGTTGCGTGCGATCTCACGAGCGCCGCATTTCCCGCTTCCGATTCCGACGATGCGGCGACGACGCTTCTCGCCAAGCTGGGAATCTTCCCAGACGACGATGCGCTCTCTCGTATGCGCCGATCGTTTACAGCCCTGTTGGCATCGCCCCGCAAGACGTTCCTTGTCGTTCGTTGCCTCAACGACGAGAATGCCGACCCGACGTATCCCGCCGCCGTCCTCGAGGAATTCATCGACTGCTATCGCGAGGATCCGTCCGCAACCGACGACGTCAAGAATCCCTTCATGTTGCCCGCTTGTTTGCAGGAGGGGATCGTCGAGCGCGGGGAGGAGACCCTTGTCGAGAATGCCGTCATGGCGGGCGTTGACCTGCCATGCGAGATGGTCGAGCTTCCCGTGCCCGGCGAGGTGTCGGCGTCGAAGCGCCCGCTTGTCGTGTTGCCGCGCGTAGTGGCAGGGCAGGTGGTCGACGAGCCGTGCCTCTCTCCCTCGCAGATCGAAAGCTATCTGGAGTGCCCGTACAAGTGGTTCGCCCAGCGCCGTTTGCGTCTCGAAGGGCTCGACGAGGGATTCGGCCCGCTGCAGATGGGCGATTTCGCCCACAGTGCGCTCAAGAGCTTCTACACCCATTTCCAAGAAGAGGTCGCACCCAAGGTGACGCGCGGAACGATTGATTCCGCCCGTGCCATCATGCGCGATGTGCTCGATCGGCACGAATCGTACCAATACGACCTGAAGCCTTCGGACAACCGTCTCGTTCCCACGACGGAGCTCGAACGGCGCGACGTGGATTCCCTCAAGCGCAAGCTGCTCGACTACCTCGATTACGAGGCCGAACTTCTGCCGACGTTCCACCCTGCATATCTGGAATACAACGTTGCGGAAGGTGCTACGGCAGAATACGCAGGTCATCTGCTCGTTGGAACGGCGGACCGCATCGATGTCGACGATGAGGGGCACGCCGTGGTACTCGACTACAAGGCGTCGGTTTCCCCAGAACACGAGCTTGCCGTGCGCGAAGAGGGAAGGCTTGGCAAGGTGCAGGCGCTCATCTATGCTCAGGTGGCCCGTCGAATGCTCGGGCTTAACCCTGTCGGTGCGCTCTATGTTTGCTACGGAAAGAGGTGCGCCGTTACCGGAGCCTATGACGCTACCGTACTCGACTCGCCGCACCTTCCTTCCATGCGTCACGACAAATGCGAGTTCGCGCCGCGGGACGGTGAGTCATTTGCCGACCTGCTCGACAGGACCGAAGAGGCGATTGCCCGCGGTGTCGAGCGCATGCTTTCAGGCGACGTACGCCCTGATCCTTCAAGCCCTCATGCATGCACCTGGTGCCCAGTGCTCTCATGCGCAGAAAGAAGGGCATAGCATATGGCTCTCACTCCTGGACAGAAACAATGCGTCGATACGCTCGTGGGCCCCGTGGCGGTGTCTGCCGGTGCGGGCAGCGGAAAGACGTTCACGCTTACCCGCCGCATCGTTCATTCGCTCGAATGCGGGTTCGCTTCCGGCATCGACGAGGTGCTCGCGATTACGTTCACCTCGAAGGCGGCGGGCGAGATCAAGTCGCGCGTGAAGGGCGCGCTCAAGGCCTGCGGGCGGACTGACCAGGCGCTTCTCGTCGACTCCGCTTGGATTTCAACCATTCATGGTGCCTGCGCCCGCATGCTGCGTGCCCATGCGCTCGACTTGGGAATCGCCCCCGATTTCACGGTGGCGGATGAGGCGGCCGCGAACGATATGCTCGATGCCTCGCTCGAGGAGGTGCTCGGCTCTGAAAACGACATCATCTCGCCGGGCGACTATGATGCGCTATTCACGGAGTATGCAGCTCGTCAGGCGGGGTCGATGTCCGCCGCAAGCGTTGAAGGCATGGTGCGCGACATCGTCGTTGCTGCGCAATCGAGCCCCGAAGGGATGGCGTCCATCGTGCTGGCGCCGTCGGCGGCATCGCCCCACAAGCTTATGGTGCGCATGGCGTCTTTGGCGGGCGATATCACGGCGGTGTGCGAGGCCCAAAAGCCGGGAAAGACCCGTGATGCGTTCCTCGACGGTACGGCCCGTGCGCTCGAGGGGCTCGAGGACGCGCAGGAGCAGGGTGCGGAACCATCGCCTGAGCAGGTCTTAGAGCTATTCAACGCATTTCCGGTTCCCAGTCGTGCGTTCGGCACGCCTGAATACAAAGAGTACGCAACCGAAGCGGCGCAAGGGTATCTCTCCTTGATGATGGAAGCTCGCCTTGCCCTCGCCGAGCCGCGTATGCGCGAGGTGATCGACTTATCAGGTCGTGTCTTCGATGCGTATCGCCGGCGCAAGCGTGAGGCGGGCGTGCTCGACAACGATGACCTGCTCACGATGGCGTCGCGCATGTTCAGCGAGCACCCCGAAATCGCTGCCGAGTACGCTGACCGCTTCAAGCTGATCATGGTCGACGAGTTCCAAGACACCGATCAGTTGCAGGTGAACATGATCAAGCGCATGGCGGGCAAGAACTTCGAGCGCCTGTGCACGGTTGGCGATGCGCAGCAGAGCATCTATCGTTTCCGCGGGGCGGACGTCTCGGTCTACGATAGGCACCTTGCATCGGTGGCAAGCACTAACGAAGCAGGCCTTATAGAGCTTGCCGATAATTTCAGAAGCCATGGTGACGTGCTCGCATTCGTCGACTGCGTATTCAGTCAGCCGAGTGTGTTCGGACGCTCGTTTATGTCGCTTTCCGCATCGCGCGATTCTGGTCGCATCGACTGCCCCTACCAGGGGTCTGATCCGCGCATCGAGGTGCAGCTCACCACCTATCCTCGAGGTGTTGCCTCGGATGCGGCGCGCGCTACGGTTGCGCAGCGGATTGCGGAGCGTTTTGCGAAGCTTGTCGACGAGGGCCACTCGGCGGGTGACATGGTGGTCTTGCTTGGCAGCATGCGGTGTGCCGATATTTATGCTGATGCTATACGCGAGAAGGGGCTTTCCTGCGTGGTCTCAGGGGGGTCCATATTCGGCCGCGCGCCGGAAGTGCGCCTTGCGGTGCGGCTCGCCGAGGTCATTGCGAACCCCAAGGATACTGAAGCCCTTTTCGAGGTGCTCTCGAGCGAAATCTTCGCACTCACTGCAGACGATTTCATCGACCTTTCGACAGGCCTTGACGAGCTGCGCTGCATTCCCCGCCGCCGTTCGCTCGATTCTGGTGTGTCGGTGTGCGCCGCCGCTGAAGACGAAGCATCGCTTGCGCCTGGTCTCCGCGCTGCGGTAAGAACGCTGAAAAAGGCGGCATCCCGTGTGAGGCTCGAGCCCCTCTCTGAGGTTATGGAAGGCGTTCTCCTCGATTCTGGCTGGCTACGCCGGCTCGAGGACGAAGGCGCCGAAGGGCTTGCGCGTGCGGCAAATGTCTATAAGGCATGCCGTCTTGCTCGCGATATCGAGCGCAGGAAAGGGTCGGGTCCCGCTCAGACCGCAGTCGAACTGCGTGCGCATATTGAAATCGCGAAAGAGGCCCCAGGGTCGCTTTCCTCGAAGGCGGGGGATTTTGTTCGCATCATGACAGTTCATGCGAGCAAAGGCCTCGAATTTCCCATTGTTGCGGTGGCGGAGCTGCGTTCCGACGAGGTGCGCTCATCACGAATGGTGCGGACCACGCTCAATGGCAAAACCTATCTCTCGCTCGATGCGGGAGCGACGGCAACGCGCTTGACCGCGAAGCAGTCGCAGCTCATCGCGAAATGCACGTCGGTGGACCCTTTCGAAGGAAGCGAAGGCGACGAGTTCTACCAGCAGCTGATCGAGAACCCTGGCGACCACAGCCCCGTGGAAATTCGCTGCGCGATTCGCCAGCATGAGTATCTCGGTGAAACCGAGGAGACGCGTCGGCTTCTCTATGTCGCGCTCACCCGCGCAAAGGAAGCGATCATTTGCGCAATTGCCGGGAAGGTAACGAAGGGCGACCCGACAGGCCTTGCAAAGAGCGTATGGGGAAGTGTGGAGTCCGCCCTATGCGGGGAAGGCAATGCCTTCGAGTCAGGCGTGTCTCTTCTCGATTTCGGCGGCGAGTCTCCTGCGCGCGTTGAGCGCATCGACTTGGCTGTTGAGTCGGAAGAACCTTGTGATTCTGAAGTCGTCGACGCCGAAGACAGCGATGAAGCGGCAAATCAAGAAGAAGGGTGCTCGCTTGAGGACGGATCCAACTTAGCGCGTCAAGCTATCGCGATTCCCGAGGTCTTGCCCTACTGTGAGCTGTCGGCACAGGCGTGGCCTGCGTCCCGTGCCGATGTGTTCAGCTATTCGTCGATCGCACACGGGTCATCGGATGAGGTTGAAATCGACTCGTTTGAGGATGATCGCGCATTGTCGAAAGCGCCGCCCGTCGAAGAGCCTGGTTTTTCGGAGGCGGACGAGACGGCGTGGACTGCGATTCGAGCTTCGCTTTCAAGAGATGCCGACAAGGCGACGGACTTGGGCACCGCCTTCCATAGGCTTGCCCAGCAGGCGGTATGCGCCCATAACGAGGGTGCTCCCCTCATCTGCCCTGGCAAATCGCACGTCGATGCGCTCGCTCGCCATTGCGGGCTTTCCGACTTGCAGCGCATTCGCCTCACCGAAGCGCTTGCGCGATGGTTTGAAAGCGATGTTGCGGCACGCGTCGTGACATTTTCCCGCCTTCGCGCGGAAGTTCCCTTCTTCGTGCGCGTGGGACACAGAGTCGACGCTCCTTTCATGGAGGGGGAAATCGACCTTCTTGCCGACGGGGAAGACGGTCGCACAGCGCTCGTCGTAGACTATAAAACAGGTGGGTCGCCAGGGGAAACGCCGAAGCAGTTGCACGAAAAGCATCGACTTCAGGCGCTTTGCTACGCGTATGCCCTGCTCATGCAAGGCTATGAATCCACGGAGTTCGCATTCGTGCGCGTGGAACAGCCCGACGATACCAAAGAAGGCCAGCCGCAGCAGGTGAACTATACCTTTACCGCAGCTGACCTTCCGACAATCGAAGGGGAGATACTTGCGCGCTACGCGAGCAGCTTCTCCGCGTAAGCGATCTTCACGCAGCAGACAAACACGTTGAGCGCCTCGCGAAGCTCGTAGAGCGGGGGAAGCGTGGGCGCGATGCGAATGTTGCTGTCGTAGGGGTCGTGCTTGTACGGCCAGGTCGCGCCGGCATCCGTCATCGTGACGCCCGCTTCCTTCGCGAGCTGCACGATGCGCTTTGCACACCCCTCAGGTGCGTCGAAGGACACGAAGTATCCGCCGCGCGGCTTGGTCCAAGTGCATCCGCCGACTTCGGAAAGGCCCATGGTGAGCTCGTTTTCGACGAGCGTGAACTTCGGACGCAGGATATCGGCATGCTTCTCCATGTGGGCGGCGAGGCCGTCAGCGTTCTTCAAAAACCTCACGTGGCGAAGTTGGTTGAGCTTGTCGTAGCTGATGACGGTCGTAGCCATGCGCTTCTTGATTTCGGCGATATTGTCGGGGCTCGCGGCGATGGCGGAGATGCCGGCTCCAGGAAGCGTTACCTTCGACGTGGATGCGAACTTGAAGTAACGGTCGGGGTTGCCCGCTTCTCGGCACGCTTCGGCGATGTCGAGAAGTTGGTCCTGGTCGGCCTTAAATGGGTTCAGGTGATGGACGCTGTAGGCGTTGTCCCAGAAGATGCGGAAATCATTCGCAGCGCAGGGCATGGCTGCCAAGCGACGAACGACTTCCTTGGAATAGGTGACGCCCCCGGGGTTGGAGTACTTCGGAACGCACCAGATCCCCTTCACGGAATCGTCCTCGGCGACGATTCTCTCGACCTCATCCATATCGGGGCCGTTTTCGTTCATCTTTACGGGAATCATCTCGATGCCGAACGATTCCGTGATGCCGAAGTGACGGTCGTAACCAGGAACAGGGCAGATCCACTTGATTCCCGGATACTGCGCCCAGGGTTTGCTGCCGAGGGTGCCGAAGTCGAGGCATCGCGCAATAGCGTTGCCCATGAGCGTCAAGCTCGAGTTGCCGCCGACGATTACGTTTTCCGGCACGTCATCGAGCATCGTTGCCATCAGGCGCTTCGCCTCGGGAAGACCATCGAGCACGCCGTAGTTGCGACAGTCGGTGCCGTCCTCGGCGATGCAATCCTGCGCGCTGGAAATACAGGAGAGCAGGGGCAGGCTCAAATCGAGCTGCTCTGCGCTCGGTTTGCCGCGAGCCATATTGAGTGAAAGACCCTTTGCTTTGAACTGCGCGTACTCTTCTTTTAATCGATCAAGCTCGTTTTGAAGCTCCGCGGGATCCATTTGTTCGAATGCAGCCATTTCCCATCCTTTGCCATGTGCGGCGAAACGTGCGACACGCCGCGAATCTTGCTGACTTTGATATTACGTTTGCACGCGCGATGCGACAAGTTTCAATTGCGAGAAATCCTCGGCATTCTCGCGTATCGCAGGTATCGACACCACCCAGACACCCTTTCATGCTCTTTACTAAAGAGAGCGAAAGGGTCGCCATTCTCGCGAATCGCACACGCAGCGACCGAAATATCACTTTAGTCGGGAAAAGTATGCCGTATAATTCGCCTATTCGACTATCGAGAGGGATGAAAATGGTTACTGGTGATTTTTGGGTACTCCTGGCGATGCTTCTGTATTTCATCGTCGTTGTGCTCATCGGCTTCGTCTATGCGAAGAAGTCGAACGCCTCAAGCGAGGCGTACTTTCTCGGCGGTCGCGGGCTCGGCCCGTGGCTCACCGCGCTTTCCGCGGAAGCGTCGGACATGTCCGGATGGCTTCTCATGGGCCTTCCCGGCGTCGCGTACTTCACGGGCGCGTCGGACGCCATGTGGACGGCAATCGGCCTTGCGATCGGCACGTATCTCAATTGGAAGTTCGTGGCGAAGCGTCTGCGCAAGTACTCTGAGGTGGCGAACAACTCCATCACCGTCCCCGACTTCTTCTCGAACCGCTTCCACGACAACAGGCATGTTCTCATGACGATCGCGGCAATCATCACGCTCGTTTTCTTCTCGATTTACACGGGAAGCTGCTTTGTGACCTGCGGTAAGCTGTTCTCGACGCTCTTCGGGCTCGATTACGCGACAATGATGGTGCTCGGTGCCATCATCGTGTTCCTCTACACGTTCGTCGGCGGATATCTCTCCGTCTGCACGACCGACCTTATCCAGGGCACGCTCATGTTCTTCGCACTTGCCACGGTGTTCATCGGCAGCGTCGCGCAGGCGGGCGGCGTTGAGAACACGGTCGCTTTCCTACAGGATATCCCCGGATACCTTTCGGGCACGCAGATTGCAACCCCGATTCTCGATGCGGCGGGCAACCAAGTCGTCGAGAACGGCGCACCGCTGTTCGGAGCAGCAGGGGAGTACGGGCTCATCACCATCGTGTCGGGTCTCGCGTGGGGCCTGGGATACTTCGGTATGCCCCAGGTGCTCGTGCGCTTCATGAGCGTGCGTCATTCCGACGAAATCAAGAAGTCCCGCATTATCGCGATGATCTGGCTGGTGGTGTCGCTTTCGAGTGCGGTGTGCATCGGCCTTATCGGGCGCGCCGTCATCCCGACGGAGTTCCTCACACAGTCTGCCGCGGAAAACGTCTTCGTCGTGCTCTCGCGCATGATTCTGCCATCCTTCGCCTGCGGCCTCGTCGTTTCGGGCATCTTCGCCGCGGCGATGAGCTCCTCGTCTTCCTATCTGCTCATTTCCGGCTCGGCGGTCGCAACGAACATCTTCAAGGGCCTGATCAAGCGCGACGCGACCGATCGCCAGGTTATGATTGTCGCCCGTTTCACCTTGGCGGCCGTTCTTCTGTTCGGCATCATCATCGCGATGGATTCCAACTCGTCCATCTTCAACGTCGTGTCCTACGCATGGGCGGGCTTCGGTGCGTCGTTTGGCCCCCTCGTGCTGTTCTCCCTGTACTGGAAGCGCACGACGCTGCAAGGTGGTATCGCCGGTATGCTCGTCGGTGCTGCGTCGGTCTTCGCGTGGCATAATCTGGTGAAACCCCTCGGCGGCTGGTTCGGCGTATATGAGCTCTTGCCGGCATTCGTGTTCGCCTGCATCGCCATCGTGGTGGTCTCGCTGCTCACGAAAAAGCCTTCCGAGGAAATCGAGCATGAGTTCGACACTTATATGGATCTCGATGTGTAGTGAGGTCTAGGCCTCGTGCAAGCGAAACGGCCCCTGTGCAGACAGCGGGCCGTTTTTGTTTATGAGGCAAAATGTGATGAGCGCTTCCCGTTCTGCAGGAGATGAGGTCATCCCAATTTGTCACAGAGAAGGCGAGCGGGGAACCGAGGTGCGCGCCCTAATGCTATAGATCTACGCTTTCCCAGCCTACTAATGCAGCTATTGCCTTAGCAGTATAAAGAACGCCCCCGCTTCTCCTTGAAGAAGCGGGGGCGTTGAATGCATCTTATAGTGAGAAACCTAGAATCTCAGCGAATGAGTGAATTCCGACCACGAAAGATCATCTGTGTCACGCACGTAAGCTCCGAACGTGGGGGCGTGCACGTAATGTGTTCCACCGTAGTTTACTGCGATGCCTACATGCCCGCGACGCCAAAGAACATCGCCTGGGCGTGCTTCAGAGACAGGGCCGCGCCAGGAGGCGCAGTTATATAGCGCCTCGCTTTGGTGCGGAAGGGAAATACCAACTTGCAGATATGCCCAGCGCACAAGTCCAGAGCAGTCGAAGGCGTTCGGGCCTTCTGCAGCCCACACATACGGGCAGCCGATGCGCGACATGGCGTAATCGACAACCGAACCGCGCGAGGGAACGTCAACTCCGTTGCCTGTGTAACCGCTGCCACTGCTGGAGCCACCGCCGCTGCTTGACCCGCCACCGCTCGAGCTGCCGCCGGAACCGTTATTGCGATTCGCGGCCGCTGCCGCTTCGGCCGCCGCTGCGGCCGCCGCTGCGGCCTGCTCTTGCTCGAGGAGCTCCTTGGCCTCAGCGTCGAGGGAGTTGACGAGCTCGGTGGCCTGGTCAACCTTCGCTTGAACCTCCTGCTGGATTTGCGCGGCTTCGGCAGCCTTGTCGGCTGCAATCTGCTCTTGGCGCGCGTACTCGTCCTTGGAGGCCTGCAGCTGCTCGCGCAACTGCTTAGAGGTGTCGACCATTTCAGAGTCGTTGTTGTTCATCTGCGTGAGCAGATCCCAGTTCGACGTGAACTCGTCGAACGAGGAAGCACCCAGAACAAAGTCGAGGAAGCTCGCCGAGCCCGTGCGGTACATGCTGCGTGCGCGGGTAGAAAGCTTACCCTGCAACTCTTGGATTTGGGCGTTCGTGTCGTCGATCTTGACCTGTTCGGCCGCCATGGCGTCCTGGGCAGCTTGTTGCTCGTCTAGCGCACCATAGTAGTTTTCTGAGGCGGTTTCTAGGTCGGCTTGAAGGCTGATCAACTGATTGCGAACGGCATCGGCTTCAGCCTGCTTCTCAGCTGCCGTGGCGCCGAATGCGATATTCGGAGCGGCCATCGTGACAGCACCTACTGCTGCCGCTGTACCGATAAACGCTCGCCTTGATAGTGTGTTCGTATGCTCGCTCACTGAGGAACCTCCTTGGTTGAGCATGCTGGTGTTCGTTTGGCAAAAGCGTATTTATAATAACACGTAGGGATAACGCTCGCAGGCGGGGGAGCGTTCAATTCATAACACCAGGTCATATGTGGCACAACTTTGCATATGGGGAGATTTGCGAAGGAATAGTGGATAGATACGCCCGGAGGCGTGTAAGGTATTGACAGCCACCCCAGCCTACCGTAATATTCTCTTGCTCGCTGCGCCGGGGACGGCAAAAAGCGGGCGGCAGCTTGATAAATACACATGAATTAAGCGTCGATCATGGGCGTGTGCCCGAGTGGTTAAAGGGGACGGGCTGTAAACCCGTTGACTCTGTCTACCTAGGTTCGAATCCTAGCGCGCCCACCATGATTGCCTGTTTAGCTCAGTCGGTAGAGCACTTCGTTGGTAACGAAGAGGTCACCAGTTCGAATCTGGTAGCAGGCACCAGTCTTTTACGGCGGTGTAGCTCAGTTGGTTAGAGCACACGGTTCATACCCGTGGCGTCACTGGTTCGAATCCAGTCACCGCTACCATTGATATTAGCGCGTCCTTTATGGGCGCGTCGTTGTTTATTACGTTTTTGCTTAAGCGAAAACCAAAATAAGGAGGAAAAGAATGGCAAAGGAGAAGTTCGAGCGTACCAAGCCGCATGTTAACATTGGTACGATCGGCCACGTCGACCATGGTAAGACCACGCTGACGGCAGCCATTTCCAAGACCCTGTCCATGAACGACGGGTCTCATGGTACTGCCCATGCGGACTTCACGGCTTTCGAGGACATCGATAAGGCTCCTGAAGAGCGCGAGCGCGGTATCACCATTTCGATTGCTCACATCGAGTACGAAACCGACAAGCGTCACTATGCACACGTTGACTGCCCGGGCCATGCTGACTACGTCAAGAACATGATCACCGGTGCTGCTCAGATGGACGGTGCGATCCTCGTTATCGCTGCTACCGACGGCCCGATGGCCCAGACCCGCGAGCACATCCTGCTCGCCCGTCAGGTTGGCGTTCCCTACATCGTTGTGTTCCTGAACAAGTGCGACATGGTCGACGACGAAGAGCTCATCGAGCTCGTCGAAATGGAAACTCGTGAGCTCCTCAACGAGTACGAGTTCCCTGGAGACGACCTGCCGATCATCAAGGGCTCTGCACTCAAGGCTCTCGAGGGCGACCCCGAGTGGCAGCAGAAGATTTGGGACCTCATGGACGCTGTCGATGAGTACATCCCGACTCCGGAGCGCGACGTCGACAAGCCGTTCCTGATGGCTGTTGAGGACACCATGACCATTACCGGCCGTGGTACCGTTGCTACTGGTCGTGTTGAGCGCGGCGTTCTGCATGTCAACGACCCGCTGGAGATCGTTGGTATCAAGGAGACCCAGAACACGGTCTGCACCGGCATCGAGATGTTCCGCAAGCTGCTCGACGAGGCTCAGGCTGGCGATAACATCGGCTGCCTGCTCCGCGGCATCAAGCGCGAGGACATCGAGCGCGGCCAGGTTCTCTGCAAGCCGGGTTCGGTTACCCCGCATCAGGAGTTCGAGGGCCAGGTCTACATCCTTACCAAGGAAGAAGGCGGCCGTCACACCCCGTTCTTCGATGGCTATCGTCCGCAGTTCTACTTCCGCACCACCGACATCACCGGTGTTGCGCACCTGCCCGAGGGCACCGAGATGGTCATGCCTGGCGACAATGTCACCATTACCGCTGAGCTCATCCACCCGGTCGCCATGGAGGAAGGCCTTCGTTTCGCTATCCGCGAGGGTGGCCGCACCGTTGGTTCCGGTCGAGTGACCAAGATCATCAAGTAACTTAAGTTTGTAGTTGCTTATGGCGAGGGGATGCGATATAGTATCCCCTCGCTGTTCGAATTCATGTGTATGCGACAGCTTGCTAGAAGTGATTGGTAAAAGGAGTTATTAATGCGTACGTTGGTCACCCTGGCCTGCACTGAGTGCAAGCGCCGCAACTACACGACCAAGAAGAACAAGCAGAACAA
>ERZ827108.2619-NODE-2619-length-17931-cov-12.736966_pt1 | contig 17931 bp, 18 predicted proteins | sample MGYA00519921_ERZ827108 | MGnify/ENA primary metagenome ERZ827108 (study PRJEB31778, sample SAMEA3449258) | human gut metagenome | biome: human gut; feature: human-associated habitat; material: faeces | place: United Kingdom | collected 2010/2012 ... | reverse complement strand
AGAGCGTTGCTGCCTAGGCTAGCCCCTTGTCACACAAACTACCGAAGCCTCGAACATATCCTCCTCATGTGGTGGGAATTTGAACCAGTAGAACTCTTCGTCAGATTGATACCCAACCCTCACAGATATGTCACTTTCGCCCCGTTGCAAGGCTCTATCGCGATCGAAGCCGTCAAGAAAGTTGCCTAAGCGTATACTTGCCGTAGTGTTTCCGACCGAAAGGACTCTCGATGGAAAAGCCTATTCTTTATTACTGGGCGCCCTGTTCAACCTGCTCGGTGGCAGTGAACCTCGCCGATGAGCTGGGCATCGACCTCGACAAGCGCGACGTCGAGCAGGAAGCCCCCTACCAAGAGCTGCTTGCGCTCGGCGGCGACGCGAACAAGATTCCCTACCTCTATGTGGGCGGCGAGCTTATCGAGGGGCAGAAAGCAGTACTGGCGAAACTCGAAGCCATGAAATAAAGGACCTCATCGCCTTGCGCCGCGCGGCCGTCTGAGAGTGCGTTGCCCATCTCTGGCGTCGCGCGGTTTTGTTCAACCAGCCGTCATCGGCCTGCCCGTTTTCCCGTCGTTGTGCTAACCTCCGAACATAAGTTGCAGCACTCCCGTTTGGAGGTATCTATGAATCAAACCGAAGGCCCTATCGCCTACACCGCCATCCCCGACAAGGTCACCCGCAATGCGCATGCGGCCTTCGCCTCGGACCCAGCCGCGCGCATCGCAAAGAATGCCGTTTCCGCAAGCCCGATACGCAAGGTCGCCCGCGTCCCCGAGGCGCTCAGCCTCGATGCGAGCACCTTCGACGTCCAGCTCTCCCAAGGCGACATCACCAACCAGAAGCGTTCGGGTCGCTGCTGGATGTTCGCAAGCCTGAACACCATGCGCTTTCGCATCATGAAGAAGCTCAACCTGAAGACGTTTGAGCTGTCGCAAGCCTATCCCCTCTTCTGGGACAAGTACGAGCGCGCCAACTGGTTCTTCCAGAACATCATTGCCACCGCAAATGAGCCTGTGACCTCGCGAGATGTTTCGTTTCTTCTCCTTGACCCGCTTTGCGACGGCGGGCAGTGGGATATGTTTCGATCCATTGTGAAGAAATACGGCGTCGTGCCGAAGGACGCCATGCCCGAAACGCACTGCTCGTCGAACACGGGAGATATGGATGCCTTCCTTACTCGCTTCCTTCGCGCTGGCGCTAAAGCGCTTCGCGATATGATCGCGGGCGGTGCCGACAAGGAGACCCTTGCCGCAAAGCAGGCTGAGCTTCTCGAGCAGTTCTACCGCATGCTTGCAATTTGCCTCGGCGAGCCGCCGAAGTCGTTTGAAGCCCGTATCCGCGACAAGGACGACAAGCTGGTCGTTTCGGGGACCTTCAGCCCAAAGCAGTTCTTTGACGAATACGTAGGCATGAACCTCGACGACTACATCTCGGTTATCAACGCTCCGACCGCCGACAAGCCGTACTATCGTTCATATTCCGTAAGGTTCCTTGGTAATGTTGCCGAAGATGGAGGGGTCCATTACGTGAACCTTCCCGTCGAATCTCTAAAGAGAGCGGCAATCGCCCAGCTCAAGGACGGCCTTCCTGTATGGTTCGGCTGCGACGTCGACCAGAGCTACCTGCAAGACGACGGTATGATGGGTATCAGTACCATGGATGCCGACGGGCTGTTCGGCGTGCCAGTAATGGCAGGCTTGGACAAAGCGGCTCGACTCGATTACGGCGAATCGCTTATGACACATGCGATGGTGTTTCAGGGAGTGAACTTCGACGGCGAGGGGAAGCCCACGCTTTGGCGCGTCGAGAATAGCTGGGGCAAAGACCACGGCCATGACGGCTATGATCTTATGACCGACGATTGGTTCTCGGAATACGTCTATCAGGTCGTCGTCGACAGGAAATATCTCACCGAGGATGAGCTTGCAGCCTACGACAGCGCCTCCACTCCCCTTGCACCATGGGACCCCATGGGCGCGCTTGCATAACATTATACCTGCTAGATTCACTTTTTCGCCACAATCCTGATGTTAGTGGTGACAAACTGAATTCGCAACGATTACAATGTGGCCACTCTTTGCACTGCATTGCCGCGACAGTCAACGCGACAAGCTTTTACAGCGCAAACTGATCAGGCCGTGGTGTAGCGCCATGGAGCCGGGCCGGCGGGGACGTCGGCAGCAGATGCACCTTTGGGCGCGCCTGCGGGACAGTTGCCGTTCCGCAGGCGCGTTTTGTATTTTTCGAACGCAAGTGCGGGTAGCTAAGAGACACTGTTCCCTACCCAAGGAGTTCGACCAATGGCAGATAACCCCAAAACCAACCCTATGAATGACGAAGATCCGAAGTCTCGCAAGGACAGCCGCATTCCGGATAGGCAAAAAGTAACCCAGCAAGTCGCCACTGTCGGAGTGGGCGGAAATATCTTTCTTGCAGCCTTTAAGCTGTTCGCAGGCATTTTCGGTAATTCCACCGCCATGATATCCGACGCCGTCCACTCGCTTTCGGATGTGTTCGCGACCGCTATCGCATTTGTGGGTGTGAGGCTTGCCGAGCGCGACGCCGACAGCGACCACCCTTATGGACACGAACGGTTCGAAAGCGTTGCATCCCTTGCCTTGGGTCTGATTCTATTGTTCACGGGCTTGGCAATCGGATACTCTAGTTTGGAGAGCATTGCGACCGAGTCGTATCTCGATACCGCCACGCCGAGTCTCATTGCTCTCATCGCGGCAATTGTATCTATCGTCGCAAAGGAGGGGATGTTCTGGTATACCCGCCATTGGGCGCGCGCCATAAACTCGAGTGCATTCATGGCCGACGCATGGCACCATCGCTCTGACGCGCTCTCCTCTGTTGGCGCGCTTGCTGGCATCGGCGCCTCGATGCTCGGATTTCACGCAGGCGACGCAATTGCCAGCTTGGTCATCTGCGTCATCATATTGAAGGTCGCATTCGATGTCTTAAAGGAATCGCTTAGTAGCCTAACTGATACCGCTTGCGATTTGGCATTCGAACATGAGCTCGGAGATGTTATCAGCAATACACCGGGTGTTATCCGAATCGACGACTTGCGCACACGCAAGTTTGGAAACAAGGTATACGTTGACGCAGAAATCGCCGTTGATGGCTCGCAAACGCTTATTCAAGCTCATGAAATCGCTGAAGCCGCTCACGATGCCGTTGAGTCTCATTTTGACAATGTGAAGCATATTATGATTCACGAGAACCCCGCATAGAGCCCCGATTGCGCCTCGATAGAATCTAGCAATTGAGCCTTTAAGATAAGGCCGCCACATCTCTCGTGGCGGCCTTATCTATTTTGAAGCTTATATCTTGCGATTCGATTAATCACGATTCATACTATGCGTCGCATAAGTTGGATCGTCTTCCCAAAGTCGAAGCTCCCCCTCCGCTCTTGTTTTTGCAAGATCGATAATTCTCTGATTGGACGATCCTTTAAACCTGAGAGTAATGTCATGCTTATCTTGTTCAAATGGGCCATCCACCAAAATATCAACGAGAGACAAAATCTCCTGGGTTTCCTTGCAGCTGCATCGAGACCGAGAATCAAGCAAGTTCTCATAAAGCTCGCCTGTATAGCACCAGATGGTTTTTTCAGGAAAGCGGCTTCTCAACCTCTGGAGAAACGGCAGCAGACCCGTTTGGTTCTCCGGTTCCATTGGCTCACCGCCAAGAAGCGTCAAACCATCAACGTAAGAAGCGCTTAGACTCTCGAGGATTTCATCTTCGATCTCACGAGTGAATGGTTTCCCTGCTGAGAAATCCCACGCTTCTGCGTTAAAGCAACCGGGGCAGCCTCGCCGGCATCCTGACACGAACAGCGTCGTGCGAACACCCTCGCCATTAGCAATGTCGAAATATTTGATTGTGGAGTAATTCATCTTTTCACCTCTTCCCTTTTACCTTTGAATTATCTCATTGTTTCACTTCCCTGCTTCCACAATTTCTACGTCTCCGTCAACGGGGGTATCAATGTCATTTCCGCTGCCATCCATTTTCTTCCCTTCTTATGACAGGATTTCATCTTTCATTGACTCCTGTCATCTCGCATCGATAACCAGATGCATAAATGTTTACTGTGCAGCGACTGCACAAGGCCACGACGAGCAACTTTTAATCTTATTTCAGAAGGCATGTTCCCCTGCTGTGCAGCGACTGCACAGTACTATATTGCTCACTCGTCTTTCAATCTCATAAAAGGGAATTACTGCAACTGTGCAGTCGCTGCACAGTTGCAGAAAAGCGTAGAATTGCAAAACGCGGACATCTATAATTAACAATAAGAAAAGATATGTATTATCTTGCAAAAAAAGAAAATAGCGAGTAAATACGCTTGTGGAATAAAAATGATGCGTATAGAATGATGCAAACGACAAAGTGTGCAGCGACTGCACAGAGCCAAAATCAAACGAAACAAAAACACAGCAACGATAGGATACGGCATGTCGAAAAATCAGTCGGAAACGAAAGAGGTCAAAATGGCCACCAAAGGTAAGTCGAAAGGCGGAGAAAAGCAACAGCAATCGCTTTCTCTGGGCAGAGAGACCGTAGAAGAACTTGAAAGGGAAGCTGAACGCCGGGGCCTTAACAAGTCGCAACTTGCCGATTTGCTCCTTAACGGACAGCTTACACAATCCGCGGAGAAACCGACTATTATTTCGATCATGAGCTACAAAGGCGGCGTCGCAAAGACTACAACTTGCACCTGCCTTGCAGTATGCCTATCTGAAATGGGATACAAAGTTCTGGTAATCGATATGGATGGCCAGGGAAACGTAAGCCAGAGCCTCAGAGTATATGACCCACGCTCCGAAGAAGCATGCATCGCGGACGTTCTCTACCAGACAACACCGAACGGACAGAGGAAAAGCCTCCGAGACGTGATGAAACCGACCGATTACAATAACGTATTCTGTGTTCCATCGAATTTCCGATTTGCAGACGCAGATACACGTCTGAAAGCAGAAATCGCAGGAGGCGTCGATACAAGACTATGTTATGCAATCGAGGACCTCGTAGAAGAAATGGCAAAAGAAGGCGATGACCGCTTCGATTACATTATCATCGATTGCGGACCACGTTTGGATATGACAACTACAAACGCCATCGTGGCACTTGAAGCTGGAAACAATGCTTCACACATTATTATCCCGATTAAAGTGGATGGTTTTGCGATTGCGGGGCTATCCCAGACGATTGATACCATTAATCGGACCGCAAAAGAACGCCGCCAACTCCCGCAGCATTGGAAGATTCTACAAACGATGATTGAACGAAAGACCTCTGCCTACAAAGTCGGATGCGAATTGCTTAAGGAAGCAATTCCGAACGCAGAGTACTTCAATACCAAGATTGAGAAAAGCACAGTGGTCCCAGAGGCAAGCCTTGCAATGGAACCGTTGATTACCTACGCGCCCGACAGCAAACCTGGAATGCAGTATCGTTTGCTCGCTCAAGAAATCGAGGAAATGAATGCCTAAGAAAAAGCTACAAGCTGCAATAGCTCGAAATGGGGGAGCAGTGGCAAACGTTGTCACAAAGCACGAGAAGCTTTCGGAAGAAGAACTACGAGTCGCTGCATTTAATGCAAGAGACAACCAGAATGCGTCGATTACTGACAAAATGGCCAACGATAATCGACGCAATACGCTTTTGAGCGAGATGGGATTTGATTGGTTCGACATCGAAGACATCAAGCCAAACCCGAACAACGCGTACAAGATTACCGAAGAAGACGTAAAAAACCTCGCCGGTCTCATCTACAACAGTAAAGAAGTAGAGCCACTCATTCTGCGCGAAACCGAAGACGGTGTTCAAATCGTCGACGGAGAAAGGCGCTGGCGCGCCTGCAAGCTTCTGGCAGAAAAGTATGGCGATGCATGGCGTATGGTTCCCGGCCGCTGCCATAAACTTGGGTCCCTCAGTGATGAGCAAGCAGAGTTCATTATGCACTCAAGTAACATGGGGCAAAGAAATATCACGCCATCCGAGAGAGCTCAGGGTTTCAAAGTACTTGCCGACAAACTCGTCGAGTGGAGAAAGGACGACCCAAGCCTAAAGGGTCGCAATACCAAAACTGTGCTCGCAGAGCATTTCGGAGTGTCGGAAAGAACAGCACAAGTACTGCTAAACATTGCACGTAATCTGACAAAAGAGGGCAACGACCTGCTCGATGAGGGGAAGATCACCCAAACTCAAGCTGAAGCAATCTCAAAGCTGCCAGGAGACAAACAGAACTTCGTCATCGAAGCAGTAAAGGAAAACAACTACGACAGTGACGAAATCACAGCGCTTGTACTAGAAGTCAAAGAAAACGACCTTACTACCGAAGCAAAACAAAACAGTGACGAGCCGTTACAACATAAGTTAAAAACCTCCTCAAACACGCAATCCAGAAAACCAAAGGATATCAACGGATACCTAAAGACGGCTAAAAATGCACTTAAAAAAGCAGATAAAGTCTCTGGCGAAGCAGACTACAAACTGATAGGAGAGATCAAGATGCTTCTAAGAGAGATAGAGCAGCAACAGGAAGCTCTTGATAAATCGAGATAATCACACCACCCAACGCGAGTCAAGATCGTAAAGAGGCGTAGAGAATACTACAGATAAACACGTATGACAAAAAATTGCATAGTTATTGAGAATCTTGTTAGACTTGTTTTCATGTTGTTTGTTAAAAGAGCCTTCTTTCTTTCGGTTGTGGGTGTTCTGTAAGTCATGATTAGGCCAGGTAGCGCTGCTGCTCGGCCTACTGAATGTGAATGCACGGTTGGATGTCAATCGCATCTGCAACAGCTTTTCATTGTGTAGATGCGATTGACTGATGCTGCATAAAACAATCCCTCTACGTTGTTGCATAACAAAAGGAACTGTGATTTGCAGCTTCGGAAGTGAACCGAAGTGCTGTCGTCTTGCTCGCGAAAGAACGCTTGCAACAGTTCTTAATGAGCAACCAACCCTTTGCGCGATTTCGTTTTGAGTGAAATCGCCGCTTCGATAAAGATTGGAAATTTTTTTGTCTCTTGAGGCCCGGCGCGACGCAGTGGCCTCCTTCGCCTTCTCCCGAATGATTGAACGAGTTGACGTGTGGAATCGGATCTTTATCTTCTCTTGCTCGGTTAGTGCGAGCATCTCCACTATTCTTTTTGCGCTTAATACGTAATACCCACGTTGACCCCGTACATTCACAACTCGATCGACTGAGCGAACAACACTATCGAGCTCAGCTTGCGAAAGAGGCTGCGTGAAACGAGAGTTGAATGAGCAAAGCTGGCGAGAAGCATCGTTCGGCCCGACAAGTTGAACGGCAGTGTTGTAGAAAACAAAGCACATGAGCTCACGCGATCCTTCGCAGTCGAAATTGCGAAGAGCTTGCAGGGAAATCACATTAGCTAAACGAGACCGCAAGAGCGGACTGTCGTCACCGCGTTTCTTCGAGAATAGTGCGTTTAGCGAATGCCCCACCTCGGGCGAAACGACATGCTTCGCAAATTCACCAAGCCTCACGTTAAGATCGCTCAGATCGTAGTAAGAGTCGTTTGACAACAAAAGGCGGGCATAACGCTGAGCAGCAGGATTGTAGCTCCCCGGCACACGCGAGACACGAGTGAAGTCGAACACCTTCTCGTCAACGTCAATGCAATCGATCGGTTCCATGAGATGGGAGAGGGCTCTTGATAGGTTTTGCTGAACAAGTTGAAATAAACTGAGCGCCTTCTCGTTGACAGGACCGTTAGCAGAGCATCGATAGGGGATGGAGCGGTTCAAGACATAGTAAAGGTGCAGACCGCGACCGGAATCGATGGTGAGCGTCGGACGAGGGAGCTTCTCAATCCGTACAGCCTCGCTGATGATTTCAAGTGCATTAGAAATCGCGTTGTCGGTTTGCGAGCGAGACGATCCGTGGCAATCAAGATCGAAGAAAAGAGCGTTGATCTGCCTGAGCGAATCGAGGCGACGTCTATCTCCCGAAAAACCGTTCACGGAAACATAGAGCGACCCATTGCTCGGCGCGCCGATGAAAGAAAGGTGCGAGCGCTTGTGCATTGACTCACACCAAGTGCCGTCAATGCAGGTAGCAAGGGCATAAGAGCTGTTGCGGTCGTCGTGGAAGAGGGCATGGAAAAACGTGTCCCTCTCATCGAGATCGCAATGCGAAGAGTCGCTATGTGAAAACCCTACCGACACAATGCACCTAACCAACGGTCGAAGCAATGCCCCAACCGTTAGACGAGCGAACAATTCCTTATGTCGATATGGAAAAGTGACGAAGAACACGCGCATATTGCACGTGTATCGTCTAAGTGATAAATACTCATTGCGACGTGAGTGATTTCGGTCACTTATCAAATCCCCCTCAGTTGGCGCTGAGGGGGATTTCTTTTTCTTATCGACCGAATGCTTTCGCATCCAACTTACAGCGAGAGATTATAACAAGAAACATAGAAAAGTCCACCGTTATTTGTTAGCGAGGACGGGGAAACGCCTGATGCAGAGTCGCTATCAGTAAACATAACAAGAATTAACGCGTGAAGCAATGAAAAGAAATAATGGGCCTGACTAGCAGGAAACGATAAAAGAAAAAGAATTTGATGAGGGAAAACTGGGTAAAAGAACGCTAAGACGTTGTTGCTCAACAAAAATGAGCGGAGATCAGGTTGAGGGAATCGAACTAAGTCTAGAGATTCAGGATTGTAAGAGACTCTCCACAATTTCTTCACATATCAAATCATGGCAGCGGACGGTAAGGTAAAAGACCGCAGGGGGCATTCGAGGTACAATAGATCGAGTTCGAGAAAGCTGCCAGGAAAGGAAACCAATGGCTGCCTACGATTTTGAGGGCCATATAACCGACATCCCCGACTATCCGGAAAAGGGAGTGGTGTTCAAGGACATCACGACGCTGTTGAAAGAGCCCGAAGGGTTTCATGCCGCAATAGATGCGATTGCTGACCATTTCAAGGACGCGGGAGTTACGAAAGTAGTCGGCGCTGAAGCGCGAGGGTTCCTCATCGGGGCTCCGGTCGCATACCGCCTTGGAGCAGGATTCGTGCCTGCGCGCAAGCCGGGCAAGCTGCCTCGTGAGGTGCGAACGGAAAGCTATGAGTTGGAGTACGGCACCGATGAGCTGCAGATGCCGTGGCTATAATTCGCCGTCACGTTGAGGACGACGTGGTGTTGATCATCGACGATTTGGTGGCAACTGGCGGCACGGCGGTCGCGCAAGCGAAGCTTGTTTCGCAATACGGTTGCAAGCTGGCGGGAATGGGCTTTCTTATGGAGTTGGAATTCCTTCACCCGCGCGAGGCTATCGCGAAAGAGACCGATGTGGACGTGTTCGCGCTTGTGCAGGTGAAGTAGGGAAGGGTTTTCCTCACGGTAAGCCGGGTCTTCTTATAAGATTAAGTTCAATAGAGTACAAAAAGATAAGGCCTCGTTGAGAGGCCTTATTCATGGGATAGAAATGATGAGGAGCATGTTTCCCTTTACGAAAGCGTGGCGTCGACCGCCCTCATGACGGCTCCGCGCATCCCCGCGTCCTCGAGCGCAGCGACGCCTTTGATCGTCGTGCCGCCGGGGCTGCAGACAGCGTCCTTCATGACGCCGGGGTGCGTGCCCGTGGCGAGATGAAGCTCTGCCGTGCCGGCCATCATCTGAGCAGCGAGGCGATAAGCAGTCTGACGTGGGAGCCCGTTCTTCACGCCGCCGTCAGCGAGTGCCTCAAGGAACATGGCGGCGAAAGCAGGGCCGCAGCCGGCAAGCGCGCTCGCGACGGAGAGCAGATGCCCGGGAAGCACCTCGATAAGCGCGATGGGGGAGAAGAGCCCGACGAAGGTTTCCCATTCATCAACGTCGAGCGTATGCCGCTCTTCGCAGGAGATGACTCCCTTGCCGATGGCGATCGGTGTGTTGGGAATCGTGGAGAGATGTCGCGACCCCTTGCCGAGCAGGTCCTCGTAGAAGTCGAACAGAAGGCCGGCGGCGACGGAGATGACCGCCTTCTCGCGAAGGGCCTCGCGAACAGGGGAGAGGACCTCGCCGACAAGGTAGGGCTTCACCGAAATAACGACAAGGTCGCAGTTTTCGACCACTTCAGCAGGCGATTTGAAAGCGCGAACACCAAGGGGCTTGCAACGCTTCTCGAGCGAATCGAAATGTGCGGCGCATGCGCAGATACGGGACCCTTCTATCCCAGCGCACTCGATAAGACCTTTGGCCATGGCGCTTGCCATGTTTCCGAAACCGATGAATCCGATTCGTGCCGATTGAGCGTCCATGATGCCCCTTTCAACGGGAAAGCTGAGTTTTTGCCATTGTAGCGCAGCTTGTTGGATGAGCGATTCGTGCGATATTTGAAGCCGGCGAAAGCGTCAAAATAGTGCGGCATGGCGTGAAGGAACGCGTCGAACGCGGCTGCGGCTCCTCTATAATGGCTACTCGGAAAAGAGAAAGGCTCACCTATGAAGTACAAAGTGCGTTTCATCAAGGATTCCGAGCGGTCGGACGTGTCGTTCGTCTTCGAGGAGACCGAGCTCGAGGCCGAAGACGAGGCTGCGGCGCGTGCTGCTTACGAGGCTGCAAAGTCGTCTGCCCCAGAAGGCGCTCTGCGCATCGATTTAGTGCGTGGCGAGGGCTACAACTGGGAAAAGGTGGCAGAAGACACCTTGTAGACAGGGGCGCATCTCGCTCTAGCGCGCGACCGGGGGGGTGCGTTGCACGCGCCGCTCACCGATGCGATAGGCGCCCAACCGCGCTTTACACGGACTTTACAATTACAAGATGTTTCCCAGACACGTCCTCCTTATTGTGTTCATCGACCTCGGAGGGACGGGTTGGGCTTGCGCCCTTCGAGCGGAGAGAACTCGAAGGGAGAACAAAGACACATGGATCCGGCAACTCTAGTTGTGGTGGTGCTCGTCATCGTCACGGCTCTCACGTTCGACTTCACGAACGGATTTCACGACACCGCCAATGCCATGGCGACCTCCATCGCCACAGGAGCGCTTAAGCCGAAGACTGCCGTCATCGCAGCGGGAACGCTCAATCTTATCGGTGCTTTTTTGTCTACCGAGGTGGCGAAGACCATCTCGGGCGGCATCATCAACGAGCAGCAGGTCACCATCAGCGCGGCCTTCATTTTGCCGGATTGGTCGGCGCAATCATTTGGAACCTCATAACCTGGCTTGTCGGCCTGCCGTCGAGTTCCTCGCATGCCCTGTTCGGTGGCTTGGTCGGTGCCGTCATCGTGGGTGCAGGCGTTGAAGGAGTGAACTTTGCAGCGGTGCTCACCAAGGTGCTCATCCCCGCGCTCGTAAGCCCGGTGGTGGCGGGGCTTGCGGCGTTCTGCGCGGTGAAGCTCATTTTCTTCGTGGTGCGCAAGATGGAAGAGGGGCAAATCGAGTCGGGATTCCGCCACGGCCAGACGGTGACGGCGTGCCTCGTCGCGCTCTCCCATGGTACCAACGACGCCCAAAAGACGATGGGCATCATCACGCTGACGCTGATTGCCGTGGGCTTCCAGCCGTCGGGCACGGGTCCTGAGCTGTGGGTCGTCGCCATTTGCGGGCTTGCCATCGCGCTCGGCACCTACATGGGCGGCTGGCGCGTCATCCGCACGCTCGGCAAGGGCCTGACCGAGATCTCGACGCCGCAAGGCTTCGCTGCTGAGGCGGCATCTGCTACCACGATTCTCGTCTCCTCGCACATGGGCTTCGCGCTCTCGACCACGCAGGTGTGCTCCGGATCCATCATCGGCACGGGACTCGGCAAGAAGGGCAGTAAGGTGAACTGGGGCGTTGCTGGAAAGATGCTCATCGCGTGGCTTGTCACCTTCCCGGCTGCCGGCATCGTGGGCGCTCTCGCCTGCGCGCTTGCGAAGACGAGCGTGTGGGGCACCGTTGCGGTCGCGTTCATCGCGTGCGCCGTCGCGTTCACCATCTGGCGCTTGTCCCGTCGCAACCCAATCAATTCCGCAAACGTCAACGAGCGAGCCGATGTGAAGGTCAACGCCAACCCAGGAGCGAAGACCGTCGCCGCAGCTGCTTAGCAAGCGCCTAGCAAGGAGGAACTCGTCACATGCTGACCCAAGAAATCGTTAGTTTTATCACCGTTCTCGTTGTTGCCGTTTGTGTTGCGTGCTCGATTAGCGTACTGTATGCATCGGGGCTGCGCTTGTGGGCGCGCGCCGATGGGGACGTGGGGCGCGAGCTTCGCTTGATGACCCGTCTCGCCTCGGCCGTCTGCTTCGCCGCCTGTGTGGCCATCGTGCTGTTCGCACTGTGGCTTATGATTCCGATGTTCCACTAACTGGAAGAGAAACGGAGGCCTCCTATGGCGAGCATCCTCGTTGGTGTTGATGGAAGCGAGCGCGGCCGTCGCGCGTTGGATTGGGCGGTCGCGCGTGCCGAGCGCACGGGTGCAAGCTTGATGCTTCTTGCGGTCGTGAATTCCGCTGAGGCGAAAAAGCTTGGCGCCGAGGCAGAGATGGTGCACACAACCGTCGAGGCGGCGCTTCACGAGAAGAAAGAAGTGCTCGCGGCCGAGCATCCCGGCGTTACCGTGGACACGAAAATCGTCGATGGCTCTACCGTGGAATCGATTGTGGAGGAAGCCGCCAACCACGACATGGTGGTTTTGGGGTCGCACCATGGCGCCTCGATCACTGAAACGTTCGGCGGCGCAACAGGCCTGCGGGTGTCCGTGCAGGTGAAGATCCCCACGGTCGTCGTGCCGTGCGACTGGGATGTGACCTGCGCCGGCAAGTCTGGCGTTGTTGTGGGCGTGGGCCCCGACAACGTGTCGGACGCGGCGGTGGCGTTCGGCGTGGGCGAGGCGATCGATTCCTCCCAGCCGCTTGAGCTGGTAAGCGCATGGGGCATCCCGGCTTGGATGTCGCGTCCCGCAGAAGGTATGGGCGGCGGCCTAGAAGAGGTTGGCCGTCAGCGTCAGGCCGAGGTCGATGAGTTCGTCGCGCGTGTGAAGACCGCGAACCCCGCGCTCGACGTGACGGGCCGCTCGATCGAGGGGCCTTCCCCCACGCGCGTGCTTCTCGATGCGTCGAAGGATGCGCAGCTGCTCGTCTTAGGCACGCATTCCCGTGCCGCACTCGGCCGCGCGCTGTTCGGTTCGGTCACGCATAGCATGCTTTTGAACTTGGCCACGCCGACGGTCGTCGTGCCAAAGGCCTAGGGCTTAAGGCAACGCCCGCGAGCAAGCTGATTTCGCACTGGCAAAGCCCGCAATCGCAGCTCATCGCTGTCGGTTGCGGGCCTTTTTACGTGAAAATGAGCACGTGTAGCGTGCCCGTAACACACGCGTATGCGAAGTGTAGGATAATAAGGCTCGCAACCATAAATTACAAGCTGGAAATCACGAGGCTGGCCGCGAGGCCCGGGTGAGATAGAGGGGTTTCTATGATCAAGCTTTACGATGGCGGAGTGTTCCTGCGCGAAGGAACCGAGATCGTTCCCGAGGCGGAAGCGGCGGCGCGCGGTATCTCGAAGACGCCCGACGAGGCGCGGCGGGAGACGATCGCGTACTCGATCCTGCAGGCGCACAACACCTCGGGCGATCCGAGTGCGCTGAAGATTCGTTTCGACGCGATGGCCAGCCACGACATCACGTTCGTCGGCATCATCCAGACCGCGCGCGCATCGGGCATGACGGAATTCCCCCTGCCCTACGTGCTCACCAACTGCCACAACTCGCTGTGCGCTGTGGGCGGCACCATCAACGAGGACGACCACGTCTTCGGCCTTTCTGCCGCGAAGAAGTACGGTGGCATCTTCGTTCCCCCGCATATTGCGGTGATCCATTCGTTCATGCGTGAGAACTTCGCCGGCTGCGGGAAGATGATCTTAGGCTCTGACTCGCATACGCGCTACGGCGCCCTCGGCACGATGGCTATCGGCGAAGGCGGCGGCGAGCTGGCGAAACAGTTGTTGCGTGATACCTACGACGTGGCGTACCCCGGCGTTGTGGCAATATATTTGGAAGGTGCCCCGCGCCCTGGCGTCGGCCCGCACGACGTGGCGCTCGCCATCATTCGCGAGGTGTTCGCAAAGGGATATGTGAAGAACAAGGTGATGGAGTTCGTGGGCCCGGGCATCGCGTCCATGACGACCGATTTCCGCAACGGCATCGACGTCATGACGACCGAGACCACGTGCCTGTCCTCTATTTGGGCCACCGACGAGGACACTCATGCGTTCCTTGCAGCTCACGGTCGCGGTGAAGACTACAAGCAGCTCGCCCCGGGAGATGTGGCCTACTACGACGGCTGCGTGCACGTGAACCTCTCCGAGATTCTCCCCATGATCGCGCTGCCGTTCCATCCGTCGAACGGCTACACGATCGCCGAGCTCAACGAGAACCTCGAAGGCATCCTGCACGAGGTCGAGGTCGAGGCGGCGCGCATCGGCGGCGATAAGGTCAACTTCAGCCTGCTCGACAAGGTCGAGGGCGGGCGCCTGCGCGTGCAGCAGGGCGTCATCGCCGGCTGTTCGGGAGGCAACTACGATTCCGTCGTCCAGGCGGCCCGCGCGCTCAAGGGCGCCAATATCGGCTGCGGCGAGTTCTCGCTGGCGGTCTATCCCACAAGTCAGCCGGTCGCGCTCGAGCTCACGCGCCGCGGCTACATCTACGACCTTATGGAGGCGGGCGCTATCGTGCGCACTGCCTTCTGCGGCCCGTGCTTCGGTGCCGGCGACACGCCCGCCAACAACGGCCTTTCCATTCGCCATACCACGCGCAACTTCCCCAACCGCGAGGGCTCAAAGCCTGGAAACGGCCAGCTCTCGGCGGTTGCGCTCATGGACGCGCGCTCGATCGCGGCGACGGCGGCGGCAGGCGGCATCCTGACCCCTGCGACCGACCTTCCCGACGAGACGTGGGACGAGGCTTGCGAGTACACCTTCGACAGCGCGCCCTACGACAAGCGCGTGTACTGGGGATTCGGCAAGGCCAAGCCCGAAAGCGAACTTGTCGAGGGGCCTAACATCAAGCCGTGGCCCGCTATGGAGCCGCTTGGCGAGAATATCCTTTTGAAGGTGTGCTCGAAGATCATGGACCCGGTGACCACCACCGATGAGCTCATCCCCTCCGGCGAGACGAGCTCGTACCGCTCGAACCCGCTCGGCCTGGCGGAGTTCACGCTCTCGCGTCGCGACCCCGAGTACGTGGGGCGCTCCAAGCGCGTCGACGCAGTGGAAAAGCGCCGCGTGGCGGGCGAGAGCCTTATCGAGGCCGACCCCGAGCTCGCCGTCGTCTTCGCATCGCTTAATGGAGCGGGCGTGGACGCCGATGCCTCGCGCGTGGAGTACGGCAGCATGATCTATGCGAAGAAGCCGGGCGATGGAAGCGCGCGCGAGCAGGCGGCGAGCTGCCAGCGCGTGATCGGCGGGCTTGCGAACATCGTGGAGGAGTACGCCACGAAGCGCTACCGCTCGAATGTGATGAACTGGGGCATGGTTCCCTTCCAGCTCAAGGGCGTCCCGCCGTTTGAAGTGGGCGACTACGTGTACGTTCCGGGCATCCGCGAGGCAATCGGCGGCGACCTGTCGAGCATTCCGGCGTGGGTCGTGCATGCAGGTGAGGCGCACGAGATATCGCTTTACGTGGCGGACATGACCGACGAAGAGCGCGCTATCGTGCGCGCGGGCTGCCTTATCAACTATAATCGTACGCGTCGCGAAAAAGAGTAGGGTCTCGCGCGGGCGGTTGCGCTCGCCATAGGCCATAGTCGCGCGGCGGGAAGTCGCGTGATAGGAAGAGCATCGAACACGGGGCGTAGCTGAGAAGCGGCCCCGTGTTTTCGATTGGAAAGGGTTTTCATGGAACGTGAGAGGTTTGGTTCACGCCTTGGGTTCATCCTAGTGAGCGCGGGCTGCGCCATCGGCTTGGGAAACGTATGGCGATTCCCCTATATCACCGGCGAGTACGGCGGCGCGGCGTTCGTCGTGCTGTACCTGATATTCCTCGTGATATTCGCGTTGCCGGTGCTTGTGATGGAGTTCGCCGCGGGCCGCGCAAGCCAGCGCTCGATCGCGCGCAGCTACGATGAGCTCGAGCCCGAGGGCAGGAAGTGGCATCGCTTCAAGTGGGTCGGCCTTGCGGGCAACTACCTGCTCATGATGTTCTACACGGTGGTGGCGGGCTGGATGCTAGCCTTCATGGTGAAAAGCGCGATGGGCGAGTTCAACGGTGCGAGCACCGAGCACGTCGCAAGCGTGTTCGGGCAGCTTCTCGCTGACCCCGTTCAGATGACGATTTACATGCTGATTATCGTGGCGATCGGTGTGATCACGACGCGCGCGGGTGTGAAAAACGGCGTCGAGCGCGTGACGAAGGTAATGATGGTCGCACTGTTCGTCGTGCTCGTGGCGTTGTGCGTGCGCGCGGTGACACTGCCGGGCGCTGAGGAGGGCCTCGAGTTCTACCTGATGCCCGACTTCGGGAAGCTCTTCGCGGGCAACACGCCCGCCGAGCAGTGGGCGACGTTTGGAGACGCGGTGTACGCGGCCCTCGGCCAGGCGTTCTTCACCGTGTCGGTGGGCATGGGCTCGATGGCAATCTTCGGCAGCTACATCGGCAAGGACCGTCGCCTCACAGGCGAGGCTGTGCGCGTTGGAGTGCTTGACACGCTGGTTGCGCTCATGGCGGGGCTCGTCATCTTCCCGTCGTGTTTCGCCTTCGGCGTGGAGCCGGCTTCGGGGCCGTCGCTTGTGTTCATCACGCTGCCCATCGTGTTCAACGCGATGCCTCTGGGGCAGCTGTGGGGCACGCTGTTCTTCCTGTTCATGAGCTTTGCTGCGCTGTCGACGGTGATTGCCGTGTTCGAGACGATCATGGCGTTCTCTATGGACCAGTGGGGCGTGCGCCGCGAGAAGGCGTGCCTCGTGAATGGCGCGCTCATCGCGCTTCTGAGCATCCCGTGCGTGCTCGGGTTCAACGTGCTTTCGGGCGTTGCCATTCCAGGCATCGGCGACATCCAGTCGATCGAGGACTTCCTCGTATCGAACAACATCCTGCCGTTGGGCGGCCTCTTCCTCGTGATGTTCGTCACGAGCAAGCGTGGGTGGGGATGGAAGAACTTCCTCGCCGAGGCGGACACGGGCGATGGCCTGCGTTTTCCCGCCTGGTCGTACCGGTACATGAAGTACGTGCTGCCTGTGGGGATCGTCATCATCTTCGTGCTGGGGTATGCGCCCATTGTGAGCACGTGGTTGGGGATTTCGTAGCGATATATCTTTCCGTCTCCAGAGTGCCGTGTGCCAGGTTTTGATGAGGACTTGCGACCTGCGGTTTTGCGAACCGCTCGCAAGTCACCTGCGATGACTCCTCGCGGTCGCAGCTGGTGGCTTGCGCGCAAAAGAGGGCGAAACCGGAACGACAGGACGGTAGAGCTGGAGCTATCGAGGGATATAGAAATCTCTAAGTTATGGGGGGTATAAATCATCCAATTGATTAAAAATACCCCGATAAACCTATTATTTGATATGCTAGCTCCAAAGGAGATCGGAGTAGCATGCTTTTGTCCCCTAGAGAAGACTATCTGAAGAAGATTCGCGGCTTCTACCATGACAACGGGATGATTAATATCATCACCGGTGTGCGCCGCTGCGGCAAATCCTGCTAATGCTCTTGGTCATGGTCGTCCTCGAGCTCCTTTCGTCTCGAGGCTCCCTTGCGTGCCCGGCCGCGGGCGGCTCCCGGGGCGGTCGCCGCCGTCATTTCCTCCCGCTCCTCGACTCGATGTGGGCGTCCACGGACGCCCTCGACACCAGGAGCTTCCTTCCGAGCCTGTACGAGTCGATCTCTCCCGACCAGATGGGGTCGTACGCCTTGTTTCGGCTCGCCCTCATGTACTCCTGCATCTCGATCACCGTCATCCATTCGTCGCGGTCC
>ERZ827108.2616-NODE-2616-length-17939-cov-3.533550_pt1 | contig 17939 bp, 17 predicted proteins | sample MGYA00519921_ERZ827108 | MGnify/ENA primary metagenome ERZ827108 (study PRJEB31778, sample SAMEA3449258) | human gut metagenome | biome: human gut; feature: human-associated habitat; material: faeces | place: United Kingdom | collected 2010/2012 ... | reverse complement strand
TCAAAGCCGGTAAGATCGAGTACCGTCTCGACAAGACCAACATCATCCACTGCCCCATCGGCAAGGCTTCCTTCGGTGCAGAGAAGCTGCTTGAGAACTACACCGCTCTCATCACCGCCATCCTGCGCGCGAAGCCCGCGACCGCGAAGGGCCAGTATATCCGCAGCTGCGTGACCGCCACCACCATGGGCCCCGGCATCAAGATCAACGCCCAGAAGCAGCTCTGATTTCGGATCATAAAAAATCGTCGAATGAAAATTCGGCGATTTTTTTATTCACAAATTGTTCAAGATAGTTTCAGGTTCTTTTCAGAATTCCGTGATAGGATACAGCCAAGAAATGAAACAAGAGGTGTTTTCCATGTACGAGAACAACGATCCCAATACCGAAAATAACGAAAGCAGCACGTACCGGTACACGCCGGAGCGCGGCACGCAGAGCGATTATACCGCGGGGGCGCATAACGCCGATTCACAGTACTCTTCCGGTCCGCAGAGCGGCTGCATTCCCGGCAGCTATTCGTATTCCCCCGAGCCGCCGAAGAAAAAGAAGAAACTCTCCGCCGGAAAGATCATCGCCATCGCCCTCGCGTGCGCGTTGCTGGGCGGATGCCTCGGCGTCGGCGCAACGCTTCTGCTGCGCAATAACACGGAAAACCAGACTCCCTCGACCGGCACGACTATGTACGTCGGCGAGCGGCAGACCGAAAAGGTGAATACCGCGCGTACCGATACCTCCGAGAAGCTTACGCCGCGCGAGGTATATGCGCAGAATGTGAATTCCACCGTCGGCATCACGACCTCGATCACGACGAACTACTGGGGCTATCAGACAACGAGTGCCGCTTCCGGCTCCGGCTTCATTCTGACCGAGGACGGCTACATTCTCACAAACTACCACGTGATCGAAAACTCCAGCAGCGTGCAGGTAACGACTTACGACAACACCTCCTACAGCGCCTCGATCGTCGGCTATGACGAGAGCAACGACATTGCCGTTCTCAAGATCGACGCTACCGGTCTCACGCCGGTCGTGCTTGGCAGCTCCGATGATCTTTATGTCGGTGACGAGGTCATGGCGATCGGCAACCCGCTCGGCGAGCTGACGTTCTCGCTCACCGTCGGCTACGTGAGCGCGCTTGACCGCGAGGTCACGCTCTCCTCCGGCACAACGATGGATCTCATCCAGACCGACGCCGCCATCAACTCCGGCAACTCCGGCGGCGCGCTCTTCAACAGCTACGGCGAGGTCGTCGGCATCACGAACGCCAAGTACAGCTCCTCCTCTTCTTCGGGCAGCGCGTCCATCGACAACATCGGCTTTGCCATCCCGATCAACCACGTGAAGAACATCATCACGAGCATCATTGAAAAGGGCTATATCGTCAAGCCGTATATCGGCGTTTCCGTCACGACCGTGAGCAGCGAAATGGTCAGCTACGGTCTCCCGCAGGGCGCGGCGGTCAAGGCCGTCAGTGAGAACAGCCCCGCTGCGGAATGCGGACTGAAGATCAACGACATCATCACCGCCATAAACGGCGAGGAGATCACAACGAGCAGCGAGCTTGTGAAGATCGTCTCCGCCAGTCAGCCCGGCGACGAGATGACGCTCACCGTCTACCGGCAGGGTGAGAGCGAGCAGCTTACGCTCACGCTCACCGTCGGCGAGCAGCAGAAGAGCGCTCTGGCCGATCCCACGTCGTCCTCGAACCAGCAGCAGTCCTCCGGTTCCTACGGCGGCTTCCCGTTCGGCTTCGGCTATGGCTACGGCGGCTAAATCATCGCCCCTATTGAAAAAAAGCAAAGGCTCTGTTTCTCCGGAAACAGAGCCTTTTCTTCTTATTTGCGGAGCACCGATTTTCCCATGAACTTCCAGGTGTCCTTATGGCCGCCGTAACGCATCGCTTTCCGGCAGCCGGGGATGTCCCAGCAGAGAGTGCCGAAAAGCGCCGTCACGCCGTGATCAAACCAGATCGGCGATACCGGAACGCTCGGCCCGCTCAACGCTACGATCTGTGAGTCGCGGCAAAGCTCAAGGATGTGCGGCATCGTGCCGTTTGTGAGCGCCATGCCGGTGATGACGACGACATCGGAGCCGGGGAGCAGCCGGTCTTCCTCCCGTTCCGGATAGTCGCCGGGGCGCGGATCCTTTTCAAACACGCGCAGCTCCCGCATGCCCGCGAGCTTTTCGCCGCCGCGAAAGTGGCCTATCGTAGAAACGAGCTTCCCGGCGCACTCCGCTTCCAGCGTGCGGAACACGTCGCCCTCGTCGATCTCCGGCGGATAGAGCGTAACGCCGAGGGCCTCCATGCTCTCGCGCCGGTTGAACCATGCGTTCACCGCCGCGCAGCCGAGCGCCGAGAGCGCCATATCATCCGAGCCGAGCTGCGCTGCAAGATCGCGCAGCGGCTTTCCCAGCCAGTCCGTACAGACGACCGCGTCGCCATACGGTTTTTTCCCCGGCAGCGGCAGCGAGGCAAGCCCCGCGCCGCCCTCCGTTTCCACATATGCCTGATACCGCCCGCGCACCGCCATGGTAACGCGCAGATGCGCCGGTACGGAAGAATTAAACGCTTCATAAAGTTCCATACGGATTGTACCTTGCCTTTCTGTTTTCGCCGGAGTATAATTAATTTCAGTATACAGGAATTTACCGCATATCACAAGTCAGGAGGAATACCCATGCGAAGGATTTTTTCCAAGCTGCTTTATGAAATCGAAGAAGAGCGCAATACTATGCTCGTAACAGTCATCGCCGATCGCGGCAGCGCGCCGCGCGGCGCGGGCGCGGCGATGCTCGTCGGCGAAAAAGGCCGCATCACCGGCACGATCGGCGGCGGTGCCGTGGAATATCAGTCGGAGAAAAAGGCGATGGAGCTTCTCAAAGCCGGTGAGAGCGCCGTGCATGAGTTTGTGCTCCGGCCCAACGATAAAGAGGACATCGGCATGCAGTGCGGCGGCGATGTTACGGTGCTCTTCGAGTATGTGAGCGCCGACGATCTCCGCTGGAGCCTGCTTGCAGGCGCCGTGTGCGACCGTATCGAAGCAGGCAAGCACGGCTGGCTCGTCCTCCCGCTCGACGGCAGTGTGCCGAGCCTGTACGGTGAGGAAGGCCTTCTCTGCGGCGAGGGCGTAAGCGAGGCAGAGCGCGCCGCGCTCTGCGCGACGCATACGGTCGTCACAAGCACCTATTACGCCGAACCGCTGCCGCTCTTCAACCGTGTTGTGATCTTCGGCGGCGGCCACATCACGCAGGCGCTCACACCCATGCTCGGCGCGGTGGATTTCCGCTGCGTCGTGCTCGATAACCGTCCGGCCTTTGCCGACATTTCCCTCTTCAAGGGAGCCGAGGACGCTATGGTCTGCGATTATGATAACATTGCCGAGTCCGTAACGCTCACCGCTGAGGACTATGTTGTCGTGATGACGAACGGCCATTCCGGCGATCTCATTATCGAGGAGCAGGTGCTCCGCTTGCCGCACGCCTATCTCGGCGTTGTCGGCTCGCGCAGCAAGATCGCATTCGTCAACAAAACGCTCATGGACCGCGGCATTCCGGAGGAGGCGCTAAAGGCCGTGCATACGCCGATCGGCACGCCCATTCGCGCCGTCACCCCGGCAGAGATCGCCGTGAGCATTCTCGGTGAGCTGATCCTCTGCCGCGCCGAGATCCGCGAGGGCGAAATGCCCGCGCACCACGGCTGCCCGATGCACGGATAAGCAGCATATATCCCATAAACTCATACGTACATAAGATCATCCCCCGCGGACATCGTCTGCGGGGGATGATCCATTTGTCTTTTCAAACCGCTCCCCCAGCGAAGCGGGGGTTGTTTGAAGGCTTTAGCCCAGCATGGCCGCGGCTTCTTCCGCGGTCAGGTCGTAGTTCCAGAAGACCTTATAGATCTCCTGCGCCTTGGCGGTCATGTCGTAGTCATAGACCTCCGGGTACAGCAGATTGCCGAGCCACCACACACCGAGGATCATGTTCATGGACGGGGGCGCGGACAGCCAGCAGTAGGGATCGCACGGCACGGTATAGACCCTGCCGTCCTTCACGGCGCGCAGCTCCTGCCACGCGGCCTCGGTCTCAATAATCTCCAGAGCCGCGGCGTCGGTCACGAGGACAACGTCGGGATCAAAGTTGTAGAGCTGCTCCATGTTGATCATGTTGCCGCCGCCCTTGTTGCTGACATCCTCGAGCACAACGGCGTTCTTCGCGCCGACAATACCGAGCACCTGCGCCTGAGAAGAGCCCTCGGCGTTCGTGCCAAGAGGATCGCTGCCGGAGCTGTAGAGCACGGAGAGCTGCTGATCCTCCGTGATCTTCGCGCTGTTTTCGGCGGCCATGGTCATGGTCTCCTCAACGAGCTTGGCAAGCTCTTCGCCGCGCTCCTCCTTGCCGAGAATGGTGCCGAGCGTGCGGAAGGCGTCCGCCAAGTGGGCAAGATCGGCTTCAATGAAGACGCAGGGCAGACCGGTCTGCTCCTGAAGCGCCGTCAGATCGTCCGCAATGGACTTTTTGAAATCGCCGAGGTCGATGATGACCTCCGCGCCGGTGGCGAGAAGCTCTTCAAGATTCAGCGTGGCCTTGCCGCCGTACAGCTGGCCGGTCACAGGCAGATCGGCGATGCCGTCATAAAGATACGGGACCTGATTTTCGCTCACCTTGGTGCCGGCGCAGACGAGCTCTTCGGGCGCGAACGCCGCAAGGATCATCGTGGCGACCGTGCCGCTGGGAGCGATCTTCGTGATGTTGGCAGGCAGCTCAACTTCGCGTCCGCACGAATCGGTGAACATGACCGTTTCGGCAGCGGGCTCTTCCGCCGGGACTTCCGTTGCAGCAGGCTCTTCCGTCGCCGCGGGTGCGGGCTCCGCGGGAGCCGGTTCCGCCGCGCCGCATGCGGCAAGGCTGAGCAGCATCACCAGTGCAAGAAGCAGGGCAAGTGTTTTTTTCATGGATGATCTCCTCTCGTTATATTCTCTCGTGAGAATATTTTCGCGTGAAGTAAATATACCAGATTTCGTGTCATTCTGTCAATTGCTTTTTCGTCGTCGCTATGCTACATTACATATGACATCTGTCGGCAAAAATCGGGGGTTAATTTATGCGTCGTTTTACTCGTCTCACCGGCGCTCTGCTCGCACTGCTGCTCGTCTTTTCCGTTCTTTCCAGCTGCAGCGGCGCTGCGCCGGACGTGCCGTCCTGCACTGCCGCCCCCGCTGCGGACGCCGTCCCCGCGGCAGACGCCCCGTCGGATGCCGAAGCGGACGCCGTCTCTCCGGGCGAGTCGGACAAGTCCTCCCCGGCTGCGCTCGACGAGGGCGGGGAGTATACCTCGGCGGAGGATGTGGCGCTCTATCTGCATCTCTACGCTCATCTGCCGCAGAATTTCATCACCAAAAAAGATGCCCGCGCGCTCGGCTGGAACGGCGGCGGGCTGGACGATTACGCCGACGGCAAATGCATCGGCGGCGACCGGTTCGGAAACTACGAAGGACTTCTGCCGGACGCGCCCGGGCGGGAGTACCATGAGTGCGATATCGACACGCTGCACGCCGCCTCGCGCGGAGCGAAGCGCATCGTATACTCCAATGACGGGCTTATCTATTATACCGAGGATCACTACGAGAGCTTTATATTGCTTTATGGCGAAGAATGATGTTCTTTTGATCGATTCTTTCTATATTTTATCTATTTCATTTCCGCTTTCGTGTGCTATAATACGATTTGGTTTTTAAATGTCTTCTTGTGTAATGTGAGGAAAATTCATGGATCAACCTATTGTGCAGGGGCTGCTCACTTTTCTCGGCGGTGCCGTCGTTGCTGGTCTCAACGCCCTGCTCTCCGCCCGGCTGCTGGACAAAAAGCCTGCGGCTTTTGCTTCGTTCTCCGCAGTACGGCAGCTGTTCAATGTTGCCTATCTTGTTCTGGTTTTCTTTGGTTCGCGCGCTCTCGGCTGGGACGTTACGGCGCCGCTCGTCGGCGCGGCGCTCGGTCTGACCGCTCTTTCCATGGTTTTTGCCATGCTTCTGGCACGGCGCAACGATAAAAAGTCCAAATCCGCCGCGGCGGATAAGAAGGGAGAAGATCTCAATGGGTGAATCCCGTGTTGTGATCCCGATTTTCGGAATTCTGGATGTGACCGGCGAGGTGATCGGCATGTGGGTCGTGCTCGCAGCCGTCGCCGTGATCTCGCTGCTCGCCACGCGCCATATGCGCGAGCGGCCCGGCAAATTCCAGAATGTGATCGAAACGGGCGTTGAATACCTCGACAACTATTTTGCCGGTATTCTCGGAAAAAAAGAGTCCCGAAAACACTTCCTGTTTCTCGGCTCGCTCTTCATCTTCATCATTTTCGGCAACTACACCGGGCTCATCCCCGGCGCCGGTCTGACGGACTACTGGAAAGCGCCGACCTCGTCGCTTTCGGTAACGCTTGGTCTCGGCATCATCACGTTTTTCTACCTGCAGGGCTCAAGCATCCATGCGCACGGCATTCTCGGCTATCTCAAGCGCTTTATTTCCCCCATCGCGATCATGCTGCCGCTGCTCCTTCTGGATGAGTTCATCAAGCCCGCGTCGCTGGCGCTGCGTCTGTTCGGCAACATCTTCGGCGAAGAGACCGTCACGGAACAGCTCTATGAGATCCTGCCCATCGGCGCGCCGATCGTGATGATGGTGCTCTCGCTGCTCTTCTGCGCGCTGCAGGCCATCGTTTTTACGACGCTCGTTTCCATTTATCTGCAGGAGGCCACCGAATAACGGCGCGTCTCTTAAGATCAAGAAAATAAAGAATATTTTTGTAAGGAGATACACTACCATGACTGATTCCGCCATCATTGCTATTGCCGCCGCCATTTCCATCGCCTTCAGCACCATAGGTCCCGCTATGGGACAGGGCAAGACCGCCGCCGCCGCCATGGAAAGCATCGCCCGCCAGCCCGACGCCGCCGGCGATATCCGCTCCTCGCTCATCATCTCGATGGCCATGATGGAGGCACTCACCATTTACGGCCTGCTGATCGCCTTTATGCTCGTCGCCAAGGTCTGAGAGGCGCGCAGCTATGACGATCGAACCATCTCTCATCGTATGGACGGTTCTATGCTTTCTCGCGCTGGTGCTCATTCTGAAAAAACTGCTCTTTCAGCCCATGCTGACCTTTATGGATACGCGCAATGCGAAGATTGAGGCCGCGCGAAAGGCGAAGGAGGACGCACGCACGGAATACGAAGCGGAAGCGCGCCGCCTTGCCGACGAGCGCGCTGCGCAGGAAGCGCAGCTGCGTCAGTCCGGCGCGGAGGCGCTTGAGCACGCGCAGGAGGAACTGCGCCGTGAAACGACGCAAAAGCGCGCCGAGGCCGCGCAGCGGCTCGCAGAAAACCGCACCGCGCTCGCCGAAGAATCCGAGCGCATCACCCGTGAGCTGGAACCGCAGCTCTCCGATCTGGCGCTTGATCTCGTGAACCATCTGCAGCACTGGCAGGACGATCGCCACTCCGCCGTAGATGCGGAGACGATCGCGGCGCCGTATGCCGACATAGAGCATCTCACCGCCGGTGAGCATACGAATGCTACTACGAACAGGACGAAATGATTATGCGTTTTGTATATGCCGTTATCAATCTTCTGATCCTTGCGGGGCTCATTTATCTCGTCGGACGAAAATCCATCGTGAAGATCTTCCGCTCCCGCCGGGAGAAGATCGCGCGTGAGCTGGACGAAGCGGAAACGCCGTTCGCTCCCGAGCCGCTGCCGGAGATGCCCGCGCCGGACGACACGGCGCTCAAGTCCGAGCTGGCCGCGGCGGAAAAGGACGGAAAGGCCGCTCTTGCAGAGCTCGATACGCAGTATGAGGCGGACGCTGCCGACCAGCGCCGCGAAATGCTCTTTACGACCCGCGCGCAGATCATTGAGCAGGTTCTCACTCTCGCCGAGCAGCACATGCGCTCGGCGGAATATCAGGCTTCCAAGCTTGCCCGTCAGAACGAGGCAGTCGAGCAGATCCTCGCGCAGATCCATCTGACGCCCGGCGACGTTTCCTACATCTCCCGCAAGGGCGTGCTGTATGTGACGCTCACCTCCGCCGCCGTGCTTCCCGACGAGACTGTCGAGAAGGTGCGCAAGCGTGCTGAAGCGCTCGTCGCCGCCGCCGGTGGGAAGATCTCCTACTGGGTGCGGCAAAAGGAAGAGCTGATCGGCGGGCTGCAGCTCCGCATCGGCGATACGATCTACGATTACACCATCTCCAACAAGCTCTACCGTCTCGGCAAGGCGCTCAACGACCGGCCTCTCACGGAGACGGACGCGGATTCCATCCGCGCCGGTATGCTCGACGCTGTGCGCCATATGAAGCTCGGCATCGACGTGTTCCAGGTCGGCCGCGTGCTCAGCGTGTCGGACGGCATCTGCTGGATGGACGGTCTCGCCGACATCATGTACGGCGAGCTGGTCGAGTTCGTCAACGGCGAGCGCGGCATGGTCATGGATATTCAAGCCGACCGCGTCGGCTGCATCATCTTTGGCCGCTACGATCATGTGGACAGCTACAGCCGCGTGCGCCGTCTGAACAAGATGGCAAGCGTGCCCGTCGGCGAGGCGATGCTCGGCCGCGTTGTGGACGCGCTCGGCAAGCCCATCGACGGCCGGGGCCGCATCTGGAGCACCGAGACTCGCCCCATCGAATTCCAGGCGCCCGCCATTCCCGACCGGCAGTCGGTCTCCGTGCCGCTGCACACCGGCATCAAGGCGATCGACGCACTCGTGCCCATTGGCCGTGGCCAGCGTGAGCTCATTATCGGCGACCGTCAGACCGGCAAAACTGCCATCGCTATCGACGCCATTCTCGCCCAGAAGGGGCAGAATGTGCTCTGCATCTATGTTGCCATCGGCCAGAAGCGCGCCACCGTTGCGGAGATCGCCGCGCGGCTGGAAGCCGCCGGTGCGATGGAGTATACGACGATCGTGTGCGCCACGGCGTCCGATTCCGCGTCGCTTCAGTATATCGCGCCGTTTGCCGGCGCGGCGATGAGCGAGTATTTCATGTACAAGGGCCGCGACGTGCTGATCGTGTACGACGATCTCTCCAAGCACGCCGTAGCGTACCGTGAGATTTCCCTGCTGCTGCACCGTCCTTCCGGACGCGAAGCGTACCCCGGCGATATCTTCTATCTGCATTCCCGTCTGCTCGAACGCGCCGCGCGCATCAACGCCGAGGCCGGCGGCGGCAGCGTCACGGCGCTGCCCGTCATCGAGACGCAGGCGGGCGATATCTCCGCTTACATCCCGACGAACGTCATTTCCATCACCGACGGCCAGATCTTCCTCGAAACTGACCTCTTCAACGAGGGCCAGCGCCCGGCGGTCAACGTCGGTCTTTCGGTCTCGCGTGTCGGCGGCGCAGCGCAGACGAAGCTCATGAAGCAGGTCGCCTCCTCGCTGCGCACGGGTCTTGCCCAGTACCGCGAGCTTGCCTCCTTTACGCAGTTCGGCTCCGATCTGGACGAGACGACGCGCAAAACGCTTGCCGCGGGCGCCAAGATGATGGCCGCTCTCCGGCAGGACCGCTTCTCTCCCCTTCACGACTGGCAGCAGGCACTGCTCATCTTCGCCGTGTCCGGCGGCTACGCCGACAAGGTGGAAGCGGATGATCTCAACGACTTCTCGTCCCAGCTCTTCTCGTGGTTCATCACGAAGGAGCCGGCTCTCACCGAAACGCTCAAAACCGGCAGAAAGCTCGACGACGATACCAGAGCCGCGCTCCATGCCGCGCTCACTGCGTTTGCGGAGGCGCTCTGATGGCAGGACTGCAGCAGCTCAGAAAGCGGCTGAAAAGCATCCGCGCCACCGGTCAGCTCGCCGAGGCGATGCGCACCGCCGCCACGATCAAGTACTCGCGCGTGAGCAAGGTCCGCGAGGAGTTCACTCCCTATGCCAGCGGCAGTGCCGACATGCTCTCGCTGCTCGGCCGGTTCGGGATCTGCCGCGAAGCGGACAGGATCTCGCCGAAGAACTGTCTTGTTCTGTTCGGCAGCAACCGCGGGCTTTGCGGCGGCTTCAACGCCGAGCTTTTCCGCTTCATGGACCGGGCGCTCGCCGCCGAGGATGAAACGCCGCACATCATTTCGTGCAGCCGCAAGGCGAGCGCATATCTTCGCGAGCGCTCGCTCGCCTATGAGGAGTTCATTCTCTCCGATGTGCCGGATTACGAAGAGACGCACGCGCTCTGCGAGCATCTGAAAAAGCTCTATACCACGGGCGCGGTGAACCGCGTGCGGCTCATTTACCAGAGCTACCGCAACATGCTCTCGCAGGAGCCGACCGACCGGCAGATCCTGCCTGACCCGGAGTCGCATAAGACCGCGAACCCGGATGGCATTTTGTATCTGCCGAGTCCCGCCGCCATCGGCGCGCGGCTCGCGCTCACCTGTCTGAACAACGAAGTATTTGCCGCGGCGCTCGACAACGCCTCCGGCGCGCAGGCCGCCACGCTCATGGCGATGCGTTCCGCCTGCGACAGCGCGACGGAATCCGCCGCCAAACTGGAAACCACCATCAATCGCCGGAGACAGGCGGACGTCACCGCCAGCGTCATTGAGATCGCCTCCGGCAATCTGCAGCAAGGAGAGTAGCTTATGTCCGCCGGAAATATTGGTACCATATCTCGCATCAGCGGCCCCGTTGTGGACGTGCATTTCCCGGAACACAGCAGCGTCCCGGATATTTTTCACGCCGTCGAGGTCACCATCAACGGCAGCGTTCATGTGCTTGAATGCCTGCAGCAGCTCGGAAACGGCGAGGTGCGCTGCATCTCCATGCGCCCGACGGACGGCATGTCCCGCGGCATGGAAGCCGTGGATACCGGCGCACCGATCTCCGTTCCGGCGAGCGAGGGAATGCTTGGCCGCATGATCAACGTCACCGGCGAGCCGATCGACCGCGCTGGTCCGATCCCCGCCGCCGACCGCTGGCCGATCCACCACCGCGCGCCGGACTTTGTCGACGTTGTCCCCGCCGGGGAGGTGCTGGAAACCGGCATCAAGGTCATCGATCTGATGACGCCATATGCCAAGGGCGGCAAGATCGGTCTTTTCGGCGGCGCCGGTGTCGGCAAGACCGTCCTCATCGAAGAGCTGATCCGAAACATCGCCTTTGAGCACAACGGGTACTCCGTGTTTGCCGGTGTCGGCGAGCGCTCCCGTGAGGGCAACGACCTCTGGAACGAAATGAAGGAGTCCGGCGTTATCGACAAGACCGCGCTCGTCTTCGGCCAGATGAACGAGACCGCGGGCGCGCGTCTGCGCGTTCCGCTCGCCGGCCTCACGATCGCCGAATACTTCCGCGAGCATTCCCACAAGGACGTGCTGCTCTTCATCGATAACATCTTCCGCTTTACGCAGGCGGGCAGCGAGGTCTCCGCGCTGCTCGGGCGTATGCCCTCCGCCGTCGGCTATCAGCCGACGCTGGCCTCTGAAATGGGCATGCTGCAGGAGCGTATCGTTTCCACGAAGAACGGCTCGATCACCTCGGTGCAGGCGATCTACGTCCCCGCAGACGACCTCACCGACCCCGCCCCGGCGACTGCGTTCTCCCATCTGGACGCCACGACCGTCCTTTCGCGCAGCATCGTCGAGCTCGGCATCTACCCCGCCGTCGCGCCGCTGGAATCCTCGTCGCGCATGCTCACGCCCGACATCGTCGGCAAACGGCATTACCAGACCGCCAAGGAAGTGCAGCGCGTACTGCAGCGCTACAATGAGCTGCAGGATATCATCGCCATTCTCGGCATGGACGAGCTCTCCCCGGAGGATCGGAAAACCGTTTCCCGTGCGCGCCGCGTGCAGCGCTTTATGTCCCAGCCGTTCCACGTGGCGGAGAGCTTCACCGGCATGCCCGGCAAGTTCGTGCACATTGAGGACACGATCAAGGGCTTTGAAGCCATTCTCGGCGGCGATTGCGACAACATCCCGGAGCAGGACTTCCTCATGGCAGGTTCCATTGAGGACGTATACGCCAAGGGCCGCTGAAAGGGTGGGATAACGGCATGACCGGAAAAACAAACGATTCCACCGCACCGCTTGAGCTCATTGTTCTCACGCCGCACGGCGAGGCCGTTGACGTTCACTGCGACAGCGTACACCTCACGGTCTGCGATGATGAGACCGGACACGGGGGCGGCCAGGTCGGCTTTCACCGCGGCCATCTTCCGGCGGTGCTCGCGCTGGGCGACGGCCCGGCGGACGCGCTGCTGCACGGCGAAGCCGTATTTCACACCGTGGTGCACGGCGGTTTTGCCTCCGTGCGGAACGATGTGATCCGCGTCATTACCGACAGCGCCGTGGAAACCGAAGAAAAACCCGATACAGAAAATGAGGACTGATGCATTCTGCATCAGTCCTCATTTTTTGCTTGTATATACCGCTTTTCGCGGCTGTGGCAGGAAAAGAGGAGTATCTGCCGGTGCTGCGCCATCTCGGCGAGATAGTCGAGCGCATGGCCCATACGCGCATCGTCAAAGTTGATGAGCGCGTCATCGAGGACGATCGGGCAGGGATCCTCTCCGCCGAGGAGCATGTCGCACAGCGCGAGCCGCAGCGCCAGATACAGCTGATCGGCTGTACCCCGGCTGAGGAAGGCGCTCTCATGGAGCACCGGTTCCCCGGCGCAGCGGACAAGCGCATTCAGCTCGCGGTCGAGCGTGAGCTCCGTATACGCTCCGCCGGTCAGCCGGGAGAGCACCGACGCGGCGCTTTTTGCCAGCGCCGGGGAAAACTCCGAGCGCATCTCTTCATCGGCAAGCGCCAGCTCGTCGAGCGCGGCGGTCAGTGCCTCCAGCTCAAATTCCACACGTTCGTGTTCCGCTTCCAGCTCACGCAGGCGGGTTTTCCAGACCAGCGGATCGCCGAGCGTATCGAGCCGTCCGCGCAGGCGGGCCGTCTCCTCACGGAGAAGCTGCTCCTTCTTTTCGTTTTCCGACATCTGGCGGAGCGGCGCGGCATCGCCGCCGAGGATCGCCGTGAGTTCCTGATGGAGCCGCAGCTCCTTTTCGGCAAGGCTCCGGGCGTATTCGCGCTCTTCCTCCGCCGCATGGGCGAGCGCGTCGGCCTCTTCCCATTGCGCGTAATACTCGTCGAACCGTTCCGGAATATCCTCCGGCGCTTCGGCGCCGTACCGGTTCAGTATCTCATGGAGCACCCGGTTGGCATCGGCACGGTCACGCGAACGGAAAGCCGATACGATCCCCACCGCCGCGAGCGCGAGAAGAGCCGCGGCAGCACCGATCCAGAACACGCTGCGGAAAAAGCCCGCGGCAGCGAAGCCGCCGGCGAGAAGAACAAGCAGTATCCATACCCACCGTCCCATGCCGGGTGCGTTTGCCGCGCGCTCGGCTTTTTTCGCCCGCCGTTCGTCGTCAAAGGCTCGGTTTTCCGCCGTCTCGTCAGGCTCTGCGCCGCGGAGGATCCCGGTGCGAAGCGCCTCGTCTGCCGCGGCAGACGCCTGCTCACGCCGCGCGGCCTCGCTTTCGGCCTTTTCACGCGCCGCGCGGCAGGCTTCGAGCTGCGCCATCGCATCGGCGCGCCGCTTTTCCTGCGCTCCGGCGAAATTTTTCTGGGCATTTGCGCTGTGGAGCCGGGCGTTTTCCGCCAGTTCCTCCGCGCGCGCGAGCTCCTCGGCAGTTTTGTCGATAGCGGCGAGCTTTTCTCTCACCGCCGCCATTTCCGCTTCCAGCTCCGGCAGGCGGCCGCCGGTACGGTAACGGCACTTTCGCTGCAGTGCGCGCAACCGCGCCTCCGCCTCCGAAAACGAGCCGCTCTCCTCCCCTGCCGTGACAAGCGAGGCGATCTTCTTTTCAAGCTCCGCGCCCTGCTGCACGCCGAGCCCCGCCGGGCCGATGAACGCCGTGCGCTCAAATACCGGCAGTGACGCGCCGGTGAGCGTTTCTCCGGCATTCTCTCCGGTAAGGTCGAGAACCGGCTGACCGGAGCGGGAATACACAGCGGAAAAGACACGCATGGGCGCCGAGGGAATGCGCGTCGAGCGCGAAAGGGTAATGTCCTTCCCGCCGAACGTGATCTCCATCGTCCCCGCCATCGGGGAACCGCTCCACGGAGCGTACAGCACCTTGTCCGGCTTTTTCCCGGCGCGGCCGCGCTGGGCGGTGTCGATGCCGTAGAGCATGGCGCGCAGAAACGCGCACCACGTTGTTTTTCCGTATTCGTTGGGCGCTTCAATGATATTCAGCCCCGGTGACAGCTCAAGCGTGCGGTTTTGCAGCACGCCGAAGCTCGCCGTCATTTTCCGCACGATCACAGCCGCACCTCCCAACCCTCAAGCGCGGCAATGCCGCAGCGCACGGCGCGCAGGAGCATTTTCTTTTCCTCCTCGGTCTGCGCGGCTTCGATACGCCGCTGCATCCGGCGCAGAAACCGCCCGGCGAGGCTGTCCTCCCCGGCGCGCCGCCAGAGATCGCGCGGCGGTACCGTTTCGTCCGAGAACGTGAGCGCGAAGAAATCCCGTTCCAGCGCCTGCCGGAGATAGGCAAGATCCGGCGCGGCAAAACTCTCGCCGGTCAGGATGATCTTATATACATCGTCCGCCGTGTCTTTTGGCAGCGCGGCGCGGATCGCGGCGAGAGCATCCGCCCCCGGCTCCACGCGCAGCTTTTCATACCGGCGCGCAGCGGTCGGGATGAAACCGGCTTTCACCGTTTCGCCGTCAATATCGATCTGCAAAATTCCCTTTTCGCCGCACTCGTCAAAGCCGCGCCCCTCCGGACAGCCCGGCCAGGCATAAAAGCAGCTTCCGGCGCGGCGCAGGCCGCTCCCCAGATGGATATGACCGAGCGCGGCATATCGTATGCCGCTTTGTGAGATCTCCTCCTCCGTCACCGGGCAGTACGGCGAGCCGGCGCGGCCCGGCTCGGCATGCAGCACCAGAAGCTGCGTTACGCCCTCCTCCGCCGGGGCATGAAAGCCGCGCAGAAGAGCCTCGCACGAGGGCGACGTATACCCCGCGCCCCAGACGCGCGCGCCGAGCTCTGGCAGGAAAACGCTCTCCAAATGGGGCGTGCGGAAGATATGGACGTTATCCGAAAAGGGCAGGAGCGCATACGGCGAGCGCCGGGAGTACCAGTCATGGTTTCCCGGCGCAATAAATACGGGGACGCGCACCTTTCCGAGCGCGGCAAGCAGCGCCTCGCCGGTCTCGGCGTAGGCGCTGCCGCTGTCCAGAAGATCTCCGGCAAGGAACAGGAGATCGGCATTTCGCTGGTTTACCTCCGCCGCGATGCGCTCCAAAAGCGCTCTCTGCTCGCTGCGGCGGACGGATGCCTTTTCCGCGTCAAGCGATTCAAAAGGGGAATCGAGATGCAGATCGGCCGCATGAATGATCCGGATCATGGCGTTATGCGGATCGCTTCGACCGCGGTGCATGCGCCGGTCTCGGTATCGACGGTGAAAACCGCGCCCTCGAGCTTTCCGGGGCCCTTCGCCTGCTCGTACCGGCGCGGTGGATCGCCAAGGAATTTGCGGATGGACTGCTCCGGCGCGATGCCGAGCACCGATTCGCTCGGCCCCGTCATGCCGAGATCGGAAATGTATCCCGTGCCGCGCGGTAAAACCCGCGCGTCCGAGGTCTGGACATGCGTATGCGTGCCCCACACGGCGGAGACGCGCCCATCGAGAAACCAGCCCATGGCGAGCTTTTCGCTCGTCGCCTCGGCGTGCATATCAACGAGCACCATGCGCGTCTGATTTTCCGCGAGCAGCGCGTCCACCGTCGGGAACGGGTTATCGGTGTTCGTATCGAGAGAAAACCGCCCCAGAAGATTGATGACGCGGATGGGGCCGAACGGCGTTGTATACGTCGCATCGCCCCGGCCGGGGCACTGCGGGGCGTAATTGGCCGGGCGCAGGATGCGCGCCTTCTCGTCGAGATACGGCTGCAGTTCCCAGCGCGTCCATGTGTGGTTGCCGAGCGTCACAACGTCCGCTCCGGCGGCGAGAATGGCGTCCGCCTGCGCGGGCGTGATGCCGACAACGTTGGCGTTTTCCCCGTTCACAACGGTGAAGGAAACGCCCTTGAGCTTCTGGAGCGGCTTTAAATGCTCCTTGAGAAAGGCGAGGCCGGTCTGCCCGACAACGTCGCCAATGGCTAAAATATTGATCGTCATGCGTTTTTCTCTCCGTCCGTTCCGGATTCGTTCGTCCCGGCTTCGCCTGTTTCCGCTTCGCCGGTTCCCGTTTCGTCCCCGTCGTTCAGGTCATCCCCCACGGAGTTGAAGATATGGAAAATACCGCTCGAGTTGAGATCCATGATAATGGCGGCGGTGATCGGCAGACCAAAAAGACCGATAAGACCGCCGAAGAGCTTGGAACCGGCGTACATGCACGTGAGCGTTACGATCGGGCGCAGACCGACGTGCTTGCCGACGATCTTCGGCTCAATGATCTGGCGCGCGATTACAACGACGGCATAGATGATGAGGATGCCGAGACCGCGCATCGTGTTGCCGGTGAGAAGCGTGATGATCGACCACGGAAGAAGGATCATGCCGCTGCCGACGATGGGCAGCGCATCAAAAATGCCGATGAGGATACCGAAAAGCAGCGGGTTCCCCACGCCGACGATCAGAAGGCCGACGGTGATCTCCGCCACGGTGATGCAGAAGATGATGGCATAGGACTTGATGAACTGCCAGATCATCTCAAGGAACGAGTTCTTGACATTCACCGCAACGCGCAGCGGTTTTTCGGGCAGGTTTTTCCGAATGAAGAGCCTGATGCGGTCAAAGTCCACGGAAATAAAGACCGTGGCGATCAGGCAGATGATGCTGTTGAGCAATATGCTCGGCAGGCGGCTCGCAATGCCGGTGATGCCGCTGACGATCTTGCCGGAGAGGTTGGTGACCGTGCTGCCGAGATTGGAGATCATGCCGGGCAGGGCCTGCTCAATAGCGTCCATGATGGACACATCGAACCGTTCGCCTACCTCCAGCACCCAGTTATAGAGCTTTGTGATGCCGGGGAGGACGCTCTGTTCATAAAACGTCGGCGCGAACGACACAAAATCCACGATCGTATCGGTCAGGCGGACGACGATGAGCGTCAGAAGGCCGCCGACGACGATGAACAGCACAAGCACGCTGATGATGCCGGCCACATTGCGGTTCATATGGAATTTCCGCTTCACGAGGACCTTGTTCCCGTCCTTGCCGCGGACATAGCGCGTTTCCCGGCTCAGCGCGCGGGAGATCGGACGCACGACCGCCGCGAAAATGAACGCGAGGAAGATCGGCATCATTATGTTGATGAGGTACTTGAACACCAGGAAGATGATTGCAACGATCACCGCCCAGTACGCAATGTTGATAAGGAAGTTTACGCGGGGATTCGTTTCCCGTCTTTCTTCCATAAAATTCCCCTCCTTTCAGGGTATCACATATCGGCTGTAAGGAACGGCAGCGCGAGACGCTGCTCCTCGCCATCGAGCGTATATTCAATGCGCGGCATGCCGTCCATGCGTACACGCACGTTTTCGGCGTCCAGCAGCCGGCGCAGCTCGCGGTAGGTCTCGCGCTTTTCCTTGTCATAGGCGTTCATGTCGTCGGAGGTGAAGAACACGCTCCCGAGCAGCGCGTCGGCGCGCGCAAGCATCGTTTTCTGCCCGCCGGAGAGCTTGAGATTGTCGCTGCGGAGGAAGAACACATCCGGATCGTTCCCGAAAGCGCGGCCGTTCAAACCGCGGCGGAAGAGCGTATTTTCAAGCGAATGCTTTGTGGAGATGCGCTCGCGGTGTGCCATTTTCATAATAAATGAGCCGTCCCAGTCGAGCCCCACATCGCACCCGATACGGCAGTAGTCCACAAGCCCGAACGCAGGCATGAGCGGCGCGCCGCAGCCGATGATGAGATGCTCGCCGCACATCTCGCGCAAGAAAC
>ERZ827108.2606-NODE-2606-length-18004-cov-4.305755_pt1 | contig 18004 bp, 17 predicted proteins | sample MGYA00519921_ERZ827108 | MGnify/ENA primary metagenome ERZ827108 (study PRJEB31778, sample SAMEA3449258) | human gut metagenome | biome: human gut; feature: human-associated habitat; material: faeces | place: United Kingdom | collected 2010/2012 ... | reverse complement strand
AATTTTTAAAATTGACTTTTGTTTTTACTTAAAATCATCAAAATATATAAATTTTAATTTTTTTAAAAATTTAGTAAGATAGAAACATTTTCCTTGTTTAAACTATCAATTTATAGTAGAATTGGAAGTAGTTTTGGAGGTAATTATGATACAGACAAAAAATGTAACTTTACGTTTTGGAAAGCGTACTTTATTTGAAGATGTAAATATTAAGTTTACAGCTGGAAACTGTTATGGTTTAATTGGTGCCAATGGAGCTGGTAAAAGTACTTTTTTAAAACTTTTAAGTGGAGAAATAGAAACAACTAGTGGGGAAGTAATTGTTTCAAAAGGGGAAAGAATTTCAACATTAAAACAAAATCATTATGCTTATGAAGATTATACAGTAATGAATACTGTAATTATGGGAAATGCTAAACTTTATAACATTATGAAAGAAAAAGAAGAATTATATTCTCATACTGAGTTTACGGATGCAGATGGTATGCGTCTTGCTGAACTAGAAGGTGAGTTTATGGAATTAAATGGTTGGGAAGCAGAAAGTGAAGCAGGAGAGTTATTATCAAATTTAGGAATAGATGTATTACAGCATTATTCTCTAATGAGTGAAATTCCAGCTAAATTAAAAGTAAAAGTGTTACTTGCTCAAGCTTTATTTGGAAACCCTGATATTTTACTATTAGATGAACCTACCAATAACCTTGATATGGAAGCTATTAACTGGTTAGAAGAATTTTTAATTAATTATCAAAATACCGTAATTGTTGTTAGTCATGACCGTTATTTCTTAAATAAAGTTTGTACTCATATTGCTGATATTGATTATGGTAAAATTAAACTTTATATTGGAAACTATGACTTTTGGTATGAATCTAGTCAACTTGCATTAAAACAAATGAAAGAAGCAAATAAAAAGAAAGAAGAAAAAATAAAAGAACTACAAGATTTTATTGCTAGATTCTCTGCTAATGCTTCTAAAAGTAAACAAGCAACATCTCGTAAGAAAATGTTAGAAAAAATCGAACTAGATGAAATTATTCCATCATCAAGGAAGTATCCATATATTGATTTTAAACCAGAAAAACCATCTGGAAAAGAAATTCTAACAGTTAAAAATTTGTGTAAAACAGTAGATGGCAAAAAGATATTAAATAAAGTATCATTTTCTGTATTAAAAGGAGATAAAATTGCTTTTGTAGGAAATAATGATATAGCAAAAACGATGTTATTTAAAATACTAATGGGAGAAGAAAAATTTGATTCAGGTGAAGTAATCTGGGGAAAAACTATTACGAAATCTTATTTTCCACAAGATAATTCTGCCTATTTTAAAGATGATATCAATATTATGGAGTGGATTGGTAGATACTATCATATTGATGATGAAACTGTATTAAGAGGATTTTTAGGTAGAATGTTATTTTCTGGTGAAGATGTATTTAAAAAAGTACCAGTTTTATCAGGTGGAGAAAAAGCTAGATGTATGTTATCAAAATGTATGTTAGAAGCAAGAAATATGTTAATATTAGATGAACCTACTGCTCACCTTGATCTAGAAAGTATAACCTCTTTAAATAATGGATTAATAAAATATGATTCAGAATTATTATTTGCATCTCATGACCATCAATTTGTATCAACAATAGCTAATCGTATCATTGAAATATTACCAACTGGGGTAATAGATAGAAGATTACCATATGATGAATATTTAGAGAATAAAGAAGTTAAAAAATTAAGAGAAGAAGCTAAATAAAGGTAAAATAGTATAAATGGAGTATAAAGATGGATAAAGAAATGTTAGAAAAGGTAAAAAGTAATTTCCTTTTAAAAGAAAAAAATTTAAGTAAATATGCTACTAGAAGTGGTGATGCTATTCGTTTAAAAGAAGAAGACTTAGTAAATGAGATAAGACCCAGTTTTTATCATGATACAGATCGTATTATTCATTCTATGTCTTATACTAGATATATGAATAAAACACAAGTATTTTCTTTTAATACTAATGACCATATTAGTAAACGTATTATTCATGTACAATTAGTTAGTAAAATAGCTCGTACCATTGGAAGAAGTCTAAATTTAAATGAAGATTTAATTGAAGCAATTGCGTTAGGCCATGATATAGGACATACTCCTTTAGGACACCCCGGCGAAGCTATTTTAAATGAAATCTCTATGCGTGAATTAGGTACTATGTTTAATCATAATATTCAAAGTGTTAGAAATTATTTAGTATTAGAAAATAATGGAAATGGAAATAACTTAACTGTACAAACATTAGATGGTATTATGTGTCACAATGGGGAAATGCCTTTAAATATCTATGAACCTATGCCTAAAACAAAGGAAGAATTTTTAGAAGAATATGAGAAATGTTATACCGATAAAGAAACATTAAAAAAAATAAGACCTATGACATTAGAAGGTTGTGTTGTTCGTATTAGTGATATTATAGGTTATATTGGTAGAGATATAGAAGATGCTATTCGTATTGGGGTATTAAAAAGAGAAGATGTTCCAGAAAATATTAAAAATGTTTTAGGAACTACAAACAAGGAAATTGTGAATACAATTATCCTAGATATAGTAGCAAATAGTTTTGATAAACCATATATTAAATTAAGTGATTCTATTTTTAAAGCTATTTTTGATTTAAAAGAATTTAATTATAAATATATTTATAGTAAGGCAAATACAGATAGTCAATTAGCATTATATAAAGATGGTATGAATATGTTATTTAAGAGATACCTACATGATATTGAAACAGAAAATAAAGAAAGTGATATTTATAAGACATTCTTAAATAATATGTCAGATGAATACTTAAAAGAAAATAGTCCTAAAAGAATGATTATAGATTATATTGCGGGCATGACAGATGAATATTTTTTAAACCTTATTCAAAAATAATGTTATTGGACTGTCAACAAAAAGTGATTGACATTTAGATGATTTTGTGCTAAAATTTTAAAAGTATTCGCAAGTGGAGGTGCGTGTGATGAGTGCTAAAAGTCCTGTTTATTTAACCCAAAAGGGATTAGATGAATTAAAATTAGAATTAGATGATTTAATTAATGTAAAAAGACCTGCAAATATTCAATCTATTAAAGAAGCTCGTGCATTAGGAGATTTATCTGAAAATGCTGATTATGATGCTGCTAGAAATGAACAAGCTGTTTTAGAAGGCAGAATTAAAAAGATTGAACAAATGCTAGAAAATTATGAAATTATTGAGGAAACTTCAAAAGATAAGGTTGGTCTTGGTAGTACAGTTTCTATTCGTTATATAGATGATGATGAAGATGATGAATATATGATTGTAGGTAGTCAAGAAGCCGATCCATTTGCTAGTAAGATTTCTAATGAAAGCCCAATTGCCAAAGCTTTAATGAATCATAAAGTTGGAGAAAAGGTAACAGTAGAAAGTCCAAATGGTAATTATCAAGTAGAAATTACAGAAATCAAGTAAGATAGTTTTTGCTATCTTTTTCTTGTTTATGAAAGAAAATTAGGTTATAATAAATAGCGTATTGGAGGAATTAATATGGCAAAAGAAAAAAACACAAGTAAAAAAGAGTTAACAGTAATAATTGAAGGTGTAGAATGGACTACAGCTATTGATAATGCTTTTAAAGAAAAAGTAAAAACAGTTACTGTTGATGGCTTTAGAAAAGGAAAATGTCCAAGAGATATTTTTGAAAAGAAATATGGAAAGGAAACTCTTTATATTGATGCTGCAGAAAAGTTATTACCAACTGCTTATGAAAGAGCTATGGAAGAAAATAAAGATGTTATTCCAGTAATACAACCTCGTGTAGATATCAAATCAATTGATGAAAATAAAGTAGAGTTTGTATTTACTATTATTACTCAACCTGAAGTAAATATAAAAAAATATAAAGGTTTAAAAGTAAAGAAAGATAAAGTAGAAGTAACAAAAGAAGAAATTGAACATGAATTATCTCATCTTTTAGAAAAATATTCAGAATTAGTAGTAAAAGAAAATGGAACTGTTGAAAACGGTGATGTAGCTATTATTGATTTTGAAGGATTCAAAGATGGTGTAGCTTTTGATGGTGGAAAAGGAGAAAATTATTCTCTTGAAATTGGTTCAAATACTTTTATTCCTGGTTTTGAAGAACAATTAATTGGTATGAAAGCTGGAGAAGAAAAAGAAATTAATGTTACTTTCCCAGAAGATTATGCTGCTAGTGATTTAGCTGGTTGTGCTGTTATCTTTAAAGTAAAAGTAAACGAAGTAAAAACAAAAGAAGTAAGAGAATTAGATAAAGATTTCTTTGATGATTTAGGAATGGAAGGAATTGATTCTAAAGAAAAATTAGAAAAAGAAATTGAAGCTAATATTAAAGCAAACAAAGATGTGGATGCTGAAAATAAATATATTGATTCTCTACTTGCAGAAATTAGTAAAAATGTAGAAGTAGATATTCCAGAAGAAATGGTTGATGATGAAATTCATCACATGATTCATAGATTTGAAGACCAATTAAAAATGCAAGGAATAAGTCTTGATATGTACTATCAATTTACTGGTAGTGATGAAAATATGCTTCATAGTCAAATGGAAAAAGAAGCTTATGAACATATTTTATATCGTTTAACTTTAGAAGAAATTATGAAACTTGAAAAAGTTGAAGTAACAGATAAAGAAGTAGAAGATGAAATTAAATCTTTAACTGAAAAATATTCTATGAAAGAAGAAGATTTATTAAAAGCAATTGGTTCTAAAAATATGATTAAATATGATTTAGAGATGAGAAAAGTAATAGAACTTTTAAAAGAAGCTAACAAGTAGTTTCTTTTTTTTTTAACTCATGATATACTGAAAATAGAGGTTGATTAGAATGAAAAATAAAAAGAAAACAATTTTATTAGTAATCAGTGTAATCCTATTGATGATTCTAATTATTTTCTTAGTAGGTAGGAGTTTTGGTTTCTTTCAGTATATTAAGAAGGGTGAAAATATTAATTTAATAACGATTAGTGGAATTGAAACTAAAATTTTAAGTACAGATGATAATGTTTTGAATCTAGAAAATGCATATCCAATTAGTGATAGTGATGGATTATCTTTAACACCATTTGTATTTAGTATGACGAATACTTCTAGTAGAAACTTATCTTATACTATGAAAATAGAAATGGATACTGATAAGTTAAATAATTGTACATTAGAAGATGGTAGTAGTTGTCAAGCATTATCTACAAATGCCATTAAGTATTCCTATAAGAAAGATGATGGTACTTATTCTACTCCTAAAAATTTAGGGGCTAGTAATGATATTATTACGGGTGGCGTAATTAGTAGTAAAGAAACAATTACTTCTTCTATTATCTTATGGATTGATAGTGAAGCAGGTAATGAATATATGAATCAGTATTTTTTTGGTAAACTAATGATTACTGGTGAAGAGTATATTAATGATGGGGAATAATTAAAATCATAATATGTTATTAGAAATGGTAGTGTAAAAGTACTACCTTTTTTCTTAAATAATAACATATTGCTACAATCGAGTTTATCATAAATATTAAGTAAGATTCTATTTATAATACTTTTAAGCTTTAGCTCGATAATAAAAAATATAATTTAATAATTTATCAGTTTTTCATTCTATAATAATAATTTGAATAATTAAACTACCAACAATATCCAATGTAAAAAGTTGTATATATTGTTGCTTTTTTTTATTTAAATGTTATAATAAAAATCAGTTTTAGGGTGGTGAAAGTATGCAAGAGAATAATCTTCCTGTCTTGGTATTAAAAAATACAGTTCTTTTGCCACTTAACGAAGTAAGAATGGATTTTGATACGCCATTAGAAAAACAAATATTTTCCCTATCAGAGGGTTATTATGATAGTAATATTTTAGTAATTAATACAGATACAAATGAAGAAATTATTCAAGCTAGCAATCTTCCAAATATTGGCGTAGTTGGAAAAGTAAAATTACATATTGATTTACCAAATGGTAAGACTAAAGTTGTGGTATCTGGTATTAAAAGAGTAGAAATTATTGATTTTGTAAAAGGAGAACAAGTCTTAGAAGCTAAAGTAGCAGAAATTTTAAGTAATCCTATTTCTGAAAAAGAATATGAAGCTTATCTAAGAGCACTTTATAATAAAATAGAAAAATATCAAGAAGTAACTAATTTAAAAGATGATATTTTAAATGATATATTGAAAATGGATTCTTTAGAAGAATTAACAGATTGTTTAGTACCAATTTTACCTATATCAAATGAAAGAAAAATTGAATATGTATTAGAAACGAGTGCTATTAAAAGAGTAGAAATGATTCTATCAGATATTAATCATGATATGGAAATAGCTGAACTTGAAAGAATTATAGATGATAAATTATCTTATGAAATAGAAAAAAGTCAAAAAGAATATGTCTTACGAGAAAAAATTAGAGTGATAAAAGAAGAACTTGGCGATATTAATGATAAAGATAATGAGATTCAAAAATTAAGAGAACAAATTGAAAACTCAAAATGTAATATTAAAATTAAAGAACGACTTTACCTAGAACTTAATCGTTATGAAGCAATGACACCTAGTGCACCTGAAGTAGGAATGATTCGTACTTATATTGACTGGTTATTAGATTTGCCTTGGAATATTTATACAAAAGATAATAATGATTTAAACAAAGTAAAAGAAGTATTAGATAAGTCACATTTTGGTCTAGAACAAGTAAAAGAAAGAATTGTGGAATATTTAGCTGTTAAAAAAAATACGAATAGCTTAAAGAGTCCTATTATCTGTTTAGTTGGTCCACCTGGAGTAGGAAAAACTACTCTTGCTAAAAGTATAGCAGATAGCCTAAATCGTAAATGGACTAAAATATCAGTAGGTGGTATAAATGATGAAGCTGAAATTGTTGGTCATAGAAGAACCTATGTAGGAGCAGCCCCTGGACTTATTATTCAAGGAATGAAAAAAGCCGGTAGTTCTAATCCCGTCTTTATTATTGATGAAATAGATAAAATGACCAAAGATATTAAAGGTGATCCTGCAAGTAGTCTTCTAGAAATTTTAGATCCAGAACAAAATAAAAGTTTTTCTGACCATTATATCGAAGAAGAATTTGATTTAAGTCAAGTTATGTTTATCACAACTGCTAATTATTATGATCAAATTCCTAATGAATTAAGAGATCGTTTGGAAATTATTGAGCTTTCTTCCTATACTGAATATGAAAAACTAGATATTGCGAAAAACTATTTAATTCCAAGAGAGTTAAAAGAACATGGATTAAAGGAAGAAGAAGTAACATTTAGTGATGAAGTGATTTTAACTATGATAAGATCCTATACAAAAGAAGCAGGGGTTCGTGAGTTAACTAGAAATTTAGCAACTGTTTTAAGAAAAACTGTCAAAGAAAAAATGCTGGATCATAAAACAGAAGAAGTAACTATTACAGATTATAATATTGAAAAATATTTAGGAAAAAAGAAATATTTATGGACTGATGTTGATATTATTGAACATGTTGGTGTTGTAAATGGTCTTGCTTATACACCATATGGTGGTGATACTTTACCTATTGAAGCCGTTATGTTTCCAGGCAAAGGTAACATTGTGATGACTGGTAGTCTTGGTGATGTTATGAGAGAATCTGCTAATTTAGCATTAGATTATATCAAAGCAAACTATGAAAAATTTAATATTGATTATTCTTTATTTGAAAATAAAGATATTCACATTCATGTACCAGAAGGAGCAGTACAAAAAGATGGACCAAGTGCCGGAGTTACTCTAACAACTACTTTAATATCACTATTAACAGGTACTAGTATTCATACCAATATTGCGATGACAGGAGAAATGACTCTTCGTGGTAAAGTTTTAGCAATTGGTGGTTTGAAAGAAAAAGTAATTGGAGCTCATCGTAATGGTATTCGTACTATTTTTATTCCAAGTGCAAATGAAAAAGATTTAGATGAAATACCTAACGATATTAAACAAGAAATCAACTTTATTATGGTAGACCGTTATTTACAAATTAGTGAAAGACTTTTTAGAAAAAGAAAAGGAAAGAAGAAAAATGATCCAAGAAATATTAGGTTGTTGGTGGACTAAGTCAGCATTTTTAACAGCAACTAAAGAAGAAATATTAGCGTTAGCAAGTGACGAAACTAAATTAAACTATCTAGTCAAAAATATTAGTTTGATTTTAGATGATGATGATTTTTTCTATACATCACCTGAACTTATGGAAAAACTATGCTATCTTTTCTATGAAAAAAGATTTGCTTCTAAACATACAAAAGAAACAGTTACTAATTTAAATAGAATATTAGATACCATACATGAATATAAAAGTATGTCTAATTATGAATTAAACTCAAGAATTAAAAAATGGGTAAAAGAAGAAAGAAAAAATCATGGCGTTGATATCTATAAACTTGTTTTTCAGGGACCAGAATCTTTATATCAATTAATAAAAGAGGATTATTATAATGTTTTTTATATTAGTGGTAACGATTTAGAAAATAGAAAGTATTATACTTTTCATATATTAACTACTATAACTGCTATGCTTAGTAAGACTGTTGATATTGAAGAAATAGCTAAATACATTCCTAATATGGAACTAATCTGTGATACTACAGAAGTGTCAAATATTAAAATAAATATTATGATATCTAGAATTCAAAATAGGTTAGAATATTTGAATGATTATTATGAACAGTACAAAATATATCAAAAAGAAAAACAAAAGAAAAAAGAAATGAATAAAAATCAATTAGAAGACTAAAATTTAGTCTTTTTTTCATTCTATTACATAATATTCTAATAGAAAAGAGGGATATTATGAAGAAGGTTGTACCTTTTACAAAAACAATTTCGTTTAGAACTATGATAGCTGAGATTACTGATATTGAAGTTAATCATACTTTAGCATTAAATGAAAATCATGAAGTAGTGGGAGATATTTTAGTAGATGGAAAGTATAAAATGACAGATGCTAGTCAAATAGAAGAAGAATTTCATTATAAATTACCATTTACGATTGATATTGATGAAAGATACAATTTAGATAACTTAGAAATTATTATTAGCGACTTTTATTTTGAAATCATTAATGAAGAAGATCTAAAAATAAATGTTGAAATAGAAATGGACGGAATTGAAGAAAATAAACTTCCTAAATTAGAAGAAAAGAGAAATTCTTTGGAAGAAGTTAGTGAAGTATTAGATACAGAGGAAGACTTTGTTAGAAATAAGGAAGATGATATTTTAATTCCAGTAGAAATAGAAGAAAAAAAAGAAAAACTAGAAGTACCACAAAATAATCCACTTCATAAATTAGCAGAAGAAATAAAAAAAGATATATTAACAGAAGATATACCACTTGTAGAAGTTACAAAACAAGAAGCTAAAAAGGAAATTAAAAAAGAAACCACTAGTGTAAAACAAGAAAAAGATAATAATACTTCTAGTAACAATATGAGTTCTATTTTTTCTAGTTTAGCATCTAGTGAAGAAACATTTTCCACTTACTATGTTTATATGGTAAGAGAAACAGATACAATAGAATCTATTATTGATAAATATCAGACTACCAAAGAAGAACTACAAAACTATAACGATTTAACGAATGTTAAAGTGGGAAGTAAATTAATCATACCTTGTGCTAGTCGTGAATAAACAAGAATTACTAAAACATTATCATATAAAGCCAAAATCTATTCAAAAATTAGGATCTGCTACTATTATTACAGAGGCATTACATAATAAAAAATATGTCATAAAGAGTAATCATAGAAAAGCAGATTCTTTTGATTATTTAAAATCCCGTAACTTTAACAATTTTCCTCAAGTTTACTCTACTATTAATGATGAAGTAGAACTATTCGATTACATTGAAGATAGTAAAATTCCTATTGAACAGAAGTTGGAAGATACCATTTATTTAGCTAGTATTTTGCATACAAAAACAACCTTTTACAAAGAAGTAGAAGAAGATTATATAAAGAAAATCTATGAGGAAGTATCAGAAAAACTAGAATATATTTATCACTTTTATAGTGATATACAGAATATGATAGAACTAGAAGTCTATATGTCACCAGCAAATTATGCCTTAATTCGTAATATTTCCCTAATTTATTTAGCAGTTAATCAGAGTAAAAAATATATAGATAAATGGTATGATATCATAAAAGATACTCATAAATTAAGATTTGCCTATGTTCATGGAAATCTCGATCATAATCATTTACTAGAATCTGATAATTTATACCTTATTAGTTGGGATAATTCTAGGATTGATTTACCCATTTATGATTTAGAAATATTTTATCGTAAAAACTATTCTAATATCAGTTTACAAGAAATTTTAAATATTTATGAGTCTAAATATCCATTAAAAAAAGAAGAATACTATCTTTTATTAGCTCTTCTTTTAATACCAGAAAAAATAGATTTAGAGAAAAGAGAGTATCAGCGTGTAAAGCAAGTTACCAATTTAATCTTATATATCGATAAAACTTTATCATTTTTAGAAAATAATGCGAAAGAAACCAACCACCACACAGAACATTAGTAAGAAAATTAAAAAGGCATTTATTTTAGTAGTAATAAAAATAGTAAATATAACTTGCCATATTAAAATAATAAGTAAGGAAAATAAAATACCCATATACCACAGACTACTTCGTCTACGTATTTTACAAGCATCACATCTACAAAAAAAACCATGGCCTCTTTGTTTAAACATACTCTTCACCTAATTTAATATATGTAAAAAAATAATAATTGACATTTTTAAATGTATCATCTATATTAAAACAGTGGTGATACTATGAAAAAAAGAAAAGAATTAGAAATTAAAAATTTATATTTAGGTGATATTTTAAAGTGTGTTACCATAAATAAAATAAAAGATAAAACAGTCTATATGAATGCTGTTTTAGAAAAGAAGAAAATATACTTACTTGAAGTAAGTCCTAATACTTATATTACATTAGAAGACTATGTAAAAGGAAGTAATACATTATTAGGAAAAGAACCAACTCATGAATTCGATATTTTTGTTGATGAAGATAGCTTACAGCTAGTAGAAAATACGGATTTAGCTAATGAAAATTGTTTACATTTATAGAAAAAGAATATATAATATACTTAATTTAAATGCGTTGAAGTCGAGGTATTTATAATGATTTTATAGAGAGTCTATGGTTGGTGTAAATAGATAAATAGTTATAATTATGTAGCGATAGAGTTTGATTAGTGAGTTTAGTAGCTAATTACGGTACTGTCCGTTATCAGAAATGAAGAGTATTCAGTTTATGAATAAATTAAGGTGGTACCGCGGAATAGAATTCGTCCTTATTAGTAAGGAGGAATTTTTTTATGTACGAAAAAGCACAGTTAGCATTTGAAAACTATATGAAAAACTATGATTTAACTAATCCCTTAATCTCATTAAAATATAAGCATACTTATAAAGTAGTAGAATTAATGAGTGAATTATCATTTCGTTTAAATTTAAATAAAGAAGATATGATTCTAGCAAAAGTAATAGGACTTTTACATGATATTGGTAGATTTGAACAAATTAAAGAATATAATATTATTTCTGATAAGAAAACTAATATGGATCATGCAGAATATGGTTATCAGTATTTATTTTTAGAACATCATATCGAAGATTTTGGAATTAACGAAGAAAGCACGGAAGCTATAATTATTGGAAAATCTATTTTAAATCATAATAAATATAAAATAGATACTAATTTATCTGAAAGAGAATTATTATTTACAAAAATGATTCGTGATATGGATAAAGTAGATATCTTTAGAGTATTAGCATTAAAAAATAATGAAGTATTTAAGGCTAGTGAAGTAACAGAGAATGTGTTAAAAGAATTTAGTTTAGAACATTCTATTGATAATAATACTGTAAAAACAGATACTGATAAAGTCCTTTTAGTATTAGCTTTTATTTTTGATATTAATTTTGAAGAAAGTTTTGATATCTTAGTTAATACAGATAATTTTGATTTTTATTTATCTATGGTAGAAGTAGCATTAGATAGTGGAAAATTGTGGAAAAAAGTAAGAGAAATTTGTTTTGATAAAATTAATAGGGGGTTAGAAAATGAATGAAAGAGGAACACTATGGATAATTCCTGATGAAAATCAAATTATGCAGCCTATATATATGAAAAAAGTGGGAGAAGGAATTAGTCATACTAAAGAAATGTTAAATTTTGTGAAAACTTTTCAAGTTCCAGTATATTTCCAAGAGTCTGATTATCATGAGGCACCTTGTATGATGGCAGAAATGGGACATTTAATTATAAAATCTGCTGATGAAGTGTCTCAATTAATATTTTATTTACCAAAAGAAATAACGACAAGACAAATAGAATATTTAATGACTCATCAAATGGAATTTATGAATTATCAAAAAATAGGTGGTTATTCTATGAGAATTATAGAAGATGGCGAGATTGTTTGGAAAAATTTACATGGTATTGAAGAAGTTATGAGAGAAGTAAAAATAAAAAATAGTATTTATGATAGAAAGAGAGAAGAAAATGCAGGCATTAAAAGGTAAAATTTGGATTATACCAGAAGAAATTAATATTCAAAATGATTTTTATAAAGAAATAGTGTTAGGAGATAATGCTAATACTGGTATTCGTGAATTTGTTAGTAAATATCAGTTAGGTTTAGAGGTGGGAGATAATTCTTTTGTATCCTCTTATTTACTTGCTAGTTGTGGATATTTGGTAGTATTAGAGGATTTAATAGAGAAAGATACTTCTATTTACATTCCAGCTAGTGTTTCACCTAGACAATTAAATTTTATAAATGAAAATAAATTAGAACTTATGAAAAGTAAGGTAAATGGTTATGAAGTTACAGATAGCGATAATGGTTATCATCATTTCACAAGTGCTTTGGAAATTATAGATGTGATTACGAATAAATGTATGGGGAGAAAAAATAAGAAAAGATAATAAGTTTTCTTTTTGCGTCGTAATAACACTTCTTTAAATAAAAAATTATAGGAGGTGATTTAATGGAGAAAGATTTAAAATTAATAAAGAAAAAGTATGGCGAAAAAATGATGCATTATTGTAGATCAGAATTATCAACTATTTTAGAAAATGATGGATTATTACCAAGTTTACTTTTAGAACATTTTAATGAAAATCATATGTTATATGATGATATTGAAAAAGAGGGTAAACTAGAAGAATTTAAAAACTATATATATAGTTTAATTGATGTTGAAAATAATAATAAAAAAGTAGAAGATAAAACACCAGGAGAATTATTAAGTAAAGCTGGTTATAATTTTTATGAATGTAAAACAGAAGAAGATATTCAATCGTTTAAAAAATATTATTCTAAAGGTGAAGAACTATGTACATTTAGAGGTGGAAGATTAGAAAAATGTCATGTATTTTTTGCTGTCAAAAAGAATGTAGATGAAATAAAAAGGGAAAATTTTTCTAAGCCAAGAAGACAAGATGAATATGGAACATCTGTTATAAGTATTCAATTTACAAAAGAAAGATATGATTTATCAATTAAAAATAGATATAATCATACTGTAAACAATCCAGATTCAACTTTTTCAAATAATTTAGATAATATAATAGAAGGATTAACGCAGAGTTTTGAAAATGAATATGGATTTATTCAAGCAAATATTGGTAATTTTGAATTAGAAAATTATGTTAATGTAGGTGGAAAATATTATAAATATAATCATGAAATTGATAATATCTATTACTGTTTAGATAATATTATAATAGACAATTTTAATGTAAAAAAATATGATAAAGAAAGATATATTGTATTTGATTATTTTGTACTTGATTTAAAAGAAAAGAAAATTTTAACAAAAGCAAAAGATTCATTTATAGATGGAATAGTAGATATAGATAAAATAAATATTGTAAAGTTAGAAAATGGAAAAGCAATTCATTTAATCCCTATAAATGGGAAAGAAATTATAATTGAATTAGATAAACAAAATAGGATTGTAAAATATAAAAATAATAATATTAAACGATGTGGAGATAATTTTATATATTATAATGAATCATTACAAGAATTAAATTTACCAAACCTAGAACGATGTGGACATAGTTTTTTGTATTCTAATGAATCATTACAGGAATTAAATTTGCCAAACTTAAAACAATGTGGAGATAGTTTTTTGTATAATAATGAATCACTACAGGAATTAAATTTGCCAAACTTGAAAAAATGTGGCAATAGTTTTTTATATTATAATGAATCATTACAAAAAATAAATTTACCAGATCTAGAGCAATGTAGATATTGCTTCTTGCGTAATAATGAAACACTACAAGAATTAAATTTACCAAAAAAATAAGAACTAATTGGCTATTCAATATATTAAAATAAGGTCAAAAAGGTGAGAATAATAATGAAAAAAGTAACTGTAAAAGATAAAGAAGACTATATCTATTATTTAATAGATGGTAACATGGAGTATAAATTAAAAATGGAATTCTATGATTTAAATATTTTACCTAAAAAAGGAGATAATCTTTATCTAGGTGAAAAACTTTTAAAAGAAAAAATATTGCTATCATTTGGTTTAATTAATAATACTGATGGAAAAGATATCAATTTATTAAAGGAAGATGAAATAATAATTTTAGATAATGGTAAAGAAAAAATTTATTTAAAAAGATACTATGGTTAGTTAAATATGAAGGAGAATAAATATGTTAGATAAAAAATATGATCATAAGATAGTAGAAGAAAATAAATATGATTTTTGGAAAGATAATGGTTTCTTTGAAGCTGGAAAAGATAAGAGCAAGGTACCTTTTTGTGTCGTAATACCACCACCTAATGTAACTGGTAAACTTCATTTAGGCCATGCTTGGGATACAACACTACAAGATATTATGATTCGTTATAAAAGAATGGACGGATATGATGCTTTGTGGTTACCGGGAATGGATCATGCTGGTATCGCAACACAAGCTAAAGTTGATAAAAAATTAAAGGAGCAAGGAATTAAGCCACGCGAAATGGATAGAGAAGAGTGGTTAAAAGTTGCTTGGGATTGGAAAAAGGAATATGCAGAAAATATTCATAGACAGTGGAAAACTTTAGGATTATCACTAGATTATTCTAGAGAAAGATTTACTTTGGATGAAGGATTATCAAAAGCAGTAAGGCAAGTATTTGTTGATTTATATAATCAAGGTTTAATTTATAGGGGAGAAAGAATTATTAACTGGGATCCTGTTCAAATGACAGCTTTATCTAATGAAGAGGTTATTTATAAAGATGATGAGGGAGCTTTTTATCATTTAAAATATTATTTAGAAGATAAGAGTATGTATCTAGATGTTGCGACAACTCGTCCTGAAACATTATTTGGTGATACTGCTGTTGCTGTTAATCCAGATGATACAAGATATAAAGATTTAATTGGTAAAAAGGTAATCTTACCAATTGTTGGTAAATTAATTCCTATTGTTGGTGATATGCATGCTGATCCTGAATTTGGAACTGGTGTTGTTAAAATCACGCCTGCTCATGATCCTAACGATTTTGAAGTGGGTAATCGTCATAACCTGGAAAGAGTAGTAGTCATGAATCCAGATGCTACTATGAATGAAAATGCTGGAAAATACTGCGGTTTAACTAGAGAAGAGTGTAGAGAAAAATTATTAGAAGATTTAAAGAAAGATAATTTGCTAATTTCTATTGAACAAATGACTCATAGTGTTGGTCATAGTGAGAGAAGTGATGCAGTAGTTGAGCCATACTTATCTAAGCAATGGTTTGTAAAGATGAGGCCTTTAGCAGATAGAGTTTTAGAAAATCAAAAAAATAAAGATACCAAAGTAAACTTTGTGCCAGAAAGATATGAAAAAACGATGAATCACTGGATGGAAATTACTTATGACTGGTGTATTTCTCGTCAATTATGGTGGGGTCATAGAATCCCTGCTTGGTATAAAGATGATGAAGTATATGTAGGAATGGAAGCACCTAAAGAAGATGGTTGGCAACAAGATAGTGATGTTTTAGATACTTGGTTTAGTAGTGCTTTATGGCCATTCTCAACATTAGGTTGGCCAGATAAGACAGAAGATTTTGAAAGATATTATCCTAATAACTGTTTAGTAACAGGATATGATATTATTCCATTCTGGGTAAATCGTATGACTTTCCAAGGACTTCATTTTACTAACTCTAGACCATTTAAGGATTGTTTAATTCATGGCCTTATTCGTGATAAAATTGGTAGAAAGATGTCAAAATCACTTGGTAATGGTGTTGATCCTATGGACGTTATCGAAGAATATGGAGCAGATTCCTTAAGATTTTTCTTAACTACGAATAGTGCGCCTGGTATGGATTTAAGATATGATGAAGAAAAAGTAAAATCTACTTGGAATTTTGTTAATAAATTATGGAATGCTTCTCGTTATGTTTTAATGAATATGGAAGATTTTAAAGAAGAAAATTATACTTTAGAAGACTTATCATTAACAGATAAATGGATTTTAGAAAAGCTAAATAGAATTATTAAAAGTGTTAGAGAAAGCATGGAAAAATATGAATATCATAATGTTGGAAATGAACTTTATAGCTTTATTTGGGAAGATTTCTGTGACTGGTATATTGAACTTTCTAAAGCTAATATGAATGATACAACGAAGAGTGTACTGTTAAAAGTATTAACATCTATTCTTAAAATGCTTCATCCATTTATGCCTTATGTAACAGAAGAAATTTATCAAATGTTACCAATAAAAGATGCAAAATCAATCATGATTTCTAAGTATCCTGTTGTGGAAGATTATAATTATACAAGTGAATTAGAAACAATTGATAAGGTATTAGAAGATATTGTTTCTATCCGTAACTTAAAACAATCTAATAACATTACGAAAGATGCTAAGGTAAAAGTAACAGTTAAACAATTACTTAAATCTATTTATTATTCACAACTTAAAATAAAAGAAGAAAACTTAATAGATAATGAAATTACAGATATGTTAAGTAGTAATTATCAGTCAAAAAATATTGATATTACTTACTACTATCAGGGAAGTAAGGAAGATGAATCTAAAAAGATAGAAGAAATTAATAAATTAAAAGCTTCTATTGAAAGACGTGAAAAGTTACTTGCTAATAGTAATTATGTAAGTAAAGCACCAGCTAATATAGTGGAAGCCGATAGAAAGAAACTACTAGAAGAAAAAGAAAAACTAGCTATTTTAGAAAATAAATAGTTGAAAATTTTATTGAATAAGTTATAAAACTTCTGTATAATGAGAATAGAAATAAAATAGGTTTCTATTCTTTTTTTAAGGTTGGTGAAAATATGAAAGATAAAAAGGGGTTTACGTTAATAGAATTATTAACAGTAGTAATTATTTTAGGAATTTTATTAGCAATAGCTATACCAGCTATTCATAGTTATTTAACTCGCGGTACTAAAGAATATTATCATAGCCTAGAAGAAACTGTAAAAGAATCAGGTAAAGATTATTTAAATGATTATAGAGCATTATTACCAAGAGAAATTGGAAATGTAACCGTAATTGAATTAAAAGAATTAACTAGTAATAATTATATAAAGAATGTTGTAGATAGTAATAATAAGGCATGTGATGCTAGAGTAACCGCTAAAAAAACTGGAAAAAATGAATATGAATATTATAGTTGTTTAGATTGTGGTAGTAGTTATCAAACTGAAGGGGAAGCATGTTCTTTTAGTGAAGATAATAATATTACGACAGATACTAAAAATTATGAGATAAAAGTAGATAATAATAATAGTAATTATGAAATAGATACAAATGGAGTTTATATAGTAGATCAAGGTGAAAAATTTACTTTACCACTAGCAAAAGTATATTATAAAGGGCAGTTAGTAAGTGATAAAGTAGAACCAAAGCCTAAAACAATAGATACCAATAAATTAGGAACTACAAAT
>ERZ827108.2602-NODE-2602-length-18021-cov-4.235890_pt1 | contig 18021 bp, 15 predicted proteins | sample MGYA00519921_ERZ827108 | MGnify/ENA primary metagenome ERZ827108 (study PRJEB31778, sample SAMEA3449258) | human gut metagenome | biome: human gut; feature: human-associated habitat; material: faeces | place: United Kingdom | collected 2010/2012 ... | reverse complement strand
AATACAGATACAGAGCCGTGCCGATCAGACACGGCTCTGTGCGTGTGGTTTATCTGCTTTTTTCGCAGAGCGCAAGGTCGTCTTCTTCAAGTTCAAGGGACATATCCGGTTCGTTTGCCGCGATTTTTTCATCATACTCGGCGTCAACGCGGTCCCAAAGCTCCGCATTACGGTCAAGAACCGAGTCAAGCTTTTCGTAGAGAGCGTCAATCTCGCCATAAAGTCGATCTGCAATCTCATCCGTCATGCGATAGTAAAGCTCGTCAATCTGCGCTTCCAGCGATTCGATTTCGGCAAGGTCCGCAAGCAGAGTCTCTTTTTCCTTTTCGGTAAGTGAGCTCATGCCCTTGATGAATTCCTTGTAGGATGCCTCAGCCGGGCAGACGTCATCAAAATCCGCTTCATTCAGTTCAAGGGTCATATCCGGCTCGTTTGCCGCAACCTTTTCATCATACTCATCGTTGACGCGTTCCCAAAGCTCTGAGTTTCTTTCGAGAACCGCCGTGAGTTTTTCATCAAGGGTGTCGATTTCATCGCAGAGTCGTTTCTCGTTTTCATCTGTCATACGGGAGTAGATTTCGTTGATCTGATTCTCATACTTTTCAATCTCGGCAAGGTCTGCAAGCAGAGCCGTTTTCTCCTGTTCGCTCAGTGAGCTCAGATTTTTAACAAAGCCTTCAAGCGGCTGTCCGACACATTCGCCGGAAACCTCTGCAGCGGCAATGCATGGATCATTCACAGGTTCTCCCGACTTCTTCACATTTGCCGAAGCAGCAGTTGCAGATACGGTAACAATGCTCAGCGCAAGTACAAGAGTGAGAACTGCTGCAAATACGGTTTTTTTGCTTTTCATAGTAAGTGCTCCTTTATTATTATTTGCGGTTTTCCTTCCCGCAACATAAGTATATCAAAACAAAGCAGCCCATTCACCGCAAAAACGCCTGAAAATTGTCACAAAACCGTAAGAATCAAAAGTCGCGTATAAGCATCATTTTCAACTCGCAGCAACAACCTCAGATAAGTTCCTTCAGCGTCTCCTCAAGCTCGTCTTTTTCGCGGTGCCCGACGGTCTTTTTTAGAATTTCTCCGTTTTTAAAGAAGATCAGCGTTGGAATGCTTGCAATACCGAAACGGGCGGAAAGCTCCGGCTCATCGTCCACATTGACCTTACAAAAGCGTGCCCTGTCGCTGTATTCCGCGGCAAGTTCATCGAGAACGGGAGAAAGCATTTTACAAGGACCGCACCACGTCGCCCAAAAATCAAGAACAACGGGAATTTCAGAGAAAATAACCTCTTTTTCAAAATTGCTTTTTGTGATATTCAGCATCTGTTTTTACCTCCGTCAGTGATTTTTAAAGTTTTTCAGGCGCTTTTTTATTCATAGCACCGGAGTGTGCAATATGCACATTTTTCATTAAGACAGACCGAACACAACGATCAATATTCCTCCGATAATGTTTACAACAATCTTATATTCCCTCAAAAAGCTCCGATTGTGCCGGCAAACAGTCCGAGCGCGCTGAATACGACGGTAAAGCCCAGCACAAAACTAAGCGCTCTCAAAATAACTTTATGCTTTTTATCCGCGCCTCCCGCAAAATTTGAGATATACAGTGGCAAAAGCGGCAGCATACAGGGGGGGGGAAAATGAAGGAAATAAAGCCTTCCAAAAAGGTAATCACAACCTCCAGGTCGGTCTCCTTTGTTTGTCAGTCGAAGAGGGACAAAAGATATCCGTATCCCTCGGCTTCCATTTTTTCAAAGGGGATAAAGCGCAGAGCCGCACTGTTGATACAATAGCGCACTCCGTTCGGCGAATCGGGATCTTCCTCAAACACATGACCGAGGTGGGAGTCTCCGGCTCGGCTGCGCACCTCTGTTCTGCGCATTCCGTGGCTGTCGTCCTGCCGTTCAATGACTGCAGGGGCTTCTATCGGCTTTGAAAATGCCGGCCAGCCACAGCCGCTTTCAAATTTATCGGTTGAAGAAAACAGCGGTTCGCCGGTCACTACATCCACATAGATACCTTTTTCAAATTTGTTCCAAAGCTCATTTTGGAATGGGCGTTCGGTTTCATTTTCCTGTGTGACGCGATATTGCTCTGACGTAAGCTTTTCGCGTATTGACTCGGCAGCAGGCTTTCTGTAGTCACCCGGATCGATCCTCAGTTTTGAAAACAGTTCGATTTCCTCTCGCGGGATATGGCAATAACCGCCCGGATTCTTTTGCAGATAATCCTGATGGTATTCCTCAGCCGGATAGAAATTGAGAAGCGGACCGCATTCTACAAAAAACTTCGTCCTGCGACTCTTTTCAAGGTCATATATCCGCTGCACCGTTTCTCTTGCAGCTTCGTTTGTGTAATAAATTCCGGTCTGATACTGACTTCCCACATCGTTTCCCTGCCGATTCTGCACCGTCGGATCTATTACATAGAAATATGCAAGCAGCAAAGCGTCAAGGCTGACCTTTTCGGAATCATACTCTACGCGCACCGTCTCACGAAAACCGGTGCTGCCCGCACAAACCGTTTTATAGTCGGCATCCGCTTTGCACGTACCGTTGGCATAGCCGCTTTGGGCATCGATAACGCCGGGGATCGACTGCATCAGATGTTCCAATCCCCAAAAACAGCCGCCGGCAAGATAAATCACATTCTGCTTTTCTTTTGAAAAATCCATTTGTTCTGCCTCCTTTGGCATGCCTTCTAAATCCGTATTGTTTGTATCATTGCCGATTCCGCATCCGGTAAAAAGAAGGACCGCAGCCCAAAGAAGAACTGAAACCCGTATGATTCGTTCCATATTTCCGCCTCCTTTGTGAATTACGATCGGAGCTCCGTCCGATTGATTTTTTGTATCTTGCTTGTACAAAAAGAGTTGCCGTCAGAAGAAGAAACATCGCTCCGGCTCCGGCACAGAGAAAAGCATCTCCGCCGACGGAACAGTTTCCCGTACGCCACCGTACAGCATAAGACAAACAACCTACAACAGCACTCGCAATAAGTGGCGGTAAAAATGAGAACCGCACCGATTTTCAGCTATTTTTCTTCATTGACAGTCGGCTCCATTCCATGCTTCAGTATCTTTCGGTCGATATCCGCCACAGTAATACCGTGCAGACTTTTTTTACAATTCTCATCAAGCTGCCGGTAAATATTCTGCATGATCTCACCCATTCCCGAGGAGATCAAGCACGCCTTATCCATATCACCGCTTCTCCACGGTGAACCGACAAACTTTGCGTCGATCGCCTCGGCGATCTGCTCCAGCGTGAGTTTATCGGCATCGGCGATAAATAAATATCCTCCGTTATTGCCGCCCTTGGTATCCACAAAGCCTGCTTTTTTCAGCTTTGACATGACCTTGCGTATCAGCACGGGATTGGTGCAGACATTCTGTGCCAGCTCCTCGCTGCTGAGTACCCTTTCCATGTGATTGAGATAGACCAACGCATGTACGGCAATGCTGAATGAACTGTTCGTAACGATTACCTCCTCGGTACACGAAATCTTTCTGTAATATTTTTAGTTACATCTTCTACTGTAATTATAATAGTTACAGAAGAAGATGTCAAGTGGATAACCGAAATTTTTTATTATTTATCATAAAAAGTGAGCCTGATAGCCAGACTCACCAATATCATGTAAACCTTTTCACTTTAATCTGCAGTCCGGCTTTTCCGGCAATGTTGATTACTTGAAGGTCTTCCTTTCGGGCAACGCGCAATGTTTTCTCGGTTCCGCTGTCCTCCCTTGAAAGATAACAGATACACATACTGCTCCCGTTTATAAAACGCCGATTGCGGCGATGCCCCTGCGCCGTCGGTTAGAAGCAGCAGAAAAGAACCGGTATGAGACACTGTTTTGGCAAGTACCTGAAGATCCGGGTCTGCTGCTGTTATTTCAAGACCTATGTTAAAGCCGACCGCCTGAATCAGCGGCATATTTTACGTTTTGGTAAGTGCAGTTCCGATTTTGATTCCAATGGGCGTCATTGACTGATTGGTTCAGAGAAAAAAGCCCCCTTCCGAGGATAATTAAAGCCGCCCCGAAAAGAAAGGCAAGAAGAAGTTCGGCTTCCGTGGGAATAATGCACAGGCAGAGTACGGACAGTCGAACAACTTTACGAAAAACGGACAGTGAAGAAACACCTCCTGATGTAGAAATAGAAGCTACAGCAGGAGGTGTTGTCAAATCCGGATAATATGCAAGCCTCTTAATTAATTGGGCAAAATGCTTTTTTACTGTTTCTTCCCTTTTCCCACAACAATTTTATCGCACAAAGCGAGAATACCCGGCAGGATAAACAAGATAAGAAACATAGCGGAAGCACAACCGACCGACAGCGTGCGGACGATCTGTTCAACGGTGGGGTTGCCGAACAGAGGACCTATTACGGCGGTGATCAGCACCATAATTGTACCGGAGGTCAAGATGGTATGAATGCTTCCTTTATATGCGGCAGCGATCGCTTCCTTTGCGGAAAAGGTCGCCCGCATCTCACGGTAATAGCTTGTAAACAGAATTCCGTAGTCGATAGTTGCGCCCATCAGGATGCATTCCACAATCAGCAGTGCCAGATAGTATATCGAACCGCCTATTGCGCCTAATGCAGCGACAGTGATAAACACGCCGCACTGTACGATCAGTACAAGAATTGCAGGTACGGCGAGCGACCGGAATGTCAATGCAACCACGACGAAGATGGATACAGCGGTAAGCAGTGTGATGAGCAGCAGTTCGCGGCTGAAGCCGGACTCCATTTCATTCACCATTGCACTGTTTCCAATAAGATGATATTCACCGGACAGCTTTTCATCGCATATTTCGGTTATTTTTTTTACAAACGCCGAGGTTTTCTCCGACTCAACCGGCAATTTGGTCGTGACGGTCATCCTCGAATGCTTTTCGCCCTTAAGCTGTCGTAGCCCGTCATCAAGCTGCTCTCTTGCCTTTGCAATGCCGTCTTTCTGTTTGGCGGAAAAAAGAGACGAAAACGATTGCTCGGAAGCCAACTTTTCAATGTACTTTACCAACATTTCCGGAGACATGGCAATCTGTGCGTTTCCCTGTTTCAAGCTCGCACTGTACAGATAGAGCAGTTCAACTGTGTTCTCATTAAATTTGTCGCTTATTCCGCCGAGGAATTCCGCCATTTCCTCAGCCGTGAATTCCTTGCCGCTTACAACAGCGTCGGTAATCGTCTTTGTCTGATATATTTTTGCCTTTGCCGTATCGTCAAGCACAGCGGCATATTGAGGATTCGGGATAACATTCTCCGTAAGAAATGAAACAAATTCATACAGCGACATGGTTTTGTCCGGCGCGTATTCCGACCCGTAACGAAGCATAAAGAGCTGCGTCACCTGCTCTGCATTCATACCGAGCGACTGCGCGAGTGCGGCAGGCGGCACGGGAGCGGTCAGTGAATCTTTGTCTGTCAGAGGTTTCAGCGCTGCAAGCTGTCCCGCCGCAGCTTGGTCTATATAATCGGAGAACATCGGGTCAGCCGCCACTGTGCCCGAAAGGAAGCCAAGAAAATCAGACAGTGTCATAGGCGCTGTCTTGCCGTTTGCATGGTAATGATAATAAACGAGATGCAGCAGTTTTTCACTTGCCTGTAAGCCTCCGCCCATCACCGAGAGCATATTTGACATTTCCTTTACGGTACACTGTTTGCCTATTGTCGTGGGATATGAAACGACAGTCTTCACGCCGTCCTTTTCTTCCAAGGCCGACACAATGTCCGCAATGTTATCCTCATCTGTGTTATCATAAAGCAGAACAAACGTGTTGGCCTTGGGAAAAATATCGGCAATCGTATCCTTTTCGGACAGCGTGTAGACGGTTTTTGTACCGGATTGCAGATAGCCCGTGGCGATAAACAGCACAACGAACAGTATCGCAATAACGCTGCGGAAACGGTAGCTGAAACCGCCAAGCACCGCCGAAAGACCGTTCTTACGCGCTTTTTTTGCCCGTTCTTTCTTTTCGGTCTTTTCAATGAGTTTATGTGACAGTAAAATAAGCGCCGGAAGAACGGTGAACACACACAGCATACTGAACGCAACACCTTTCGCCAATACAATGCCGATGTCTGCACCAATCTTGAAGCTCATAAACACCAGAACCAACAGTCCGACGATCGTGGTTACGGCGCTGCCTGTAATGGAGCCGAAGGCGGCGCGCAGGGCATTTGCCATTGCCTCCTTACGGTCGTCGGTTTTTTTCAGCTCCTGCCGATAGCGGTTCATCAGAATGATGGAATAGTCCATCGACAGCGCAAGCTGCAGCACCGCCGCAATGCCGAAGCTGACATCCGAGATCTCTCCGAGAAAGAAATTCGTTCCGAGATTCAGCACAACGGCAATGCCGATAGTGATGAGGAACAGCACCGGTTCAAAATATGAGCCGCAGGAGATGAGCAGAACGACAAGAATGATTCCGAACGCCGCAAGATACACCGAAAGCGGAATGTCCGGAGCCGAGGTGTCGTCGTTCTTCACCGTCACTTCATAGTCGGAAAACTTTTCTTTAACCTGCCTTTCGACGGCTGCCTCCTCCTCGGTATCATATCCATATTTGGTATTGAGAATATAGAGGGTATATTCCCCGCTGTTATAGTCACTGCCGGTCATGTCATAGGTCACGCTGTCAACATTCTCAATTGCGGCAAGCGCGTCCTTAAATTCTGTCTTTTTCTCACTGTCGAGCCTCTTGAACATCACCCGAATCGTGTAGGCTTCCCCCGCCGTCGGAAATTCCTTTTCCATAAGAGAAATACCCTGCTTCATCGAGGAATCGTCCGGCAGATATTTGGTCATGTCCGAGTTTACGCTGACCTTCGGTATCAAAAAAGCGCAGACTGCGGTCAATATCAGCATGGCGGAAAAAATGATATTCCGTTTATTTACAATAAAGCCTGTAAGCCTTTTCATAAGCACACCTCCCGAATTACTGTTGACAAACCACTGTATATACAGTATAATTACAATCAGGTATAAAGTCAACATACTGTTTATTATAAAAAAGTTCGATGCAAACACAACAGAGCGTTTGTGGCATGAAATAAACAAATCCGAAACATTTGTTAACCGAAAGGAGAGCCTATGGAAAACCAAAGAGTGCGGCTGAGTAAGATGCTGCTGAAAAACGCATTGATAAAGCTGCTGAAAGAAAAGCCTCTTGAAAAAATCACTATCTATGAGTTGTGTGCCGAAGCCCAACTTAACCGGGTCACATTCTATAAATACTACGGCAGTCAGTATGATCTTTTAACCGACATTGAAAATGACTGTTTTCGTAAATTAGAAGAAATTCTATCCGACAACGGCTCTGACAGCGAGGACTGCCTGTACCGTATGTTGAAGGCTCTTCTTGACGATGAGGAACATTTCAAGGTCCTTATCAATTCCCTGCCGGACAAGGATTTTTCAACCAAGCTGTTCGACCTGCCCACTATTAGGAAGCAGCTTGATATGGCGATTCCCGTAACTTTCACAGAGGAAGAACGGAACGAACTCTGCCTTTTCTTTTATCAGGGCGGATATGCAGTGATACGGGAATGGCTGAATCGTGAGAACCGCCAGTCGCCGAAAAAGATGGCGGTATTCCTCAACGGTGTTATACGCAAGCTGACACAGTGATTCATATTTACGGAAACTGACCGGCAAAAACAGCGACAGGGAACATTCCCTGTCGCTGTTTCTACGCTACTTTATTTTCATGTCTGTCGGGAACTTCACCGCTACAGTCGTTCCCTTTTCCGAACTTTCCTCTACCCGAATCTCACCGCCGTGCAGTGTGACGATCTCCCACACCAACGAAAGTCCCAATCCCACACCGCCGTTTTCTCTGCTTCTGGATTTATCCACCCGGAAAAATGGCTGAAAAATGCTTTCTCTGTATTTCTCCGGTATGCCGCAGCCGGTGTCTGCGACCCGAATGACTAGCCGATTTTTTTCATCGGTGATCGCAATACGCACCGTCCCGTTCGGGCGATTGTAACGTATAGAATTTTCGGCCAGATTAAAGAGCATACGATAAATCAGCGTGTCACTGCCGATCATAACCCCCTCACCTGTGCTTTCAAGTATTATTCCGTTTCTGTCCGCAAGCGGAACAAGGTCTGCAAAAATCTCCTCAACCATAGGAGCTAATTCAATACGGTCTGTGCAGGACACCGTCTTGAGATCACTCATTTCAAGCAGCGTTTTCGTCATTTGCGTCATGCGTTCGGTCTGTTCACGCAGCAGGCGCAGAAAATCCGCCGTTTCCGGCAACACCTCGGGATGCTCTGCGGAAAACAGCTCAAGCTGTGCCTGCATCAGCGAAAGCGGCGTGCGCAACTCATGAGCGGCATTTCCCGTAAACTGCCGCTGCGCGGTAAAGCCTTCGTCAAGACGTTCCAGCATTTGATTGAACGACCGGCTGAACTGCCGGAACTCCGGCAGTACATCTTCGCTGATCTTCATATCTGTCAGATTGTTCAGCTGAACCTTTTCCACTTGAGAAGTAAAAGTGCGCAGGGGCTTCAGCGCGTGTCCGCTTAAAAAGTACGCAAGCACACCGCCGAGAATCGTTACCGCTGCCGTGATATACCAGTTAGTGGTGATAAATGATTCCTGCGCCCCGTGTACAACAATGGTCAATTCCTCGTCGAGCTTCTTTTGCTCGGGATCAAAATAATCAGGTTCTCCCCTGTCCGTGTCCCCGTAGCCCGTAATATAAGAGCCTATGGAATCCATATAATGCCTGCCGGAATATCCGATCAGAACATTCATAAAAACACAGGTTGCTCCGATAAGAAGTACCGTCATTAAGGTGATCCGCCATTGCAAGGATAGCTTTTTCACAATTTCTCTTCCTCCATAACGTACCCTTCACCGATTCGGTTGCGGACGGGGTCGAAACCAAGTGCGGCACGCAACTTCTTCCGCAGTGCGGAAATATGTACCCGAATCGAATTGCTGAAATTATCCACGCTGTTGTCCCATACATGGTCAAGCAGTTCTTCCTGACTGACGGGACGCCCCTGATTGAGCAGAAGGTATTCAAGTATCCCGATTTCTTTACGGGTAAGTGACAGTTCCTGTCCGCCGGCGGCGGCGATACGGGTCTTAGTGTCAAAGGAAAGCTCACCGCAGGTAAGAACCACATCATTCTGTGTAAACTGACGACGGGTAAGACTGCGTATCCTTGCTTCCAACTCCTCTAAATGAAAAGGCTTTGCCAAATAATCATTGGCTCCGGCATCCAGCCCCTCCACCTTGTCTGCGACCTCACTGCGCGCCGACAAAATCAACACCTTCGTATCTCTGTCGTTTTGACGCAGCGTTCTGAGCACCGTCATCCCATCCGCCCCCGGCAGATTCAAATCCAGTAAAACAAGATCGTATCGCTCCACACCGAGCAGTTCGATCGCTTTGTTCCCGTCATGGCAAAAATCCACGCTGTAAGCGAGTCGTCTGAGACTGCGGACGATCGTCTCACATAACGCGCGTTCATCTTCAACTACTAAAATATGCATAGGAAATCTCCTTACGTTGTTTTTCCGGTTCTTCGACTTTATTATACCGCGAAAAAATGCTTGCTCACAAGGGCATTTTTGCGAGACCGTCAATACCACAGGCGTGCGCAGCACGGGGAGGTGATAGCCGTAAAGGCTTGCGCAGAAAGACTTTCTGTGGATATTATACCACACGGAGATAAATTTTTTGTTAAGTTTTCGTTCTTAACAGGGATTTTATATCCTTTGTGATACAATGAGGACACAAAAGGAAGGGGTGACCGAATTGATTCGATCGAAAAAAGCCGTTTTTCAGGCTGCGCTGCTTATCTGCGGAACTGCGATGCTGTGTTACGGAGTCTGGCGCGGAGAGGCGGATACCGTGCTAAGCAAGGCGATCCGGCTGTGTTTGGAGTGTGTGGGAATTGGATAACAAAAATGCGAAGAAGAAAAAAGGCGGCGTATCGCAGTTTCTCTCACGCTTTCGGGGACTGTTCCAAGCAGGTGCAGCACTGCTGACCAACCTTCATCTGCCCAATTTCTTGAAGGGCGGAATTTATCAAGGGAAAGGAAAGGCTGTCTGTGTACCGGGACTTAATTGCTATTCCTGCCCGGCGGCATCGGGGGCCTGTCCGATCGGCTCGTTTCAGGCAGTGGTGGGGTCATCGAAATTCAACTTTTCCTACTACATCACAGGATTTCTCATTCTGCTCGGTGTGCTGCTCGGCCGCTTCATCTGCGGTTTTCTGTGTCCCTTCGGATGGTTTCAGGAGCTGCTGCACAAAATTCCGACCAAAAAGATCTCCACCAAAAAGCTGAAGCCGCTGACCTGCATAAAATACGCTGTTCTGCTTTTTATGGTGGTTTTGATGCCAATGCTTATCACAAACGATGTTGGCATGGGAGATCCGTTCTTCTGCAAGTACCTTTGTCCGCAAGGAGTACTTGAGGGAGCGATACCTCTCGCCGCCGTCAATTCCGGCATACGCGCCGCACTCGGTGCGCTCTTTTCGTGGAAGCTCGGTATTCTGATTACAGTAATCGTGTTGAGTGTGCTTTTCTACCGCCCGTTCTGCAAGTGGCTGTGTCCGCTGGGCGCGTTTTATGCGCTGCTTAACAAGGTATCACTTTTTGGAATGAAAGTTGATAAACACAAGTGCGTTTCCTGCGGAAAATGTGCAAAAGCATGCAAGATGGATGTGGATGTAACCAAAGCCCCCGACCACACCGAATGCATCCGCTGCGGCATGTGCGTCCGTGCCTGCCCCACCAAGGCCGTAAGCTTCCGCTACGGCTTCGGCAACGAAAAAGAAAGCGATCGTCCCGCAGAAAAGACGGAAACAACAAAACAAATATCCGATACAGAAAAGGAGTAAACACAATGAAAACAACAAGAATTTTAACCGTATTGACCGCCTTCCTGCTGATATTCAGCCTTGCTGCCTGCGGCACAGGCAAAGACAACAAGAAAGATGACGGAAACAAAAAGGCTGCAATTGCAGCTCTTATGGCAATGGAACCCGGCACGAAGGACGAAGCAACCGAGCTTCATCAAAAACTGATGGAGCAGGAAAATGCCATTCTTTCCGAAAACAGCGCTCTTTGGGAGAAGGTGTTTCTCTCTGCCAATAAAGGCACGGCGATGATCGAGGACGGCGGAAACTACGGAGATTTCCTGCTTAAAACGATCGACGGCGCCAAGGACCAATTCAAGGCAGATGAGCTGAAACTGCTTAAAGAAGGCGCCGAACAGATCCGTGAGATCGAAGGAAAGCTGACGGTTCTTGAGCAAAAGTTCCCCGGCTGCGGAAAAAAGCCGTCCGACGGCGATATGAGCGTTCCGGCAGAGAACGGCAAACCGACAGAAAAAGGCGATCTGATGAAATTCCCCGCATTTGACGGTAAGGATCTTGACGGAAATGAAGTGAAGAGCAGCACTCTGTTTGCGGAAAACACCGTTACCGTAGTAAACTTCTGGTTTACCACCTGCAGCCCCTGCGTGGGCGAGCTTGCCGACCTGGAAGCGCTGAACAAACAGCTTGCCGAAAAGGGCGGTGCGGTAGTCGGAATCAACTCGTTCACTCTTGACGGGGATAAAACGGCGATAAGCGATGCAAAGGATATTCTGACAAAGAAGGGTGTGTCCTACAAAAACATTTGGTTTGACTCAAAAAGCGAGGCCGGTGAATTCACTTCCGGACTGTACTCCTATCCGACCACATATGTAGTTGACAAAAACGGCAACATCGTTGGCGAGCCTATCGTCGGTGCGATAACCGCCAAGAAACAGGCAGAGATGCTGCAAAAGCTTATCGATCAGGCCATTGCAAACAGTAATGGCTGATGAGTATCAATCTTCCGGCACAAAGTCAATAACACTTATTTTCAAAAAGGCGAGGGCGGATATCCCTCGCCTTAAACTATTCGGTTGTTTTCGACTCTTCTTTACGGCTTTCCAAAACCTGACGTTCGAGCGCCGACTGTTTAGCGAGAATGGCGTTTACCTTATCATGGCGGATACGGATATTGTTCAGAGCTTCTCTTAACAGTTTTTATTTCTTTCATAATAACTATTCCTCTTTCTGATTCTTCTTTGAGTTACGCAAAAGACTCTGCGGGCTTTTTGAGCAGCGAAAGGCTGATCTTCACCACTCGGCTGACAAAGCGAATGATTTCCTTTTTGCTATACTGATCATAGCCCTCCACAACAACATGCATCAAACCGTTTGACAGATGGGTATACATCATCTCAAGCTCCGCATCCCCGGCCATAGGCAGTTCCTTTCGCCAGTAAGCAATACTGTCCTTTTTGGCGAGTGCAATCATTCGCTTAAGGATTGTGGAACTTGTGTTTCCGAGAATCAAAGCCCTGCAAGCCTCCCGGTTCTGATCGATCATTTCGTAAATAGCTTCTATAAGAGCCGTAACATCAAATGAGTTTACGTAACGAAGGGACTGTTCAAACGCTCCGATAAGCTCGTTCTCAATACTCCCCAGCAGTGCAAAGCAATCGCTGTAATGAGCGTAGAAGGTCGCCCGGTTCAGCTGTGCCAGCTCGCACACCTCTTTTACGGTAATTTTGTTGACCGGTTTCTCTTTCAGCAGTTTTAATAAAGACTGCTTAAGCACCATTTGTGTATAGCGTTTCCTGGCATCTGTTTTCTCCATTCAAATTTCCCCCGAAAAAAGTTTACAAAGTTTGGCAGCACTTCCGTGGGTGATGTTGCTTTTCTTTCAAATAGACTGTAATTGCCGATTGCTTTTATCTTTTATATTTAGTATACTATACTTGTGAAAGATAGTCAACATCTGTATGGATATCTCAAGGAGGTTTTCTGTATGTATAACAGATATTTGATTACCGGCGCCACCGGTTTTCTCGGTCGGACAGTGGTTGAGAAACTGGTACGCCGCAATGTACGGGTAGACGCATTGGTGCTGCATAATGACCCTTATGCGGCTTTATTGCCGGGAGAGGTTCATGCAGTCGTCGGCGATGTATGCGAAGATGCCTCGCTTGAGCAGTTCTTTGCAGACGCTGATGACAAAACCTGTGTAATTCACTGCGCCGGCATTATCTCCGTCGCCTCAAGATCCGGTTCAAAGCTCTATCAGGTCAATATAGGCGGCACCTGTAAGGTCGTCCGACAATGCCTGGAGCATCACATAGGAAAAATGATCTATGTCAGTTCTGTACATGCCATACCGGAAAAACCTAAAAATTGCGTCATTACAGAGGATTGCGAGTTTTCTCCGGGACTTGTAGACGGCGATTATGCCAAAAGTAAAGCAGCTGCAACGGAATTGGTCTTTAGTGCAGCACAGCAGGGGCTTAACGTCAGCATTGTTTTTCCCTCCGGAATCATCGGTCCCGGTGATGTGTCAGGCGGAAGCTTTACATCAATGGCAAAATCCTTCCTTGCCGGGAGGCTGCCCTTTGCCGTGCGCGGCGGGTATGATTTTGTAGATGTACGTGATGTGGCAAAAGGAATTCTGGCTTGCGCGGAAAGCGGCGAGTCGGGTAAGGGTTACATTCTGTCCGGACATTACATCACCATCCGCAGAATGCTGCAGATCGTCGGAAAAGCAGCCAAGCTGATATATCGTCCCATTTGTTTGCCGTTAAAACTCGCAAAGCTTGCAGCGCCTTACTTTGAACGCCGTTGCCTGAAAGAGAAAAAGCCGCTTTTCTTCACACCTTATTCTGTTGCTGTTCTTGGTTCAAACGGACGGTTTACTCATAATGCCGCAACGGAGAGGTTTGCATATCGACCGCGCCCGATCGAGGAGACCCTGCGGGATATGACAGTCTGGCTTGTCAGTCAAAAGGCTAAAGCCGGCAGCGCAACTTAAGGTGGAGGTGCTCATTTATAAAATCATTCTTTCCGACTCCTCCCGGCACATCGCTTCAGACTTTGTCGCCTTGCTTTTCTGATGTTCATGTAGTATAATAAAGGCAGATCAACCGTTCTTTCCGTCTAAAAAATGACCCGGGCAACCCCGTGCCTCTGCGTTTGCCCACACTCCGTCATCGCATCAGGGTCCTATCGTTTTCAAGGCTCGGCACGGCTTTTCTTCATTCCCGCCTATTCATCATTTAACAAACAGAGGTTCGATTATGCTCAAGATACTGTTAGTGGAGGACGATAAGACGATCGTCGCCAACCTGACCGAATATCTGAACGGTGCAGGATATATTGTCCGAAGCGTGTCCGGACAGTCTGCCGCTATGGCGGCGCTGGCGGAGGAAAAGGCGGATCTGGTGCTTCTTGATGTGTCGTTGGCGGAGGGCAACGGCTTTTCCGCGTGCAGAGCGATCAAGGCCGAATTTGATATCCCCGTCATTTTTCTGACCGCCTCCGGCGATGAGTACAGCACCGTTACGGGCTTTGACCTGGGTGCCGACGATTATATACCGAAGCCGTTTCGTCCGCGAGAACTTCTTTCCCGCATCAAAAACGTTCTCAGGCTTACAGGCAGTGCGGGCAAGACCGTAAAACTCGGTGATGTGGTGGTGGATACCGAAAAGGGCACGGCAATGAAGAACAACAAGGATCTGTTTCTTTCTGCGCTGGAATACCGTCTTTTGCTGGCTTTCATCAACAATCGGGGGATCGTGCTGACCCGAGAACGGCTGCTTGACTCGATGTGGGATGTTGCGGGCACCTTTGTCAACGACAATACACTGACGGTATACATCAAGCGTCTGCGCGAGAAGATCGAGGACGACCCTGCCGAGCCGAAGATCATTCAGACGGTTCGCGGGATCGGATACAAGGTGGACGCATGATGAGGCTGCTGAAAAACAAAGAGGTACGCGGCGCGCTGCTGTGGCAGCTTTCCGTTGCCGTAATTGCCTGTTCCCTCTGCTTTTGGTTCGACCTCCGTGCCGGACTGACCGCCGTTGTCCTATCTCTGCTCCTTATGCTGGTATTCTGCATCAGCACTTACAAGAGGTATCAAAGAATCTCCTCCCTTGCGGATGATATCGATCAGGTTCTGCACGGCGACAGTTCGATCGATTTTGATAATTATTCGGAGGGCGAGCTGAGCATCCTCCACAGTGAGATCTATAAGATGACGGTTCGTCTGCGTGAGCAGCAGCAAAAGCTCATAAATGACAAAAAATATCTGGCAGATTCCTTAGCCGACATATCCCACCAGATCCGCACACCGCTGACCTCGATAAATCTGCTGGTAGAACGGCTGTCGGCATCCGGTCTGACCGATGAGTGCAGACATCAGCTGACAAACGAGCTTTATGGGCTGCTCGGCCGCATCGACTGGCTGATCACCACCCTGCTGAAAATTTCAAAGCTGGATGCCGGAACGGTAAGCTTCAACAAAGAAACGGTCAGCTTGGCAACGCTGATAAAGAAGTCCTGTTCGCCCCTGCTCATCCCCATTGAGCTGCGTGGGCAGGAACTTATCATCCGCGCCGAGGGGGATTTTTATGGGGATCCCGCATGGACAAGCGAGGCTGTCGGCAACATTGTGAAAAACTGCATGGAGCATACGCCGGACGGAGGCAGAATCGAGATCGACGCAGCCGAAACCGCCCTATATTCCGAAATCGTGATCAAGGACAACGGCACGGGGATTTCTCCGGAGGATCTTCCGCACATTTTTGAGCGCTTTTATAAGGGCAAAGATTCCGACGGTAAAAGCTTCGGCATCGGGCTTGCCTTATCACGCATGATCATTGCGGGACAGAAAGGCACCGTCAAGGCGGAAAATCGGAAAAACGCGGGCGCCATGTTCACCATCCGCTTTTATAAGGGAACCGTCTGACCGGCGGCTCCCTTTTTTCAAAGTGACGGATCCGTCACTTTGAAGTCACCGCCGTGTCATCCGTATAAAGTAAAATGAGGATGTAAAAAGCGAAAGGAGTGTTTCAGAATGGAAATATTGCGGGTTGAAAACCTTACAAAGGTATACGGAAAAGGTGAGAACGAGGTGCGGGCGCTGGACGGCGTATCCTTTTCGGTGGAGAAGGGAGAGTTTGTCGCCGTGATCGGTCCGTCCGGCTCGGGCAAATCCACACTGCTTCACATCCTCGGCGGCGTAGACCGGCCTACGGGCGGCAAGGTATTTATGGACGGCAAGGATGTGTACGCGCAGAACGAGGAACAGCTTGCCATCTTCCGCCGCCGTCAGGTGGGACTGATCTACCAGTTTTACAATCTTATCCCCGTGCTCAATGTCACGGAGAACATCACGCTCCCTGTCCTGATGGACGGGCAGAAGGTCAATCAAAATCGTCTTGCTGAGCTGATGACAACTCTGAAGCTTACCGGCCGGGAGAACCATCTGCCGAATCAGCTCTCCGGCGGTCAGCAGCAGAGAGTGTCCATCGGTCGGGCTCTGATGAATGCGCCTGCGGTGGTGCTTGCCGATGAGCCGACAGGAAATCTTGACTCCAAAAACAGCCGGGAGATCGTAGACCTTCTTAAGATTTCCAACGAGAAATACGGGCAGACGCTCATTGTCATCACCCATGACGAAAGCATTGCTCTTCAGGCGGACCGCATTATCTCCATTGACGACGGAAAAATCACGAGAGACGAGGTGATCCGCAGATGAATGTTTTCAACAAGGTCACCTTGGCTTCGCTGAAGAAGAATCGGACAAGAACCGTTGTTACGATCATCGGAATTATGCTCTCAGCCGCTATGATCTGCGCCTCAACGACCTTTGTTGCCAGTATGCAGAACTTTGTGCTGAGATATACAGTTTACAAAACCGGAGACTGGCACGGCGCGGTTTATGACGCCGCATACAAGGATTATGAGGATATCGGCGGCTCCGGAAAGGTTGCGTCCGCCACCTATGCGCAGGTTCTCGGCTACGCAAGGATAAACAGCGCCAACGAGCGCAAGCCGTATCTGTATGTCCTCGGCGGCGATGCGGCGTCCGGATACTTTGAAACCATGCCCGTGCATCTTACCGCAGGAGAGCTTCCGAAAAACTCCTCGGAGATCATTTTGCCGGAACACCTTGCCACTAACGGAAAGGTGAGCTATAAAATCGGAGATACCGTCACCTTTGAGGTCGGTGACAGAATTCTTGACGGCAAAAGGCTGGGACAAATCAACCCTTTTTTCACCTATGACAGCGAAATTCAAGTCGAGGTGAAAAATGACGAAAAGCTCGAAAACACAGTGGCAAGGACTTACACGGTCGTCGGCATATATGAAAGACCGGCATTTGAGAATACAGACGCTCCCGGATACACGGCGCTTACCGTAGCCGACAGAGGAGCGGACGGGCAATCGCCGATCGACTGCCATTTCAAAATGAAAAAGCCCTCCGCCGTATACGACTTTATGAAAGAGACGGGCTATACGGATGCCTATCGTTATGCCTACAATACCGATGTTCTGCTATATTCCGGTGTTTCGCGGATTGACTCGGTTACCGCCACCCTTTACAGTCTTGCGGCTATTGTGATCGGGCTGATTGTCTTTGCCTCTGTCTCTCTTATCTACAATGCATTTTCCATCTCCGTGTCGGAAAGAACAAAGCAGTTCGGTCTGCTTTCGTCGGTGGGCGCTACCAAAAAACAACTCAGAAGGATGGTCACATTCGAAGCGTTGGCCGTCAGTGCCATAGGCATTCCGCTGGGCATTCTTGTCGGAATCGGCGGCATCGGCATAACGCTTCTCCTGCTCGGCGACAAATTCAGCTCCATCGTCGGTAAAGCGCATATCCCCCTGCGGCTCTGCGTATCGTGGGAGTCGGTCGTTATTGCCGCTGTGATCGCACTGATAACGGTTCTTATCTCGGCGTGGATTCCCTCGAAAAGAGCCACAAGGGTATCTGCCGTGGAAGCGATCCGCCAGAGCATGGATGTCAAGGCAGACAATAAACCGACAAGAACCTCAAAGCTCGCCTATAAGCTGTTCGGACTTCCCGGCGTCCTTGCCGGCAAGCACTATAAGCGCAACCGAAAAAAGTACAGAACCACCGTCGTCAGCCTCTTTATGAGCATCGTCCTCTTTGTTTCTGCGG